>TARA_B110000285_G_scaffold226830_1_pt1 | contig 11148 bp, 7 predicted proteins | sample TARA_B110000285 | Tara Oceans TARA_B110000285 (sample SAMEA4397756) | marine metagenome | biome: Polar Biome; feature: [SRF] surface water layer (ENVO:00010504); material: water (ENVO:00002006), including particulate matter (ENVO:01000060) such as... | depth 5 m
CCTAAACCCAATCCGATGAGGTTTAAGACAAACAGCAAAATAGCAGAGGCCATTGCGCGCATGCGGATACCTACCAAAAAATGCGTTGCTGCAATGCAAGGTGCGAGGTAAAAGCCGCCGAAGAATACGGGTAAAAGATAGAAAAACGCGGCGCTGTAGCCGTCAGGCATGACAATAAAAGTAATAAGCGCGAGCGGAATCGCGGCGACAGTTGAGATAAAGGGTACCCAAATATACCAGCGCATGTCGCCATGCTGATTCGACTTGCGGTCAGAATACCAACCACCAAAAAATGTCCCTGCTAATCCTCCGATGCCCGCGATAAGTCCATAGTAAAGGCCTATATCGAGAATCGGCATGTCGTGGATACGACCGAGAAACAGTGGCATAAAGTTACCCATGCCGTAGGTAACGAAGGCATGCAGCGCGCAGGCGAAACTAAGATGTTTGAATGATTTACGCGAAGCGAGAATTCTCATCACTTTAAAGAAGCCCGGCGGCGCTATGTCGCGGCGACTTTCGGCCATGCCACGTGGCGGCTCTTTTATGACAAATCGGACTACAAAGGCGAGAACCAAACCGGGTAGGCCAACAACAATGAAAGCGGTCCGCCAGTCAAAATACTGCACGAGATAAGCACCGCCGACGGTGCCTACAAGAATGCCGCCATAAACGCCAAGAGAATAAATTGAAAGGGCCGTTGCTCGCTGTGCTGCTGGGAATATATCCGACACGATTGAGTGCGCCGGGGGAGAGCCGCCGGCTTCGCCTATCCCGACACCAACTCTCGCTAGAAATAGCTGGCCGAAGTTTTGCGCGAAACCACACGCGGCGGTCATCAGACTCCATGTTGCGACGGAAATAGCAATGACGTTACGACGATTACTGAGATCAGCGAGGCGAGCGATAGGAATGCCCAAGACGGTGTAGATTAGGGCGAAAGCAATACCAGAGAGGGCGCCAAATTGGCCGTCACTTAGCTGCAGATCCTCAATAATATAGGCGGCGAGAACATTAATCACCTGTCTGTCGACAAAATTAGAAATATAGACTGTGGTGAGAATACCTAGGACAAGGTAGCGATAGAAAGGCTTTGAGTAGGCGGCTATCGTGTTTTCGCGGCGTAGTTCTTTGGCTTGATCGGTAGTGCTCACAGCTTCGGTCATGCGGGTATTCTCCCTTGTTTTTAGGACAGACGCGCACTTGAGTATCACACAAGCTCCGTGAATGACCAACCCTATTACCTGCAGGTCGGGTTGCGTGAAGAATCTTTGTATTTGATCGAGTCGATAGTTCTTCCAATCCTCTTTAGGGCCTCTGACAGTCTAGTAAAACCATGCTATCTTTCGACGCCTAATAAAAAGGAATAGCAATGCAAGATCCCGTTTGGACCTCCGTCATACCACCGCTTTTGGCGATTGGTCTCGCGATAGCGACGCGCCAGGTAATTCTGTCGCTCAGCATCGGCCTCTGGATGGGAGCTTGGCTGCTCGGATCGGGCAATCCTCTCGTGGCGATTCCGCAGGCAATTGATGCAGTGATCAATGTGTTTACCGATCCAGGTGATACGCGAGTTTTAGTCTTTACTTTGGTCATTGGCGGTCTAATCGCAACGATCGAAAAGTTAGGAGGCGTTAGGGGATTCATCCACCTATTGCAGGAAAAAAAATGGGTCACCGGTTCAGGAAGAGCGCAGTGGCTTGCCTTCGGAACTGGCGTCGTAGTCTTCATCGAATCTAATATAACCCTTCTTATTGCCGGCGCGATCTCAAGGCCACTTTTCGACCGCTATCGCGTCTCGCGTGAAAAGTTGGCGTATATTATCGACGCCACCTCTGCACCGATTTGTGTATTGATTCCACTAAATGCTTGGGGCGCGGTCATCGTTAGCTTGTTAGCGTCCAGCGGCATAGAAAATCCGATCGATGTTTTTATTGGTGCAATACTTCTCAATTTTTACGCTATTTTTGCGGTACTGGTGTGCGCGCTTGTGATCTGGTCGGATTTTGATATTGGCCCGATGCGCGCAGCGCAGAAACGCACTGCGGAGGGGAGATTTCTTTGGCCTGACGCCACGCCGATGGTCGATCCAAGCCTCATAGAAGCTGAGCAGAGCAGACAACCACAAGACTCGGCAAAGCTGATGTTGCTGCCGGTATTGGCGTTAGTGCTGAGCATGCCTCTTGGTCTCTATGTCACGGGCGAGGGTGACCTCACGGCAGGGTCTGGCTCCACCTCGGTGCTGTGGGCTGTGTTAATCGCGTTGGGCACGGCTTGGGCAATTGTATTGGGCTCGAGACGCGCGACGTTGGAGACGCTGATGCAACTCTTTCTAAAAGGCGCAGGGGGTTTATTGCCAGTCGCAATGATCCTACTATTCTCTCTCGCTTTGGGCGATGTTGCGAATGCACTCGGTACGGGAGTGTTCGTCGCGCAATTAGCGCAAGAGACCATTCCGAGTGCGCTGCTATTGCCTCTCTTATTTTTGTTATCAGCGTTTATTGCTTTCTCTATTGGCTCTAGTTGGGGCACCTTCGCTATTATGATCCCCCTCGCGATGCAGATTGTTGCCGCGTTGGATATGAATGCGTCTGTCTTTTTAGCCGCGGTCTTGTCCGGTGCGGTATTTGGTGATCACGCGTCGCCAATCAGCGACACCACCGTGGTCGCTTCGATGGCAGCGGCTACTGATCATATTGATCACGTGCGTACACAGCTCCCCTACGCGCTCATTAGTGCGGGCTTGGCCACTGTGGCTTTTTTTGTAAGCGGCTTAGTTTTGCTATGAGGGCAATTCAGGAAATCAACTATGATGAATTTTAGTCGTATAGGCTGGCAAGAAGCACGAGCAATGCTCGCTGAATACGGAGAGGACGGGGTACATATTGTTGATGTACGAGACGAAGGCGCTTACGAGGCTGGGCATGTGGAGAATGCGATACATTTGAGTGGCAGTAACGTCGCAGAATTCGTGCAAACCGCCGACCCAGATAAGCCGGTATTAGTTTATTGCTACCACGGTAATTCGAGTCAGAGCGCCGCAGCCTATCTGGCAGAGCAGGGATTCGACGCGGCGTTCAGTATCGACGGGGGGTATGAGACCTATCTCGATAAGTTGACGGTTTAATTAGGTTGATCGGCTTTTTCAAACGCGCGTTTAGCGGTGAGTGCTGTGACCATATACAACAGGTTTAGTAGCGCCCAACCAAAGATTTCAAAAGACCAAAGGGCGTGCGCAGCAGGGTCGATAGTGCGGGCGCCAACGATCCACCCACTCCACAACACGAGTATGGCAATGGGGAAAGCAGCAACCAGCCGCCAGCCCCGGCGCCACTGCCGCCACGCGGCGATTGTAAGCGCTGCGCTGGAGGTTAGAGTAAGGAAGACGATTATAAGCATGACCGTATCCCAGAGAGGCAGCGACTCACCTTCGGCGCCAAACGCGTGAGTAGTCAATAGAGTGCAGGGCAATCCGATCAGTATTGGAAAAAGGTCAATCTTTCGCATAGAGGGCTCGTGACAAAATATAACGCAGTAGCGGTGAGTTGCGACAAGCGTACCCTAGCAGAGGCTGCGAACGCAAAGTCAACTTAGTCACCTCACTGAATCGATAAAATTTAGAAGCAGTAATGGAGCAGTATGAGCAGTAAAGAAGGATTAGGTTTGCCAGCAAAAATACCGAGCAATAAAGATTACGAAAACCTCGTTGATCTTAACTACCAACTCTACAACGGGCTTTTTTTGACCCTCCCTCTCGATGAGATTGAGCAGACAGGGATGTTGCTGCCTCTTCTCGAAGCGCGCGCGCAAAAGGGATTAAGTCAAGGCGACGAGCCAGCGCAAATTCTTGAAGATTTTTTTACAACGCATCGACCTCATCTCGATGAGCAAGGCCGGATTCATTTTTTGTTTAGAGTGATCAAATATGTCGAAAGGCAGGTAGTGTTGGTCGACGCCTTGGAAGACGCGGCTTACCCTCATGTTCACAAAACCGAAACCAAAAATGTACTCCGACAATTAACCGAGCGCGTGAAGGCCGATGGTCTGCAGGAACAATTTGATAAGGTGTTGGAGAACTTTGGCAGCAAGGTGATTCTGACTGCGCACCCGACTCAGTTTTATCCTGGACAAGTACTCGCGATAATTACCGACCTCGCTGCGGCGATTAGACAGCAGGATATAGCAACATCACGCGATCTTCTGCAACAACTTGGCAATACACCATTCTTCAACAGCGAAAAGCCGACACCTTATGATGAGGCGACTAATCTCAGTTGGTATCTTGCCAATATTTTCTATGATGCTATAGGCGGCATTATGGACAGCTTCGACACCCAGCTTGCTGATCGCGTCGATTCTCCGAATCAGCTTTTAAGCGTTGGGTTTTGGCCGGGCGGAGATCGCGATGGCAATCCTTTCGTGAATGTTGATGTTACGCTCAAAGTTGCTGACAAACTGCGGTCACTGATTATGAGTTGCTATCACAGCGACGTGCGTGAATTAAAGCGTAGGCTAAGCTTTAAGGGTGTGTATAAGCAGCTAGACGAGTTGGAGCGTAAACTGCTTAAAGAAATTACGAAGCCCTGTAAAACCGATTTAACATTGGCAGGTATGATTGAAACAATAGGTCAGATCGAGCAAACCGTGAAAGAGTCCTACCAAGGTCTTTACGTCGAATTGCTAGAGTCTTTTAAACATAAAGTGAGTGCCTTTGGTTTTCATTTCGCTAACCTCGATATACGACAAGATTCGCGAGTTATCCACCGCAGCTTTGACACCGCCCGATCGCTGTATCCAGAGTATTTTCCCGCCGATTTCGATTCTTTGGATGATGCCTCTCAGATTGCCGCGATGCTTGCGCTGCGCACGCCAGAGCAATTATTAGAGTTTAATGAACAACTCGTTCCTGATGCGCTTGAGCTCGATACCTTGGAGTCGTTGCGTGCGATAGCAACGATTCAGCAGCGTAACGGGGAAACCGGTTGCCATCGTTACATTATTAGCAACTGTAGAGGTGCTATTGATATCGCACGAGTGAAGGCGCTGTCGCATTTAGTAGGGTGGAAAGCGGCGCAGCACACGGTGGATATCGCTCCGCTTTTTGAAACAATCGATGATCTCGCGCGCGCAGGCGCGAGCATGACTAACCTCTATTCCTTTGCCGATTATCGCGCCCACTTAGCGCGTCGAAGCGATCGACAAATCGTGATGCTTGGTTTCTCGGACGGCACCAAAGACGGTGGTTACCTCATGGCAAACTGGGCTATCTACCGCGCGAAAGAAGACTTAACCGCAGTATCTCGTGCAGCAGGAGTCGAGGTTGCCTTTTTTGATGGGCGCGGTGGACCGCCAGCGCGTGGGGGCGGCAGTACCTACGAGTTTTACGCAGCATTGGGTAAAAACATCGAAAGTAATCAGATTCAATTGACCGTACAGGGGCAGACGGTGAGTTCCTATTACGGCAACTCGGAAGCGGCGACGCATAATTTGCGGCAGTTACTCGCAGCCGGTCTTGAGAATAATCTTTACGACAGGCCCGAGCGCGAATTGAGCGAAGGCCAGCGCAGTTTGATACAGGAACTCGCGGGCATAAGCTACGACCGCTACAAAGCGTTTAAGGCCCACCCTCTGTTTATCCCGTATCTCGAAGAAATGAGCACGCTTAAATACTACGGTCGCACGAATATTGGTAGCCGCCCAACGAAGCGCGGCGGTTCCGAGGGGCTTAAGTTTGAAGACCTGCGGGCGATTCCCTTTGTCGGTGCCTGGGCACAGTTGAAACAGAATGTCCCAGGCTATTACGGCTTGGGGACAGCGCTGCAGTCGCTTGAAAATGCCGGCCGTTTAGATGAATGCAAGGCGCTCTATCAGAGCTCTAAGTTTTTTAAAGCGCTCGTAGACAACAGTATGCAGAGCATGAGCAAGTCGAATTTCGAGCTTACCGCCTATATGGGTAAACATCCGCGTTTCGGAGAATTCTGGCAGCAAGTGCACGCAGAGTTTGAGCTAAGCGTTGAGATGGCGCTCAAAATCTCGAATCAATCCATACTTCTTGAAGACAATCCGACGAGTAGGCTCAGTATTGCGCTAAGGCAAAAATTGGTATTGCCATTGCTCGTTATTCAGCAGTATGCGCTCACGCGCGCACAGCAATTGGAAGGCGTTGTAGCAGAGGATAATCGAGAAGAATCGGCTGAAGCGGCGCTTTATGCGCTCTATGAAAAAATGGTTATGCGCAGCCTGTTTGGTAACGTCAACGCTTCACGCAATTCGGCCTAGGATAGCGTAAAAACGAGCAAGCTTCTGCTGCGAGTATATCGCGGCAGAAGCTTGGCTGCGGTTTAGCCCTAAAGCCTCGAGTCTAGAAGCCAAACATCCGCGAATTGCATCGCGGAGTCCAATTTAGCTTCGATTTCTTTGGTATCCCTGCCAAGTTTTTGCATTGCGGTAGTAGCACCATGAAGTGACCAAACGTTATTGGGATGGTCATCCATATCGAGTTCGTATTCTGCGAGCGCGGCGTCATAGGCACCTAGAGCCAGGTAGGCGGCGCCAAGCCAGTGCCTAGGCGAAAAAGGGAGTGGCTCAGGTTCGTCGTAGTTGAGGCTGTCGTAATACCGTGTGGCGCGTCGGAATGCTTCAGCAGCGCCCTCAATATTCCCAGCGTCCCATTTAATTTGCCCGTCGAGTATCCCTGCGAGCGCGCCAATGATGTTTTTCCCATCGTGGAATCGGAAACGCGCCGTAGTCGTCTCAGTAAGGTCTAGCAGCACGGTAAGCGCTGCGCTCGCCCGGTCGCCATCGTCTTGTTTTAGAGCAGCGTAACCTTGCGAGAAGAGATACATGCTGCGATTTACATCACCGTTTGGTTCATTGTCTAGCGCCAGTACTTCGTCATAGCGACCGAAACGCACGAGGCTCATTGCGTGCATCGCGCTATTGCCATTGAGTTTTGCTAAGTCTTTCGACGCCTGAATTGAAGAAGCGCTCGCGCCGCCCATCGCTGCCGCGTAATAAAGCATCGTTAGATTATGCGTAGGATAAATCGCCACGCCTCGGCCAATCGCAGCCTTTTGGTCAGAGTGCCACGCAATTGTGTTGGCCCTGACTGCCTCTTCCCACAGTCCCATCTCATTCCATGTATGGCTGGGCATGTGATTGATGTGACTCGCGCCTGGGATTGCGGTGCCTAAAAATTGGGCGCACGGTGCGGCGAGCTCCGGCGTAGGTGTCGATTCGGTTGCATGCACATAAAGGTGGCACGCACCGGGGTGCGTTATATCTCGCGCAAGAACGCTTTCGAGCACGCCGTGAAGTCTTATGACATTAGGGTCTTCTAAACGCCGGTACCCGCGTCTTTCCTCGAGCAGGAATAGGGCGTCCGCGTAGAGCGTGGCGATATTAAGATCATTAGGGTACTTCCGCGAAAGGCCTGCCATGGTGTCGGCGTAGGCCTGGTCTTGAATGCGGCGCTTTTCCGGATCGTAATTATCGATATAGCGTGATTCTAACGAGCGAACGAGGTCGGCCTCCTTTTCGTTCGCGCTATCAATCAATGCTAGTGCCTTCTTTAGGGCTGCAAGGGCGCGTGGTGCATCGGCCGTGGTCATCGCGCCATTGAGGTAGCTGCCCCAGCTCCATGCCTCTCCCCAGAAGCAAATTGCACAGTTAGGATCAGCAACCTGTGCTTCGCGAAAAGAACGAGCAGATTCGAGCTTTGCAAAGGCATACATCATTTGGATGCCCTGATCGAAAAAATTCTGTGCGAGCGCCGAGTCGGATGATATCGGAAAGTGAAAGTCGCCGAGTATTTCGCCCATTAGGGGAATCGGTGTCGCAAACTCATCCGGGTAGGCGACTTCTTGCGCCGAGAGTGAGTGAGCAAAACTTGCAAGTGACAGTGTGCATGCCACAAACGCAAAGGTTCTGACGACTGCGGATTGTCTTTCTTTGATGATTGGTTTGTTCATTAATAGTTCGTCTCCATCCTTAGATTTTTTCACGCTCTTTCACTCTCTTTTTTCTTTTTCGGATTCTCTAGGTTCTTATACGCCCTTATAGTCTCTTAAAACCTCTTCCTCTTTAAAGAGCAAATTCAACCATAGCGCCAGGACCTAGTGGCAAGCTTAGCAGCACCCATACTATTGTTAGGATAATGCCGGATAAGAGTAGCAGGGCGGAATACGGCAGCATGGTGGCAGCAAGACTTCCTAACCCAAATTCGCGTTGCCAGCGCTGGCAAAAAATAAGAATTAGGGGGAAGTAGGGCATCAGGGGTGTAACGATGTTTGTCGCCCCGTCACCGACACGATAGGCCGCCGTGCTCATCTCAGGGCTAATGCCCACGAGCATCAGCATAGGCACCACGACTGGTGCAAGGAGGGCCCATTTTGCGCTCGCTGACCCTACAAACAGGTTGATGAATGCGCATAAGACTATGATCAATGTCAGCAGCATTGGATCAGGCAGGTTTGAGCTTTCGAGGATCTCTGCTCCGTTAATAGCGAAAATCAGGCCGAGATTCGACCAGTTGAACATGGCAACAAAGTGCGCTGCGGCAAAGGCGAGCACGAGGTAGTAGCCTAAATCGGCCATCGCTTCGCTCATCATTCTAACGATATCACGATGGTCTTTGACGACCCCTGCGCCTTTGCCGTAGGCCCATCCTGCTGCAAGGAAGAGAACGAAGAAGGCCGCAACGAGGGACTGGAAAAAGGGAGTCAGCCTTGCTTCTGCTGTCGCAGATTCGTCTAGGAGCGGTGTGCCCGGGCCGATTGCTAAGAATACCCAAACTGCGACAACGGCAAGGCACGCATACCCAGCGTAAGCGAGTCCGCGCCGTTCTTCGAACGTAAGTTCGGTGCTGGGGTCTTTCACGTCCATAGACAGCGTGCCGCCACCAGATACGATGGGGGCAAGTCTGGGTTCGACGATGCGATCGGTGACATACCAAATAACCGGCAAGAAGACGAACGTCATGGCCACGATAAAATACGCATTGCCTGCAATATTCGCATCCCACGTTGGTAGAATCGTTTCGGCGGCTGCCTCTGTAATGCCAAAAAGTAGCGCGTCAAGCTGCCCAGGAAAGAGATTGGCAGAGAAGCCGCCGGAGACACCCGCAAATGCTGCGGCGATACCGGCGATAGGGTGACGTCCCGCTGCGGCAAACACGACGCCGGCAAGAGGGATTAGTACGACGTAAGCCGCATCGGTTGCCAAATTGCCGAGCATTCCAATTAGCGCGACAGCAGGAGTGAGCAGAAAGGCTGGGGCTTTTGACATAGCACCACTCATGGCAGCTCCGAAAAAACCGGAGCGTTCGGCCACGCCTGCGCCCAGCATAACCACCAATACGTACCCTAGCGGGTGAAAGCTAGTAAACGTCGAAGGCATGTTCACGAGAAGGCGGCGGATATTCTCGCTCGAAAGCAGCGACTCTGCGCTAATAATCAGTGCGTTGCCGTCGGCGTCGACTGACACGGGGTGGGCAGCAGAGACGCCGAAAAAGGTGGCGATGACACTCGCTGCAATCACACCCAGAATACAGTAGACAAAAATAAACACCGGGTCGGGGAGTTTATTGCCGGATCGTTCGATCCAGCCTAGAAAGCCGTCTGCGCGTGAATTGCTCGTGTTCATGCTGTTATCCCTCTGCTGTGGATTTTCCATTGGTGTGCTAAATCGACTGCACCGGTCTAGCGGAGCGACTTTGCAAAACTGTTATGCATAGCTGTCACGAATAACAGCTAGTCGCTATCTCAGTAATCGAAAGAATGTATTGAGTTCGTCAAGGTAGGTCTGGGTTTGCTCGAGTGCCGCGAAATGCCCGCCTTTTTCAAGTTGTGCCCAGTGCCTAATGTCGTATGCGGCTTCTGCCCAGGCTCGCGGGGTGATATAGATTTCGGCTGGGAAGAGTGCGACACCGGTAGGAACGTCGATATACCCCGTCGGTTTTATTTGTGGAACTGCCCGGTTCTCATAGTAAATACGCATCGAAGAGGTGATCGATTCGCTAAACCAGTAAATGGAAATATTCGTCAGCAACTCATCTTTGCTAAAGTAGTCGTCCAAATTGCCTCCAGCGCCTTGGGGCATGTCGGTCCAACCGTGAAATTTTTCGAGTATCCAAGCGGCTAGACCCGCCGGTGAATCATTGAGCGCATAACCAAGGCTCTGAGGTTTGGTTGCTTGAATCTGTTGATAGGCTAATTCGCCGCGCATGTAGTCCCCACGGGTTTCCCGTAGTTCAGCCTCGCTGGCAGTCACGTTTTCGCGCTGAGTTTTATCCTCGGGCGGTCCTGCCAGAATCATGTTCGAATGTAGGCCAATCAGTCGCTCAGGGAAATGATTAGCATGATGGCTGTTGATAACCGCGCCCCAATCGCCACCCGCAATGGCATAACGCTCATAGCCGAGCGTCTGCATTAGGCCGGCAAGTAAAAGCGCGATTCTCTCGGGATTCATGCCAGGCTCAGTAGGCGCCTGCGAAAACCCGAATCCGGGTAGCGAAGGCGCAATGACGTGATAGCTATCAGCGATATCGCCCCCATGTGTTTCGGGGTCTGTTAAGGGGCCGATTAGCTTATGAAATTCTGCAATCGAGCCTGGCCAGCCATGAACGAGCAGAAGGGGGATCGCATCGGGATTGGCAGAGCGCTGATGGATAGTGTGAATGTTAGCGCCTTCTACGGTCACCATAAACTGATCGAAACTGTTGAGCTTAGCTTCTTGTGCACGCCAATCGAATCCTTCGCGCCAATAAGCAGTAAGGTCGCTCAGCGCGCCTAACTCGGTGCCGTATTCCCAGCTAACTCCTTCGAGTTGATCGGGCAAGCGGGTGCTCGATAGACGCCGATTGAGGTCGTCTATCGCTTCGTCTGGAATAGTTATTTTAAACGGAATCACCACTTTATCTCCCATTTCTTGCAAGGTGGCTGAACTGGTTTGGGCTGAACTTGATACTGAGATCAAAACCGCCGCAGTAGCTAAAATAAAGGGGAATAGTCTCATCATGTCTGCTCCGGATACTCGCTCAAAACACGCCCAAGAATCGCAAGCGCTTCATCGATTTCACTGTGTTTTACATTCAGCGCAGGCAAAAAGCGAAGACTGTTTCCGCCCGCTTTTACAACCAGTAAACCTGCA
>TARA_B110000285_G_scaffold177566_2_pt1 | contig 11103 bp, 13 predicted proteins | sample TARA_B110000285 | Tara Oceans TARA_B110000285 (sample SAMEA4397756) | marine metagenome | biome: Polar Biome; feature: [SRF] surface water layer (ENVO:00010504); material: water (ENVO:00002006), including particulate matter (ENVO:01000060) such as... | depth 5 m
GCAACTTTAACAAATTAAAAGCAATTACAGCCAGACCTGTGCGGTGGTACGTTTTTTATCCACGGTGAAAAGCGACGGGACGATACACGGTCAGAATAGAGAAGTTGTGCATTGGTTTGACATATGTCCGTTGGGCGTGGCAATATTTAAAGAAGGTTGAATCCACTTTTAGAAAAGCCACCTACTATAAATAATCTATGGTATTATTGAATATGTACGCCCGATGGTTAGTGGGTATTTTTGTAGGCATTTGTTGTGTCTTGCAGTTCCGCAATTTTAATAAGTATCGCGTAGAAAAAAGGCGTAAGCATGATGAAGCACGTGTTTATTTGAATACTGATGTGTGTGTGGATGCTGTCACTCGTTCTCAATTGGGTACGTTCAATTTGTGCGAGAGTGCTGAACACATAGTGAATGAAAGTCCTATGGAGGCAGCGTTCTATGATATAATTAATGATTGGTATCCTTGTGGCCACGGACGTTGCGATGGCATTGGTGATTGGTTGTATGGTAATCTTCCTTGGTTTGTGATGATGATTTTGATTTTTTCAATGATGTTTTATTTTAAGTATGTGGAACACCAACGAGATATATTGTATACAAAGATGCGCTTACCTCTGATGCAAAATTTGCAAAATGCTCAACATGTCGATTAGTAGTATAAAGAGTCGTGATGATATAAAAATATGGACGATTGGGACGAACATGAAGTTACATTTGACAAATCTACAGATTCCTCGAATGCTTCTGAGGACGAAGTTTTTGAACATAGCGAGGGTCTTGAACAAAACGAGACGTCTGTACGCGTTCTCGATACAGAAGAGTCCGATGACGAAAAGACAAATGCACAAACCAGTCGTATGATGGCAATGGGTGCTGCACCAGATATGGTACAAGGGTTTCAACAGGGTCTCGCATTAGAATCTGAGATTCGGAAAGATCCTGGTTATAAATTTTTAATGTTAGTGTCTGCTTTTTCGAATCGTAAATTGGGGAAATTAGTGTCTTCGACTGGTTCTGGTAATACTGGTAATATTGATAATATTGTTGCTGTTGTTGTGCAAAAGGATACTAAGCATTGGATGCAAGAACCTGAAATTTCTGGTGTGATTTATTTAGCACCTTTTGTGTATGGGCATATTAAGGAGGCACAGCAAATTTTGAACACTCGCACGCCGTTGAAAATGTTGGTGGAAAATGCCCAATATAAAACGTTGTTTGCGCGTTTGGTGGCCATTCGTATGTGTTTATCCAATGTGTTGTCGGAAAAACCTGGTTACAACGATAGTTATTTACGTTTGCATCAGCAACAAACAATGTTGTTGAAGTCTTTGAGATGTATTACGGTTGAAAGAATAGATTGGACTAGACCTAATAGATAAAAATTATATTAGTTAAATTACGTTTTTGTATACCTCTCTAGGCAATGTGATGCGTCCTCCTGAGACCACTTTTGGATTGAATAACTTGAAATTCGGAAATTTAGCTTGAATATCTTGAATATTATTCATGAGTTTATGTAAGACAGGGTGTTCCATGTTAAATGGTGCACTCATAGAATCGGATGCTTTACGATTTTGTGCGGATGTCGGTGTAATGCGAAGGACGTCCGATGGTTCAATATTATCAATGAATGAATCAGACGGTGAAAAAGCACAGTGTGTCATCTTTAACGTATCGTTCAGAGAAATATTATATTCTTGTTCCATTTCTTTTGGCGATTTGATAGACAATGGTCTCATAACTTGTGCATTCGCGGTAAGCGAACCTTTCCACATGCACGTATCGGTAATCTTGGCACAATTTTGCTGTGAAAGTTCGTCCCATGAGTAAAACCCAATTGATTTTCCCAAATTGGCGGGGTAGAATTTTTGTTTGTCATTGTGAGTGTTGTACATACGATACCCTCCAAGACTTGACGATTTGACAAGAATGGCAGGCGACGTTTTGACTGCGGCATTGACAAAGTAGACGCTGGAAAGATCTGAAAGGATACCGTGCGACATGTCTGAATGAATAAGTTTGGCATCCGTGCAAAGTTCTTTAGCAATGTCATTTCTTAATTCTTCGACATGTGCTGCGACCGAGTATGTATTACCAAACTTCATGCGTTTCATTTCGGCATCGAGTTCGCCAGCAGTGGTGCCTTCCTGCAACCATTTATTGTAAGCACTTTCAAATGTTTTTTCGGCAGAGACGTCTATAATGATACGGTTTTCCATCTGCTCACACCCGAATTCGTCAGCATGAGATATGGAGTATTCTCCGACGGAATTTCCAAGTGTATCAAGGTCCAATTGTTGCAGGGACGATTTTGCAACTGATTGTTGGATGGAATATACGGACCGGCCTTTGGTAACACAGGGGTGAAACCATGATTTATCCTCTTCTGACAATTTGTATTCTTTAGTGGTTTGTACGACGAGACCCTGCACAACGACGGGCACACGTTTGGCAATAGTCGTTTCGTGGTCAACAGAAAAATTAGCGAGAACTGAGACAGATTTTACGTGTTGCGACTGTTTCTTGAGCGTGGTTAATACAGTCTCTAAAGCTGCGGTGGTAGCATTATCGAAATTAATGACGGAAGATTTTGTAACAGAGAAAGACATTTTATTTAGTCAGTAGGACATATTATATAGGGTATTTTGGTTGTTTGGTATGGGTTCGGTCATCATCCATGATGACGTCCATCTGTCCCATATTTGCGGAGGGTGTTCTATCAAATGTTTTCTATGTCCACAATCTGAATCAAGACACCGTTGAATAATTTGTCGTCGTGTTACATCCAACATGTACCAAATAGCATTTCCTTTGTGTATTCTACCAGCGATCCCACATTTTCTTGATTTTGCTGGTACACAATAAAACCCACTCGATATCATTTTAAGTTTGCTGCGTATTATCATTGCGTTTTCCTTCGAATCAAGCCAATCCAAAATTGGATTCAATGGGTTGCAACTCATCTTTACAGAAGACCCTGGTTGTTGTGTAAAGATTGCCCATTTACCGTTTTCTAACCTTTTAAATAAGTCTTTAGGATGGAGAGACGTCGATTTTGGTTCAGAGTTATTAATTTCAAGACATTCCAACGGAGTTTCACACTCTGTCTGTACTAATAATTTCCACCATGGTTTGCTATGTTTTAAAACACGTTGTGAACTAAATTTCCTTGAACCAACAAGACGAAACATTCTGTTTTTTGTATATACTGCGGTATCGATAGCGTTTGCAATCGGATTGTCTTGCATGGCTAATACAACTCGTCTGACAAATGCCCCTACATGATACACATTTTTAAACACGAGTTCCGGGACAATGATATGATAAGATATTTTTTTTTCCGACGATGAATCGATGATTTCAAACGTGACTGTTTTTTGGTATGCAATTTGTATTGCGTTTTCAAAGAAATCAACTATTTCGTCGATTGATACAGTGGTATTAGATTCAATGTCTAAAAACAATCGTGATGGCCTGTTTTCTAATAGACATTCATACCAATAGTGTTCTTTTTTTGTGGCGTACATGTTTTTTAAAGCTGGTAGAGAACCAACGTAAAACTGTTTTTGTCCAGTTGCGGAAATATCTTCGGCAACAATGCATTTGTCCGGAGTACATTTTTCGATAGCTTTGTATAGTGTGTAATACATTCTAGTTTAAAATACGATGTTATTTTTTAAAAATAAAATGAGTATCCTATGTGAGTACTGCATCAATTAACTTTTGTTACTTATATAAGGGTCGTTTTTTTTAGTAATAAAATGTCAAAAATTCAAAGACCCGCCCTCGATTTAAAATCTTCAACTATTACCACTGCTCCACAAACTGCGTTAAAAACTAGCGTCCCTGCACCTATCACTGGTGATTCTCCAAAGGAAACTTTTACCACAAGAGTTGTCTTCGAGGCAAATGCTACCGCTAAACAAATGGAGCATGGTGTTATCGTTCAGTTAGCAAACGCATCTCACGTTTTCGCAGCTGCGCAAGACGAAGTTGATGTTGGTAAGGGAATTTTAACGTCGATCAATGTCAAATCCATTTACTCCGATTGCTCCGAACCTGTTACGTTCGCGCTTAACTTGTTCAACGCTTCTGAAAAGGAACCAGCTATCAAGAACAATGAAGGTTGGTTGCACACTCCACAAAAGACCGACTTTGGCACTGAAGCTACCGCCAGTGACGACCAGGGTTACCGTAATCTCTTGGCTGTCATGCCTTATGAGAAATCCCGTTCGGAACTGAATGTCTACGAACCAAACGAGATTGCTTCGGACCGTTACATCGAACAGTACGGCAATTGTTCCACCGAAAATCTCTACGATGGCGTTGTCGCCTTCCCTGGTGAACAGTATTACCTCGTTTCGCAGGATCATGTCGTCCTTAATGTCATCCGCCAGAATTGGGAACAACTTGGCATTAACGTCGACAACGAAGCACGTTTCAACGGAAAGTACGTCCAGGTCCCTGCTCACGTTTTCGACCGTGTTATCAGTGACCTCCAGTCCCACGTCCTCGCTCGTATGCCGTTTACGGATTTGAATGACGTTCGTGCCAAGTTTACGTCAAAACCAACTTCTCACTATGTTGATACTCACCCAGATGGTGAATCAGGTATGTACAAAGTGTGTGTCGAGTTGCAGATGAACTACCAATTTCCATCTACAGTCGAAACTACAGAAAAGTAAATAAATTATCCTATTTAAATTAAATTATATTTTTGTAATTCATGTGTTCTCGCTGTTCACAACCTATACATCGTAAAAAATTATGCTATGTTCATTGGAAAGAACTGCGCGGTTCACGATACCATTGTACTTGGCAATCTTGTAGTAATCCTCTTTTTGCACTCACTCTATGTAGAACGCACTACCGCTCCGCAAACGTTAAATGTAACGTAGAAATATGTAGAAGACACGTCTTTTGTAAACAAGTTTGTTCTTATCATTACAGAAAAGGAAATATACCGCCATTGAAAAAGTGTATTCTTTGCAAACAAAACGTTTATATGAATGGCAAGTGTTTTTACCATTTTATACACCGAACATGCATCAAATGTGAACGTCCTTCTTTTTCAAAACAATTGTGTAAGCGTCATTACATGCGCCATTGGCGTTCTCAGGAATATCGGAGGACAGGTCCAATAGCCAATAACGAAACAAATCCAGACAGAACACACGCTACGCCAGAAACGATAAACCATAGTCCAGAAACCCATTCATCAGGGTGACAATCCGCCATTTTAACAATATTTTTTAGCTATATATAGAGATATTTTGATACGTATAAATGTCGTTTTTTACAGATCCTAAACAAAAACGCTATGTGTTAAAACCCATCGTCCATAAAAATTTATACCAATTATTTAAAAAACAACAGTCTGTTTTATGGACTACCGAAGAAATACAATGGGATAATGATAAAAAAGATTGGGAAACTCTCGATTCCACAGCACAAAACTTTTTGTTACACATCATCGCCTTTTTTGCTTCGTCCGATATGCTAGTCATTGACAACCTTATGGACCAATTCATGTCGGAAGTTACCGTCGCAGAATGTCGTACATTCTATACTTTACAAGCATATATAGAAACCATTCATTCAGAAACGTACGCAACAGCACTCGAAATCTTTGCACCCAAAGAACAACGCGCACAATTGTTTAATGCACTCGAACAAGAACCCACCATTCAAGCAAAGGGAAGATTTGCAGAAAAGTACATGGACAAATCATTACCATTTGTAGAGAGACTGTGGGCCTTTTGTATATTTGAAGGTGTTTTGTTTGCAGCATCGTTTGCTTCTTTGTATTGGTTACGAACAAAAAATAAATGCAAAGGACTCACGTTTTCAAATGAGTTGATACAACGCGACGAGTCGTTGCACGCTACGTTTGGCATTGAAATGTTAAACATGTCGACAGCAAAAGACCAGGGCCTGAACACCGAACGCGCTATCCACATTTTGAAAGAAGCAGTGGTGATTGAGGAAAATTTCATACGAAAAGCGTTGCCAGAAAATTTAACAGGATTGGCGACGGAGCATGTGATTGAATATGTCCGATATTGTGCAGAACGTTTACTTACAATGTTGAAAGGAAACCATGAATTACCTTGGAATGCGTCGCAACCTTTGGCGTTTATGGATATGATATCGATAGATAGTAAAACGAATTTTTTTGAAGCTCGCGTAGCAGAATATACGATGGCGTCGGTGGGAAACAGTACAGAAGACACGAGTTTTTCTATGGAGGCTGATTTTTGAAACGACATCTATGTACTAATGATAGCCAAATTTTACGGAGACGAAGTAATAATGAAAAATTCCATTTTATGTAGAAAATAAAAAACATAATTATCGCATATGTTTGTTATTATTTATGAAATATAAACTGTACCACAAACATGACATCAATGTCTATTCAATTTAATAAGCTTAATTCCTATGTCAAAAAATACCACGAAAATTTTCCAAAATTACTTCCATCTTTAAAAGCATTGTCTGAATTCGTTGGACATGATGAAATTAAAGAAACGATAGCGAAAATGGTTCTCTTCTTCATCTCCCAGTATGATTTTAAGAAACCACTTCGTAGGTCGAAACGAAAAAGAAAATCGAAAACAAGAACAAATAAACGCCCGCGTACAATCTCAGAAATTTCAGAAGAAGACGATGAAGACGATGAAGACGATGAAGACTATACACCAGACGTTGGTGACGCAAAACTGGCTTTGATTGCTCTTCTAACCCACACCCTTCAACAACAAGATGAATCAGATTCAGATGATGAACCTGATGAAGACCCACCTTTTGTTGCAAAATGTAAAGAACGACTGAGTGTATTGCAAGGCCACTTTGTCCACACGTTATTATTGGGTAAACCAGGTTCCGGGAAAACAACGTTCGCCACACTTTTGGTCAATGTTTGGGACGCACTCGGAATTATTGACAAACGTCGCTTCAAAATTACCAGAAGATCCGATTGGGTAGGAAAATACCAAGGACATTCCGTTGCCAAAGCAAAAAAACTCATAGAATCAGCCAAAGGAGGCGTGATATTCATAGACGAAGCCTACTCGCTGGTGTCGTCCAAAGACGGAGACGATATGTACGGACAGGAAGTTTTAACAGAAATTGTAGAAGCCATGTCCAATATCGATAAACAAGTCATTTTTATCATGGCTGGATATGAAAATGATATGAAACAGTTGTTTACACATAACGCCGGACTGGAAAGGCGGTTTGGGTATGTATATAGATTTCAAAATCCCGCCTCCATCATGATTGAACATATTTTTTATAAACAATTGAAGGAAGCAAATTGGAAAATATCGAAAAGTCAACACACAGAAATTAAGAATTTTTTTGGTCGTAATTTTAAAAATCTCGTACATGGCGGCGGTTCGACACATCAACTTATTTTCCATAGCAAACAATCTTCTATTGTCCGACAGTTTCCCAAAAAAATTGAACATAATTTAAAATTAGTGGATTTAGAAGACGGTATGAAAACATACTTGGGACACGCACAAGTATTCAAGAAAAAAACAGCACCACCAAACATGTATTTGTAAATATTGTGTATATAAAAAGCATACATTTTTTTAAATGGTTTCCTGTCGCTCATTAACTTGGATTATATGGTTTTGGTCATTGATATTTACATACACCCTTCTCACACACGAAAAAATTTCAAATAAAATAAGAATTATACCTCTTCTACTTTTGTTCTTATCAATATCTATGTGCGCTGGCATATTAATTTATGAAAAAGTTGTCAGATATACAAAAACAATTGTCTGGTTTGCTTTTTGGTCGTTGTTAACATGCATCGGCATGTTACTATATACAATGAACTGGGTCGACGACGTATTCATCAATATATACATTACAGTATTTTCGGCGTTTGCGTCCATATTTTGGTGTGTCGCTAGTCATGCGGAAAGAGTAACCGAACCAGGACTCCATTGGTACATTTGGTCCATCACAATTATCATTACCCTCTGCTGCGCGTTTCGTAATTCGTCAGATACCGCCATCACTGTCTACATCGTCAATTGTATTATTATCAGTTTAATCAACATCGGCTACTTGTACGTTATATGCAAAGTACAACCCTCTGGAAACCGAAGATGTAAACGATGGTGGCGCGTTATCGCATGTTTCACTTTGTCCGTCACGCTGCTTATAGGAAGTATTTTACACAAAACTGAAGAAATGACACCAAATGAATGGGAACTGTACATCTTGGTCGTTGAAGGAATAATACTACTTTTTATACTTGTGGATTTTCTAATTGGATTTTACCAAGATCGTATTTACGAACAATTACCACAACAAGAACAAGATGTTTTATAATATTGCAATGGCACTCTCCTTTGTTTTCATTTTTATGTTAACACATACTGCCTTTAATAACGGTCGCATGATATGTTTATGGACATGTAAATTAATAGTTGCCACCTATATTTGGTTTTTAATATGGGTTATCACACAACTAAACAACCTACCAGAATGGCAAAAAGAATTACAAACTTCTGTACAATACGTTATGAACGGAACCGCATTCAAAGAATTTCGCACAAGCTTATGATTTTTCTTCAACAATCAAAGGTGCACTTTGGAAATATGAATTCGGAATATATGTTTTCGTACCATCGTGTTTTGCGCACACATACAATAGTCCCAAATGTTCAACCGTTAACTTTTGATTGTTGAATAGAATTATCTTACCTTGAGTAAGAGTATTCGTTGCACGTAATGTAGATCCAGCCAAAAAAGAAATAATATAAGGTTGTAAAGCATAACCAATGCCAATTGAAAATCCACCGAGAATAGATGTCACAGCCGTCTCGCCAAATAGATGTGAAATCAAAAAGACAACAACAATTCCCAGAAATCCAAACTGAACCAATTCAGATTCATACGCATCTATGTCAAAGTACGAATGTAAACACCAATAAATCGCACCAGCAAACACGCGCGCCACTACAAACGCACCCAAACATATAAAAATATCGTCGAGAGAAAGCCAGATACTCTGTAGTAATAATTCAAAAGATTGATACATTTTTATTTCAATACTCTATATTATATACTATTAATTCCAAGTTGATTGTTAGACAATAAAATTTTCTGCATACACTTTTGAAGTGTACCCATTGTTATAATTGTAAATATTATAACCACAAACGTTGTAGATTGTACAAACGAACTCCACCCAGAACGTAACCCTATGCACATCGCAAACGATATTGCACCACGAATACCACACAATGAATAAAATAATAATGTACGGGTCGTCCATTGCTTACGGCCAAGCAAACGTAAACACCCGCCAATCGTAAACACCACCATTACACGACTTGTAATACACGCAATTAAAATTAAAAATGACAAACCGACCTTTGACATATCGTACGTATGCAAAGCCAACCCCAATGTCAAATATACATAAGCCTCTATAATAACAGAGATATTTGTAATTGAAATCTTCACTTCGTTAGACGGCTTCACCAACGAACCATACACAAACAATCCAACAATGCCTGATATACCAACATATTCACATATGGCATACACCATCAACGCAACCAAAAGATGAATAGAAACATTTTTTATTTTAGTTGCACGCATCGAAAATGCACTCAATGCGCCAAATGTGGCCGACAAACACATGAATAACATTGAAATTCCCACTGCACGCATTGGTATCCACCGATTCAATACTTGATGCTGAACAGACATTGTCGAGAATAAGCGGACAAATACAACCGCGATAGCATCATTCATAACCGCTTCGTTTTCCAACACCTCCGCAATAAAAGTATCATCCAAAGATTTCGATAACATAATTGTCGCTACCGTATCAGTCGGAGCCAATATCGATGCCATAGAAAAAGCATCCACCCATTTCATTTCAGGGACGAACACACGAATTCCCCAAGCTATCATACCAATACTACATATTGTGCCTGGGAACGAAAAGGCCAAAGAAGACATCCAGGTTTTACGTAACGATCTTATATTAAACTTGAATGACGAACTCAGTAAAATAATAGGTAATAACAAGTATAAAAATAATTCTGGGGCAAAAACAAATGGAACATCGTTTGTACTTTGCCATAAGGTTGAAACAATCATACCTATGACAACAGCGATGACTGAACTAGGAATCAAATTCACGCGTTTATCGTTCTCCCAGATAATAACAATTAACAGTAATATTAAAAGTACAACCAGTTCGAGACCTATCACCTCGTGATCCATTTAAAAAATAAAGTTTGTTTATATATTACCATGGTAAAATCCAATATATTACTTTTACACACGCATTCAATGGTTGCACAATTATTCCTTCATTCCCTAACGAAACATTACCAATGCCCCTCATATCCACATATATATTATCCAAATTGAAATACGTTTTACACGACAGTACCGTACTATTTTTTACACAATCCTCGATATTCCATGACTTGGCAACATTACCGTCACAATAATCCAGAATACCAACAACTTGCGGAGATTCTATGACAAGAGTATCCATCTGTGTGACAAGAGAAAAATAATACGACCAGATCTGAAACATCATTGTACACAAAACAGTACAAAAAGTAAACAACAATGTTATGCGCCCACACCATCTAAAAGAACGGGTGTCACACATAGTAGTTTTTTCAGACATTATATTTAATTATATGCTATATTTATATTATTTTTTGACGTTTTGTTTGACTTTTATCGGCACTCGTTTGGTTATCACTTTCAGGTGAATATGCCGGACTAGTTGGTGAATATGCCGGACTAGTTGGTGAATACGCCGGACTGGCTGGCGAATACGTTGGACTGATTGGTGCATACGCTGGACTAGTTGGCGAATACGCTGGACTAGTTGGCGAATATGTCGGAACAACTGGGGAATACGCTGGACTAGTTGGCGAATATGACGGAACAGCTGGGGAATACGCCGGACTGGCTGGCGAATACGCCGGACTCGCTGGGGAATACGCCGGACTCGCTGGGGTTTCTACTGGTTGCTGGGATTGATGAGGTCGTTGGGATTGTTGCCAAGCTGGTTGTTGGGATTGTTGCCAAGCTGGT
>TARA_B110000285_G_scaffold235593_1_pt1 | contig 11093 bp, 10 predicted proteins | sample TARA_B110000285 | Tara Oceans TARA_B110000285 (sample SAMEA4397756) | marine metagenome | biome: Polar Biome; feature: [SRF] surface water layer (ENVO:00010504); material: water (ENVO:00002006), including particulate matter (ENVO:01000060) such as... | depth 5 m
ATGAGGGAGAGAAGATTCGTCTCCAATTTTTTCTAAAATATCATAATGGCTTCGTTTTACATCAAAAAATAATGAAATAATATTTTCACCCGAAATGTTATCTTTATTGAATTGTATTACTCCTCTGATATGTTCATGCAAACTTATAAAATTGGGATTTTTTTGATCGTTGTCTGTAATCTGCAATACCTGAACATTCATATTGGGGTAAAGCTCTAAAAATGCCACTATTTCCTCCACTCCTCCATATCTCCCGTATTCTATATATTTTTCGTTTCCTGGGTCTGGTCCCTCTGGTAATAACATATAGTTTTTCCATACATCCCACTCCTTATTATACTCCGTGAGGTCCATACTAGAAAAAGCTGCTTTATTGTTAAAAATGTGATTGACTATCTCTTCTCTTAATTTTTTGTGTGGTGTCCTGACATATAATGCTAATGCTTCGAATAAACAATCTCCATTTGTGTTAATTGGTCTAACTTTGGCACCATATTGTGCGCTTAGAGAATGATGAAAGTATTTACATACTCCTTCACATAGTTTCGTGAATTTATAGGGTTGATTAGTATATCTCCCTAGACCAATTGTATTCATACTATTAAAGTTTTTTACATCCATTTCAGGGGTTACTCTCCATAAAGATTTTGGTTTAATATTAACAGATTCCTCTAAATATTTGTCAGTTGTACGTTCGTCATCATTAAATATTTTAACTACCCCTGACAACTGTAATTCGGGGTCTGTGGTTACATCGTAAAGGACAAAATGTTGTATTTTTCCGTCTTCACTAATAAACACAGGTATTGACCACTCTTGTTTGTTTCCTCCTTTCTGATTTTTTCTTTTTCCTCTTTTTTTATATTTTAATGATTTTTTCCTTAAATTCAAAGCTCTTTTTCTTCTAAAACTCTTATTCATCCTTTTACGCCTTTTTCCTCCTTTTTTTTTATATCTTTTTCTACTTTGTAATTTAGTGTTTCTAATTTTATGTAATTTCTTTTTAGTTAATAACATTTATATAAATAAAAACATATTTTTTTATTATAGATATAATATAATAATGCCCTGTCCAACAAATGCGCCAATAAATTTATCAACATCTGGTATAACTCAACAATGTTCTTCAAAATGTAATTTAGAATACAATTATGGTCTGTCTTCTTGTTCTGTTACAAATAAAGATACATATTTAGACATTTTCTCTTATGATGGTAATAATATTATAAACAGTGATATGATAGGTCAATCTTTGACAGTTACAGGTGTGAGATTATATGCCCCATCTTTAAATTCCTATAATGGTTACAAATCGGATGCCGAACTAATTATAACACACTCCGGTGGTGGGAAAACTTTATATATTTGTATTCCTGTTATATATAATGAAAAGGTAGGATTATCTGCTAAATGGTTTAGTCAGATTATACCTTTTTTGGTCGGTTTAGAAAAAGACGATAGTAATACAATAAATGTCAGCAACTTTACGTTGAATGATGTGATACCTAAAGCGCCGTTTACAATATATGAAAATGGAACTTTTGATTTTGGGGGTTGTGCTGAAGATAATGTAATTATTTTATTTCATAAAAATGTTGCAATAAATATGAAAACTAGTGACTATCGTGCGCTAACTAAAATAATTGTACCTGCTAGCTACGCTCCAACTCAAACTCCTCCTAAAAATCTACAAATTAATAATGCAGGGACAATATCTGGTCCTGGTAAAAAAAGTGGTGGTGCTCGAGGCAAATCTATGACTTGTACTCCTATTAATAATCCAGATGGTACATCTATAACAGGATCTAAAAAATCGTGGGTTCCAGACGGAGTAGATGGAGGAAAAGATAAAGCAGAATATTATGCATACGTTTTGTATTACGGGTATGGTCGTTTTATTTTAATTACTATTGCTGCTATGATAATAGTAGGTTTATTAGGATATTTATTTTATTATGCATTTAAAAAGAATACGGGTGGTGCTGGAGGTGGTGCTAGTGCTGGAGGTGGTGCTGGTGTTGGAGGCGGTGCTGGTGCTGGTGTTGGAGGAAATAACTGAGAACTCTAAAAGAAACTACCATATGAAGTACCCGTTATTGGTCTAACAAAAAATATTACATCTATTGAGAAACATTAAATATAATTTATAAATTTTAAATCATATTTAATTTGGTTTTGCTGCGTCATGATTATCATCTAATACAGGTTTAAATTCGGGTGGTGTCAAGTCTCGTTTATTTGTAGATGGGAGCATTTTGCTAATTACTTCTTCTTCGACTGTAACAGGGAACTGATTCATAGCAGAAAGATGTGATGTTTTTTTCGTTTCAGTTGGTAAATAATTTTGAGTTGCAATAGTGCCGGTTGAATCCCCCGACCGTTGAATTAGAACATATGCTGCTATTAATCCAATTACACCGGCTAACGCATTCACAGATAATAGACATATGGAAAGGGCTGCTATAACAATTTTACCAAGAGGGTTATCTACAAGTTCAGCAAGAACAAGAGGAACTTTAACATCAAATAAAATAAATACACTTAACAATATAGTTAAAACAAGATGATGTTTTTCTTTCATTAGTGATTTTAAAAACTTTTCCATATATCATATTAATATATTTTTATTGTGTAAAATTGAAAAAAAACTATCTAAATAAGTAGATATTATTATTATATATGTCTGGTGATGATATTGCTACATATATTGGATGGAATGGTTACACAATATATAAGGAAAACATAAGCGTTCAAGAACAACAAATGTTAAGAAAAGAATTAAATGTTAAACCTTTTGTTCCTAAAAGTTCATTAACGAAACCTCAACCATTCCCCGTATATAGAGAATCAAAAAATAAAATGTATGTTCCTAGATTTTACGGTATGGAAGTTTATGGAGAACCAGATGAGTTAAGGATAGATGATGGTAAAAAAATAAATGTTAATTTTAAGGGAGAGTTGCGACCGAAACAAAAACCGGTCGTGGAAAAATTTATGAAGCATATTAAAAAAAAACATAGCGGTTTATTAGCTCTTCATACCGGTTTCGGTAAGTGTTTAAATTTCGGCACACCAATTATGCTCTCAAATGGTAAAATAAAAATGGTAGAAAATATAAAAGTTGGAGATAAATTAATGGGTGACGATTCTACACCAAGAACTGTTTTAAGTTTGGCAAGAGGGAGAGAAATGATGTATGATATTATCCCAACTAAGGGGGATAAATATACGGTGAATGAATCACATATATTATCTTTAAGGTGCGGGTATAGTAATGGAAATAAAAATTATATTAAAGATAAAATTATTGATATTGAATTAAAAGATTTCTTAAAACTTCCAAAAACAATAAAAAATCATTTATTGAAAGGATATCGTGTTCCCATTAATTTTCCCGAAAAACCTGTTGATTTAGATCCATATGTATTGGGTTATTGGTTAGGTGATGGTACAAGTTCGTATCCGCAAATAACAACGATAGATGAACCAGTAGTAGAATATTTTAAAATGTATTGTGAAGAACAAGGTTTGTTTTTAAGACAGGGTTTAGGTAGAAATAATATAACATATACGATGTCTTCGGGAAAAGCAAATAGAAAGGGGATATCGGTTTCATCAGGTAAAAACCCTGTTTTGAATATGTTAAAAAAACACAATTTAATTAACAATAAGCATATACCACATATTTACAAATGCAATAGTAAATCGGTCAGACTTGAGCTATTGGCGGGTATTATAGATAGTGACGGTTATTATTGTAATGGGTGTTATGAGGTTATCCAGAAAAATGAAACATTATTGGATGACATTATTTATATAGCTCGTTCTCTTGGTTTTGCCGCTTATAAGAAAAAATGCGAGAAAAGTTGTATGTATAAAGGTGAAAGGAAGACAGGAACATATTACAGAACTCATATACACGGCGAAGGTATAGAATATATACCAGTTAAATTAGAAAGAAAAAAAGCAAATAAAAGAAAACAAATTAAAAATGTGTTAAATACTGGTATTAAAGTAGTAAAAAAAGAAGTAGATGAATATTTTGGATTTGAAATAGATGGAAACAGGCGTTTTGTTTTGGGTGATTTTACAGTTACCCATAATACATGCCTTGCACTAAATATCATTTCAAAAATTAAATTAAAAACATTAATTGTAGTTCACAAAGAATTTCTTCTTCGTCAGTGGGTAGAAAGAATTGAACAATTCTTACCTGATGCTAAAGTAGGTAAAATCCAGGCAAAAACAATAGATACCGAAGGTAAGGATATAGTAATTTGTATGCTTCAGAGTTTAAGTATGAAGGAGTATCCTAAAGATATGTTCAAGGAGTATGGTTTTAGTATTTATGACGAAGTTCACCATTTAGGGGCAGAGGTATTTAGTAAAGCATTTTATAAAGTGGTAACCAAATATTCATTAGGATTATCTGCTACTATAAATAGAAAGGATGGGTTAACAAAGGTAATAAAGTGGTTTTTGGGAGATGTAGTGTGTAAATTAGAACGTAAAGGGGAAGATAATGTATTGGTAAAAGTAATAAATTATGAAACAACAGATGAAGAGTTTAATAATGTGTTACTTAATTTTAGAGGACAAGTAAATTATACTGGTATGATTAAAAAATTATGTGAGTTTAATAGACGGAGTGAATTTATATTAAGAGTGTTAGATGATTTATTGAAAGATAACCCAAATCAACAAATAATGATATTGGCACATCAAAAAAAACTGTTACAATATTTACACGATGCTATTAAACATAGAACAATAGCAACAGTAGGTTATTATGTAGGTGGAATGAAAGAAAAAGATTTAAAAATTAGTGAAGGAAAAAAAGTAATAATAGCTACATACGCGATGGCTGAAGAAGGGCTAGATATAAAAAGTTTGACAAGTCTAATTATGGCAACACCAAAGGTTGATGTAAGGCAATCTGTTGGTAGGATTTTAAGACAAAAACATAATCAAGCGGTTGTTGTTGATATTGTTGATTCTCATAGTTTATTTCAAAGACATTTTACTAAAAGAAAAACATTTTATAAGAAATCAAAATTTAAAATAATCCAAACAAATATGGATGGGTATCAAAACGGAAAATGGGAAACGATATACGACCCGGTTAATAACATAAAAAAGGCTTTTAGTAAAACAAAAAATGAAGATAAGTTACTGCAAGGGGTATGTTTGATTGAAAATTAGATAAGTATTTAATAATAATTGTCTAATAAATAAATTTTTATTTTTTAAAATGATTGTAGTTATCTCTGCAATTTATTTGTCTAGAAATGCTTCCTGGACCTGTAGCCCAAGGCATAGAGGAAGGATTTGGAGATGAATAACTGGGGGTAGTTGCTATATTGCTACCGTATTGTGAATAAGAACCTCCTTTTTTATTTGTTAATCTGCGTTTTCTGGTTCGACGACGGGATTTATTTTTACGTCCCATTACAGATCTGGGTGGAGCTCCACCTTTTCTGCGTGAGCGTCGTCGTTTTCCACCTCGGGTTTTTCTCCTTTTTGTGCGCTTTCTGCGAGATTTTCTACTTTTATTTTTTCTACGACGTTTTCTTTTTTTAGTTTTTATTTTCTTTCTTTTCTTTCTTTTTTTCTTTCCTCCGCACATATTGGTTTTGTGCTCGACTGTAACAGGGGCGTAGCTCCCTCTGAACTGTTGGGCTAAACCTGCTCCTTCTTTAGTAAAACCGTAACTTTTACCAGAAAAATCGGCATCGTAATCATGAGCACCGCCTGATTGTTTTGCACAACTCGTGTATTTTATAGGGACTGGATACCCCTTACCCAAATTATTATTAGCAGATTGTGATAAAGAATCGTTTGTTGTACCATAACCCCCGCCACCCTGTTTTGATGAACAAACCACACCTTGCTTACTATTTACATGTGGTTGAATAAATTGATTATTTGTTTCGTTAACTAAACTCATTTATATATATTACTATTATTTTTTATAACATATAATTTCTCTTCTTGGAGAGATTTTGTCAGTAGATATTTCAATTGGACACCATGAATCGAATTTTTTAATAAAAACGCACTTCATTTTAATTTCTTTTTCTAAATTAACAAATTTGTCAAGTGATGTATTTTCAAACTCTTCATCATCATCGCTTTCTTCTAATAAATCTAAATTCTTGTTTTCTTTGATTGTCCTAAATAAAGAATTCATCATAACACTCGTTTTATAATTAGGAATACAAGCAACTTTATATTTCTCTAAATTCTCTCCATTTTTAAAATATAGTTCATAAATATCATCAATAATTGTTGCCCTTAGTAAAAATATTTTATATATCTTAGACTCTATCTTAACATGTTCATTTAAAAATGGCTTGTTAATACACAACGTTCTATGTTGAATACAGTATATATCGTAAGGTAAGCTAGGTAATATTTTTTTTAATTCATAAACGTTTTTTTTGATAATAGGAACTCCAAAGTTGATTGAGTTTTTTAAATAAGTAACTTGTTTTATATGTTTATTCATGACATCATATATTTCCCTTAATTTTTTGTTTTGATTTAAATGTAACAAATTATATCCTCTTGAAAAATAAATATTTTCAATATTAAAAAATTTCTTTTTTGCTATGGAAAAGATAGTACCATATAAAATAGTGCCTATACCGCTGCATAAACTATTATCAAAGCAACAAACATTTACTAAAATATTTTCAATAGAATTGTATCGTCTATCTATTTCTAACAAAAAACATAAATTATTTCCTTTGTAAGTTTTAAACCAGGCAAAATATTTTTTACCCTTTGGTATTGTTAAACATATGTCAGAATGAACTTTATTATGTGATTTTTTTTCATAAGAAAGTTCCAATTTGGGAAAATGAGCGAGTATATTTGTTTGCTCGCTTAGACTTAATTTCATTTATAATAATGATTGAAATATCTCTATACCAATTTAATAATTAGTAAAATTACTTGGTGAAAAAATATTTTCAGCAGTTTGGATTCCATTAGATTGGAATCCATTAGATTGGAATCCATTAGATTGATTTCCATTAGATTGGATTCCGTTAGATTGATTTCCCTTAGTTTTGTTTGGTTTTTTAGAAGCTGTTAAAGTTTTCAAATAATTTTTTAATTCGTTTTTCATTTCTTTGGTATCATCTTTATTTTCCCTTAAAGAGTTATATATTTTTTTATATTGTTCTCTTGGTTTATTTACTAAATCTTTTGTTTTTGGAATAGTAAGATTATTCTTGAAAAATATATAAATATAATGAACACTTATAATTAAAACAACTGAAATTATGGTTTGTTGAATTACCCAAAATAACATATATATTATTTGCACATTAACATTTCAATAAATGAACTTACATCTTTATTAAAAAATTTACAATTTTCATCTATTTTCTTCGTAGATAAAAAATATAAATCAACTATTCTATCATTTTTTTTTTCAATTACTAGATAATGTTTACTTGTTCCTACATTGAATTTTATTTTTTCTAATATTATATGATTACTTTCAAATGGTACAGAAAATACCTCGCCTATTTTTTTTTCATATTGATTGATACCAATCAAACTATATTTTTCAAGAAAATTTGTTACTATTTCACTTTCTTTTTCTATTAATTTATATTTTAATAGCTTTTCTTTATTATATTTATAATATCCATTTGAAGCTATTATTATACTATTTTTATTACTTGTTTTGTTAAATGTTTTTTCCAAATTATTAATTAGATTAGTTTTATTTTTTATGTCTCTTAAATTAATTTCAGGAATATAATATTTCTGCATATAATAATATATTTAACAAACTATTTAAACCGATTTCATACAATCAATACATAATGGTAAAGGTAATTGTTATTGATAAGGGGGGTGCGTTAAAATGTAGCGATGTCAAAAATTTTGATATTGAAATGTTGTATAAGAAATGTAATTTAAAAAAGAAAGATAATTTTAAAAAAAGAACTTATTGGAAATACGATGCGGAGCATAATATTAGTCTGTTTTCAAAAGACCAAGGCAGAGCAAATAGTGAAAATAAATATGATTTGCCTCCACCAGTAGATGTTAATCTTTATTTTGGAAATATGATTTTAGTAAAACACAGGGATAAGGTTTTAAAAAATGATAATGCTGTTAGCTTGACAATTGAAGATTGGGATAAATTATATGAGAAATTATTTGGAGGATTTGAAGATTTAGGGGAGGAAGATAGTTACAGTGATGAAGAAAAAATCCCAGAACATCTACAAACAAAACAAGGTTATTCAAAAGAGGGTGGGTTTATTGTATCTGATGAGGAAGATGACGATGAATATATACCAGAAAAGGAAGAAGAAGAGGAAGAGGAAGAAGCTCATTCATCCACTGATGACACCGAAGAAGATGTTATGGGTAAAGATAGTGATATCGACGAAGAGGATGACGAAGAGGATGATGAAGAGGATGACGAAGAGGACGAAGAGGACGAAGAGGATGACGAAGAGGATGACGAAGAGGACGGAAAGAATAATAAAACAGAGGAAAAGGATGGATTCAACGATGATGATAATTATGAAAGCGACCCTGGTTCAGAATTAAGTGAGGAAAGTTATATTGATAGTGATTAGTTAAAATTGAAACAATATAAAACATTATTATTTTTAATACATAATAATGTCTTTTATAATTGAAAATCCAACCGAATTTCGCGAAAATTTAAGAAATAAATTTAATAGTTTTATTAAAAATAAAAATAAATCTATTAATCTTGAAAAAGCAGTATTTAATTATACTATATGTCAGGGAAAACAAAGAAAAATCGTAAGAAAATGGGACAATAAATATTTCGTTCAATTATACGTTAATAGATTTAGAAGTATTTATAATAATATTAATCCAAAATTATCCACATGTAATAAAAAGTTGCTCAGTAATTTAAAAAAGGGGAAAGTTAGTCCCAGAGAGCTAGCTTTTATGAAACATCAAGAGATGAGTCCTAAAATTTGGAAAGAACTTGTAGATGCAAAGATTAAAAGAGATAAAAATCTAACAGAAGTAGATATGTCCGCTGCTACCGATGAATTTAAATGCTATAAATGTCAGAAAAGACAATGCACTTACTATCAACTTCAAACGAGAAGTGGTGATGAACCTATGACAACTTTTATAACTTGTTTGAATTGTGGTAATCGATGGAAGAATTAAATATCCAATAATATTTATAAATATTATTCATTTTACGATAATTCATCTTACGACGATGTAGGTGTTACAATATATAGTTATGATTTGAAGGTACTAAATTTAATAATATATAAGTATTGTATATATTATGAGTATTGGTCCAATATCTGTTAATATAGTAAAAAATGGTCCTCTGGGAAAAACAGCTACTTTTTCTTGGGATAATTCACAAAACGGTGATGGAGACTATCCGGTTCGATGGAGGGTTATAATTAATGGCACGCAAACATATTTAGTGAAGGATAATCCTACATTTTCTATGTCTGTACCAAATAGTATTTTTGATAATTGTAAAACATGTGTTAGAGTTCAAGCAATTTACCTCAATGGAATTACGACTGATTATAGTAATGAAATATGCGTAAACAATATTCCTGATAGTTATTGTAGTAGACAAGTTTCGCAACATCCACCTGATAAAAAAGCAAAAATTAGTAAATTTAAAGGTTCACAAAATATGAGATATGCCAGAGCTATAAGAATGGGAGGTAAAAACGCATTTAGATAAGTTAATAATTTATCTTATAATATTAATATAGATGACAGAAATATTTAATAATGTTCATGGATTTAATTTGAAACTACCATTAAATACTACCTCAAGACAATATCCAGACCAATATGGTGAATGGATTGAAATTATAAAAAAACCGAATCAATTACCTACTGTTAAACTAAAGACGATTGTTTTATATTATAGAGAAAACATAGAGGATTACGATTCTGGTGATAAAGACATACCGAGTGGAACATCTGGTGGTAATTATAGATTTTATAATAATACTTCTGGGGGGGGACAATTAGGATGGATATGGGGATTTCCTCTATTTGATGTTAGAGGTGGAGGGTGGCCTAAATTTGAATCTTGTTTAACATCACCATCTGATATTTGCGGTAATGAAACAATGTTAGTAGATTTATCACCTAATAAAAATATTATTGTTTTAGATTGTTCAGGGTTACAACCATCTTCTGGAAAAGGAACAAATGATATTTCAAATAATATTTCTCATTTATCTGGAGCATTTTTTATGATATTAAGAATTAAAAGTAGTAAAGAAACTGATTTCAGTAATTATAAAAAGAATAAAAGTACCCGCGGCAAAGGGGAAAGAGGGAATTGGAATTTATATGATGATACTACACAAGAAACAAAAAAATGGGCTTCGTTAGTTCAATATGAATATGAATGTGATATTATTGGACCCAAGGGAATGTTAGATTTTACATTTGATTATTTTATGGTTAACGATAATAGTATAGGTAGACCAATTTATCAAATTGATAGTTCAACCAGCAAACCAAATTATTTGGCTATTCCTAATTCTACTTATTTTAATTATTCAAGAGAAAATTCTTGTAAAATTATTACGGGATTACAAACAGGTTCCGCGAATGATAATACTAAGAGAATGGATATTACCAATATTTTGTCAAATCTTAGTGGTATTAATGGTGGAACAGGTCGATTGCAGGTAAAAGAAAATTGGAACAAACTTTCTAGTTCTACTGTAGTAAAATTAATTGGTGGTTGGTATAGTGATAATTCAGGTACTGATTTGTCTAATTGTTATTATGGAGATAATTTTGATGGGCCGGGTTTTACAACAGAAATGTCTTCGACTGGTTCACATATGACTGAGGGATGGAAAAAGTTTATAAAATTATCAACGACCGGTACGAATAAGTGGGTTGACAAAAGGTCAGATAGTATATACGAATTAAATAATATTTTATGGTGTAGCTTACAAAGTCCAAGAAAGTTGCCAGTAACAAAATACGATGGGTCGTGGGATTTACAAAGATATATTACAAACTGGATAGTCTTATCAGGAGGAGATACTAGTAATGAAATTACTGGAGGTGGG
>TARA_B110000285_G_scaffold235604_1_pt1 | contig 11074 bp, 6 predicted proteins | sample TARA_B110000285 | Tara Oceans TARA_B110000285 (sample SAMEA4397756) | marine metagenome | biome: Polar Biome; feature: [SRF] surface water layer (ENVO:00010504); material: water (ENVO:00002006), including particulate matter (ENVO:01000060) such as... | depth 5 m
ATATAGGAACTTACTATAAAATAACGGGTAAAAAAGAAATTGCCAAAAAATATCTTGAAGAGGCAAAAAAATTCTCTAAATCAATTCAGTACCCGAGAGATGAAATAGAAGTATCGCGTACTTTGATTGCTCTTTATTCTGACAAAAAAGGAATTAAAATTGCTGAAAGAATTATCTATTTGCAAGACAGCATTCAAAAAGTAGAGAAAAAAGTAAAAGAACAATTTTCAAGAGTTCGTTATGAAACTTTAGAAAAAGAGAAAAAAATTCTTGAACAAGAACAAAGATTACAGAAAAACGAATTACAAATCAGCCGAAGAACAAACTATTTATTAATCTGTTTAGCAATTATTCTTTTGGCTATTTTACTGTTATCATTTTTGTGGTTAAAAAAATATAAGAAAACACAAAAATTCAAATTTGGGTTCTCTAAATATTTACAAGAAAAGTATGGTCTAACTCCCAAAAATTTAGAATTTTGGGAAGAACTTATAAAAGGCCATACACAAGAAGAATTAGCAGCCTTATTACATTTATCTCTTAACGGAGTAAAATCAAGAAGAAAAGCACTTTTCACAAAAATAAAGTTTGCCAATAAAAATGCTGGTAGATTTGATAAAACAAAAGCAACTCTTCTTTATAAAAATGAACTAGACAGTTTTAAAAATAACAATACTACAGCTTCTTAAATTCGTTTTTTTACAACGAAGTTTTAAAACTAGCACCCCTAGGGGTGAACTTTCCATTCGTAGTAAAATCACCATACATACCAGCATTATAAAACAAAAAATACTTTCTATTATTGAATTCTATAATTAGAAAAGTCTTCAATAATATGAAAAAAATCTACCTATTTATTTTATTAATCAGTTGTTTTTGCAAACATCTTTCTGCTCAATATATGAATAAAGAGCAGCTAACAAATGATGTTTATGCCGCTGTATATGGAAACACAGCAGACCCTGATAACTACCCTGCTGCAAATTATCCATCTGTATATTTAGATTTACAAGAAGGAACCACATTTGAAAAGAAAGCGAAACTATTATTGTATTTAGAATTTGATAATGGGTATTCAGCTCTAAGAAGGGATTTATGTTCTTTCAGAGCTTCTTCAATTCCCTATCACACAAGTATTATAAAAGCGATTATAGAAGCCTACAATGTTCCTTTGGTAACAGGTGGTGTTTCACTTCCGTATTCAGATGTAGATGAAAGCACACTCTATTATGAGCATATTTTAACAGCTTATAGCATTGGGATGCTAGATAATACGTCATTGTTACGACCTTATGAAGGAAAGCTATATAATGATGCCTTTTTCTACCTAACATTTATGAGTAATTCTTACAGTTCAGAACCAACTCAATCAGAATTAAAAGATGCGGGTAATTATTTTAACCCCAATAATTACACTCCTGAAAACATGGGCATTGTTAGAGGAATAGAACAAGGTGTTTTTAGCCATTATGCAAAAAATAGTTTTGTAATTCCAGATAGAAAAATGAATTTAAATTTCTCTCATTTTTACAGTACTAGCATGGTAGAAATTCCAGAAGAGTTTTATGCGGTAAAACCTTTAGGTCGTGGATGGTCTCATACCTACAATTCTTACATTATTAGAGAAAATGATGTTGGCACCGATCAGGTAGATTATTATTATATAATCCAACCAAACGGAACTGTACAAGTATTTGATAGAAATGAAGATGAATATGTAACAAAAGGGATTTATGATGAGTTTAATGAAAGTTCTTCTACACGAATTTACATCACTAAAAAAAACCAAGTTCGTTATAAATATGAAAAATTAGATGGTGATAGAAACCTGTTTTATTTGACTGAAGTTAGAGACCCCAATGGAAACGAGATTAATATTGATTACGAATCTGCCGAAGAAAATGATTCCAAACGTATTGATGAAATAGAAGCCCCTTCTGGTAAAAAGTTAACTTTTAAATACAGAGACAACACCGATTTAATAGAAAGAATTACAGACCCAATTGGAAGAAAAATTTATTTTGATTACTCCGGTGTAACTGGTGGTTGGGTGTATCAATATCCTGTATTAATAGAGTTTGAAGATGCTAAAAGCCAAAGAACTACTTATAGTTACGGAATTAATAATCCAACAGATGCTCATCTTTTAAAACGGATAGAGCTTCCAGAAGGAAATCTTATAGAAGCTGAATATGACGACAATAATAATGGAAAATTAGAAAGCTACACCATAAACGACAATAAACCAATTGAAATTGATGCTGAGTTTGATTATACGTCTTCATCCCCCTTAACTTCCAAAGTAAAAGTGCCCATGCCAGATGGAGGAACTCAAACTTTTAAGTATTCCTATAATGAAAACGGAACCCTTACAAATTACGAAAACGACACTGATAATGTTGCGATTAACTATCCTACATCGACATCAAGTCCAACACCATTACTACCAACAAGCATCAATAGTAACGGACTGGAAATAGATTATAAATACGACAATAATGGCAATGTTGAAGAAATTGATGTAGAAAATGGAAAATCTGTTAAACAATATGAATATGATAATGACAATAATCTAACTAGATATACAGACCCTGAAGGTAATGTAACGTTGTTTTCTTATGATAGCGATGAGAATTTAACTGAGATAAAGGATGCGTACGGAAATTCCATTTATTATAATTATGACTCACATGGACAACTACTTTCTGTTGTTAACCAAGAAGGAATTACGGTTGATTACACCTATGAAATTGATGGAGCAGTTGCAACAATAAACGCTCCAGAAAACTTAACAAGTTCATTCTCTTATGATGGTATAAATAGACTAGAGTCTAAAACGGTTGGTGCCTTAACTTCTTATTATGATTATGATAAAAATGATAATCTAACCTCATTTACAAATACAGGCGGATATACAACGGGTTATGATTACGATAAAAATGATAATATTACCACCATTACGAATACAAAAAGTATAGTTACTGAATTTGAATATAATACAAAAGACCAAGTAGTAAGTGAAAAATTTGGAAACCTTGAAAAAGAATACCGTTACAATGATGATGGTTCTTTAGATAGGTATACAAAACCATCTAACACTAAAATTCATTTTGATTATGATGATGAAGGACGATTAAAAGAAACGGGCACCATTACAGATATCGATTACAACAGTAAAAATTTAGTTGAAGATATTACAAATGATACTGGCAGAATGGATTTTCGTTACGATGATTTAAACCGATTGGAAAGAGTTACTACCGTACATGGTTATAAAGTTGAATACGATTATGAAAAAACAGGGCTTGTTGATGAAATAACCTATCCAACAATAAATAGTATTGAAAACGAAGTAGATTATTCTTATGATAAAAAGAATCGCATTTGGCAGGTTCTTTTATATGGAAATGTTGGTCATGATGGAACTGTTCTTGCTGAATACGAATACCATAATGATGACAGAATCAAGCACATAGATTTCCCTAATAATGTACGAACACGGTACTCTTATGATGATGCAGGACGATTGAATTATATAGATCATACCAATAATACTACAGGTATTTCTTTTTATGTTAGTAATCTAATACTTGATAATCGAGGAAATATTATAAAGTCTAATGAGTTGCTACCAGAAATTATTATCAGTGGAGGAACTTTTGGAGGGAATCCTAGTGGTAGCCCTAGTGATTATTCTTATAATGATAATAATCATGCAATAACCATTGCTGGAATTTCTCATGACGTTAATGATGATGGAAATACAGCCACCATCGGAAATGATACATCAATTATATATGATGTAGATGACCGTTTAACAAGCTATTCTGATGTTGACAATACTCTAACTTTCAAATATAATCCATATAATCAGCGAGTAGAAGTAAGCAGAAACGGAAGTACTACTAAATACATCCGTGATGTAAGAACAGACAATGTACTCGTTGCATTAGACAATAATAACAACCCAATATATTATTACATCTACACTCCCAATGGTACTTTATTGGCTCGTATGAATCCACTAGGTGAATTACAGTACTATCATGCAGATGTACGTGGAAGTACTATTGCCATTACTGATGATAATGCTACTGTTTTACACAAATATCGTTATGATGATTTTGGTAGTATAACCAAAAGTTATGAACCTGATAATGATTTTAATCCATACAGATATGTGGGAACGTATGGTGTAGAATACGAGTTAAATGATTTGTACTATATGCGTGCGAGGTACTACAAACCTTCAGTAGGCAGGTTCTTAACCGAAGACCCAATTTGGAGTACAAATTTGTATCCCTATGCGGATAATAATCCGATTAGTAGGGTTGATCCAATGGGAGAATCTTCAATTTTGGCAAACGAAAAACTATCAAACTACTTTTATTATATTGGTTATGGAGATGCAGTGAACTTACTTTATCAAGAAAGTAAAGTCTGGAATTATGCTATAAATAATCCATTAATAGCAGGTATATCTACTGGTGTAGTAGTTGCTGTTACAGCTGAAGCAGCAATGCTAAGTTTAAGAGCGGTAAGAACTATTAAAGGAACTCCAAAGGTTCCACAAAATAAACTAAATCATATTTTTAAGAACCCAAGACATGCTTTAGATGATTTAGTAACGAAATATGGTAGTGAAAATGCTGCATATAATGCGGTTCAAAAAGCAGCAAATCAAGCGGCAAAAAATGGAGGTTTAACTCCTAATTCTTTAGGTGTTTTACCTTCTGGTAATGCTGGAAATATTATAAATGTAGGAGGTCTTAATGTTCAACTGATTGGAGGTAGAATTATTGATGGTATTGTCAAACTATCTTCTTTTAGTAGAAAAATATTTTAATTATGAATAAAAACTTAAGTTTAATTGAACAAGCGATTCTTGATGAGGTTATCAAATTTAATAAAAAGAAATATTCTTTTATTAAAAATCATATTCCTTACTTAAAAGTTAAAAATAGAGATTATACTGGTGTTGGAATATATATATATTTTGAATATGACAAAGAAAGTGTATTACTGCCACTAGATAATTGTGAGGACACTGTTTTATCATCAGACAAAAGCCTTGAGATTGATGTTTTGAAATATGAACTTAATTATGAACTCAATATTACAAAAGGCAAATTAGATGTTTTGGAATTAGTTAGTAATGATGAGTCATGGAATGGAAATTATAATTCATTTAAATTTAAGTATCACGAATGAACTACCCCGAGGCAGAGCCATCGAGGTATCAAGCGGAAAAAATATTTTTAGATTTATGAAAACCTAAGGTTTTCATACTTTCCACTTTTACCCCGACGCAGAGCGTCGAGGAATTCTTTTTGATTAATTATAAAGTTAATATCTGTTCAGTAATTTTTTTATAAAAAATACATTCAAAAAACAAACAAATGAAAACAGCAATTAAATACCTAACACTATTTATTAGCATATCAATATATGCCCAAGACCAAATAGAAACAACTTATGAGTACGACAACCTAAACCGTTTGGTAAAGGTTGTTTTTACTGGAGAATCAGAAAAAAATTATGTCTATGATGATTTAGGAAATAGAATAGCATTAAATATTACAACATTAAGCATCAATGCAGAGATATTAAAAAACACCATTACGGTGTATCCTAATCCAACAGATCGTTTTTTAAACATACAATTACCACAAACTATTCTTGGTGGTAATGTTTCTATAACACTTTATGATATTAATGGAAAACAAATTAAATACTCCAAAATAGAGGTTAAAGATAATTCTGCACTCATTAATGTAGAAAATTTATCTAAAGGGGTATACCTACTTCATTTTATAAATGAAGATAAAAAATGGTCTCAACTCTTTATCAAAAAATAAATACTAATAATTTAAAACCAAACAATTATGAACGAATTTTTATTTTATGTAACCAGATATGGAATATTTCTTGTCTATGGAATTCTTATATTCCTAATTCTTAAACAACTTTTTTCAGAGGCTTTAAAAGAACACCATTCCAATTGGAATACTTTAATTGATGATTTTGACTACCCCCCAAAGGAATTTTATACCCGTTTAAAAACAGAATTAGAATCCCACGGCGTCAGTAATATTAAAATCAGACAAGTACATATAAGTGTAGGCGGTATTATGTCTCATTCACGTATTTATTTGCGAGCAACATGGAAAGATTACCAGTATGATATTTGTGGCGCAAAATTTGGTAATGGATTCTTTATCTCTTGGTGGCTGCTATACACCAATTCCTTTTGGAAAATAGTTATTAGTAAAATCCCTTTTATTGGAGGCTGGATTGCCAAAAAATTGTATCCTGTTACTTATTACACGGTAGATACCGCTTCAATGTTTATGACATACGCGCAAGCTTCGGTGGTAAAAGTGATTGATGACATTACCAAAGACAAAGGTGTTCGTGCCTTATCTGAAGCAGAAAAGAAGCCAATATTAAATGATATTTTTAAGCGTTAATACGTGAATTTAACTAGTAGCGAACAAGCAACTCTTAACTTCTACCAATGGGAGTATCGGCATCGTGGATATTACCACTTCGATACTCCCGTTGATATAGAAGTTCCGTATATTCCTTTCTATCATTCTACTTCTGTAGATATACCAGTTTTAGATGATGGTCGAGTACCATCACTTTTTAAAAGTATCAGTAATTTACTTTCTCCACCAAAAACAAAAGAAGAACCACAGCAAGAAATTGAAGAAGTTAAACCAAAATTATTAGAATTTGGTAGGCAACCAAACCTTGTTGGTTTGTCTATATCGTTTGCAAAAGGAACAGAAATTCTTCCAAGTAGAAATACAGAATTTTTGAATATGCTCACGTTTACTGAGCATCTGCTTTCTTTTGAAATAGTGGGTACTTCCGAAGATATAAAAATACAAGTAGTCTGTAGCGATTTGGATGCTGGACGCGCGCAATCTCATTTTTCAGCTTACTTTCCAACTACAATAATTAAGAAAACTGAAATCACAGATTTTGGTTTTTCTTCTAATAGTGGTGTTGCTATTGCAGATTTTGGTTTGCACGATGAATACATGCGCCCGATTACCACTGCTGATTCCTTTAGTATTGATCCTTTAACTTCTGTTATAGCCATAATGGAATCGTTACACAATGATGATATTGCTGTTTTTCAGATATTATTTAAAGGTATTACTTCCCCACTTGCAAAAGATATTACTTACGCTGTTTCTGATGGTGCTGGTGGTTCTTTTTTTACTGATGCACCTGAAATGCCAATCTGTGCAAAAATTAAAATTGCTAACCCTTTGTTTTCGGTGGTAATGCGAATAGCTACCCAAGGAGAAACCAATAATAGAAGTCAGTATTTAGCACAAGAATTGGCACGAAGTATTACTTCTGTTTCAAGTTCAGAATACAACAAGTTAATTCCACTTTCTAATGAAGGATACAATTATGATTTTCATGTTTACAATCTACAAAATAGATTAAGTAACCGATTAGGTTTTGTTTTAAATTCTAAAGAACTAAATACGTTTGTACATTATCCAAATAAAACAGTCATTAGCGCAAAGCTTGGGTTAACAGGAGTAAAAACAAAAAGAGCTAAAGGAATTTCACAAAAAGGAATTTTAATAGGAACGAATATTCATAACCAAGAAGAAGTTCCAGTTGTTCTTGATATTGAAACAAGATTAAGCCATACTCACGTTTTAGGAGTTACAGGTGTAGGGAAATCTACATTAATAGCAAATATGATTTTAGAAGATATTTCTCAAGGTTTAGGCTGTGCAATGTTTGACCCACATGGCGATATTATTGATGATATTTTGTCTCGAATTCCAAAAAGTAGAGTAGATGATGTTATTCTTATTGATCCTTCTGATGCTGACTTCCCTATTGGTTTTAATCTCTTAGAAGCAAACACGGATGCAGAAAAAATAGTACTCTCTTCAGATTTAGTTTCAGCATTTAAACGACACGCAACTGCTTGGGGAGACAACATGACTTCGGTATTACAAAATGCAGTAAACACTATTTTAGAAAGTAGTAGAGGTGGAACACTCATAGAATTGAAACGTTTTTTAATAGAGGAAAAATTCAGAAATGAATATTTAACCTCTGTAGATGATCCATCATTGCATTATTATTGGAAAAACGAGTACCCAATGGTGCGAAAAGGGATTGCCCCACTACTTACAAGAATCGATACTTTCTTGCGACCTAAATTAGTACGATATATGTTGGCGCAGAAAAAAGGCGTTGATATTTCTGACTGTTTAAATAACAATAAAATTGTTTTATTGAAACTTTCGCAAGGACTTATTGGGGAGCAGAACTCCTATTTATTAGGTTCGTTATTCTTGGCAAAGTTTAATCAAGCAGCGTTGGCAAGACAATCTAAAAGTAAAAATGAGCGTACTCCTTATATGTTGTATTTAGATGAATTTCAGGACTTTATTACACCAAGTATTGAAAGAATTTTGAGTGGCTCCAGAAAATATGGTCTTGGGTTAACTATTGCACACCAAGAATTGGGGCAAATTAAAGATACTTCCCTTTTAAATTCTGTTTTATCAAATCCTAAAACCCGAATTTGTTTTAGACTTGGTGATAACGATGCAAAGAAATTAGAGTCTGGTTTCTCATATTTTGAGCAATCTGACTTACAAAGTTTAGAACGTGGAGAAGCTGTTATGCGTATTGGTTCAAGTGCCAATGATTTTAATATTGCCACCAATACTCTTAAGGAAGTAACCACTGATTATTCAAACGATATTATTGCATCAGTTCGTGAAAAATACGGAACACCAAAATTAAAAGTAGAAGAATTATTAGTTTCTATGCTTCCCTCTTTGTCTCCACCAAAGAAAAAAGAAATCAAAAAACCTATTCAAGAAAAATTAGAAATACCAAAAGAAGAAAAAAGTATTCCAGAACCGAAAGAAAACTTGGTTGTTAAAGAAGAGCCTAATGTAATTTCTAAAAAAGTAAGAGATAAACTTATTCAAGATGAAAATACTTCTCTAGAAATAAGAACTCATACCTATCTTCAATCTATGATTAAGAAGTTGGGGCAAGATAGAAATTATATTTCCACCATAGAATATCAAACAAAAGATGGAGGTAGAATAGATATTGTTTTGGAAAGAGACGGATTTAAAATTGGCTTTGAAATTTCAGAAACTAATAAGCCAGCCTATGAAGTTAAAAATATAAAGAAATGTTTAAAAGCAGGATGTATTCCTGTAGTAATGGTTTCAAAAAACAAAAACCATCTAAACGCAATTAAAAAGTTAGCGGATAATGAGTTATCAGAAAAAGATAAAACGTTCGTTCAATTTATCCAGCCAGATGAAATATCTAAACTGTTAGATGGATTTGCAGTACATCCACAAAAACAAGAAGAAGTGATTAAAGGGTTTAGAATAGTTACCGAATTTGAGAATGATGAAAGTACTCAAACAAAGAATATTAAATCACGACTTGCCAAGATATTTAAAAAGAAAAAATAAAGTTTTGTATTGTCTTTGATTTGGTTTTTAAAGGAGTTATTTTTAGGTTTAAAACACTGTAAATATGAATGTTGCAATATTTGTAAGAGTAAGCACTCTTGACCAGAAAAACAATACCGATTCTGTAGAAACCCATATAGAAAGAGGGAAAATGTATGCGCAGTCGAGAGAGTGGAAAGTTATCAAAATATATAATTTAGCAGGTGTTTCAGGTAAAAGTACCATCAAGCATAAACAGACACTTCAAATGTTTGATGATATTAGAAGTGGAAACATACAAGGAATCATTATTAGTTCTTTGAGTAGGTTGGCGAGGAATACTTCTGAATTGCTAGAATATAGTAAATTTTTTGAGGAGAATAACGCAAGTTTAATATCCATAAATGAATCTCTAGACACCTCTACAAGTGGCGGTAAATTCTTTTACACACTACTTTCGGCACTTTCTACTTATGAAAGAGAAATTACATACGAACGCCAAATAGCAAGTTTAAATTATCGCAGAAAACAAGGAAAATTTACTGGCGGGATGGTAAGTTACGGGTACAAAATTATTGATGCACAAGTAGTCATCAATGAAGAAGAAGCTCCAATAAGAAGATTGATCTATGATTTGTACATAGAACATCAACGAATGGCTACAGTAGCAAGAGAGTTAAATAATAGAGGCTATGTGACAAGAAAAGGAAAACAATGGACTGACAGTACAATTAGCAGGCTCTTAAAGAATACAGATGCAAAAGGTATTAGAAGATGCAACTACAGATCACAATTATCAAAAGATAATTCTTCAGGGTTAAAACCTCAATCTGAATGGATATACCTTCCCTGTCCTACATTAATTTCTGAAGAAAAATGGGATGAGGTTAATGCCATCATCAGAGAAAATGAAAAAGGAAGTGTATTTAAACAGCCCTTAAATAAAAGAGTTCATTTATTTACGAGTTATCTGAAATGTGAGCAGGGTCATAAAATGTCTATAAAATCAAAAAGCAATAGATACACTTGTAAAGAATGTAAATACGGAATTGATAAAGATGATTTAGAAGAGGTGTTTTTGAGTAGAATAAAACAGTTTTTAATTTCTGATGAAGAACTTTCTGAATACAATAAATCAAATATTCAAGAACTTCAACTTAAAGGTGATGAAATAGAATTTGCTAAATCAGAATTTCTAAAATTGGAATCTAAATTAGATAAACTAATCGATTTAAATCTAAAAGGAGAAATTCCAACAAAAGGATTTAAAAAACATTATGAACCAGTTTTTGTAAGAAAAGAAAATTTAGAAAATAATATAAGAGATTTAGAAAAGGCTCTTGAACAGTTAGAACAAGCTAAATCTTCTTTTCAAGTGATAGCAACTAAATCAATAGATTTCTATAACAACTGGCAAAATTTAGATAGAGGTGAGAGACGTTATATTGTTGAATCTATTACAAATGAAATTATTTTTGATAACAGAATTATTCGATTTAAACTAAAACAGATAGCACCGTTATCCTTTTTGGAATTGAGCCCAAATGGTCAACAACGTGGCATAACATTGTTATAAAAGGCGGTCTTGTAAACGTAGTAGAAAA
>TARA_B110000285_G_scaffold51483_1_pt1 | contig 11072 bp, 5 predicted proteins | sample TARA_B110000285 | Tara Oceans TARA_B110000285 (sample SAMEA4397756) | marine metagenome | biome: Polar Biome; feature: [SRF] surface water layer (ENVO:00010504); material: water (ENVO:00002006), including particulate matter (ENVO:01000060) such as... | depth 5 m
ATTCATCATTCGCACAAAGGCGATCGCAGCCGTGTCTTCGCTGACGGTTCCTTGAATATAATCTTTGACCTTGCTATAAAAAATGCGCGGCGACAGCGTTAGACTGCCGTTGCTGTAGTTCAGGCCTGACTCAATCTGCGAGGATAGTTCCGGGTTAAGAGCAACGGTTCCGGTATAGGTGTAGCCGTCTGCCAGCCCCGCGGTCGCTTGCAGTGGCAACCACAAGTAGCGTTCCTGATAACTTGGAGAGCGGTTCTTTTGAGCCACTCCGAGGTACCAGCTGGTATTGTCTGTGGCTTTAAACCAGGCTTTGGCCGCGAGGTCGAGATTGTTGTCGACTTGTCTGAGTTTGGAATTGTTGAAGGTGTCGCGCAAGGTCGCTGCGGCAGGCATCATCATTGCAGGCGTGGCATTGACTTTATCTGCATCCATCTCCACGCGATTGAAGCGTACACCAAACTCCCCGCTCCAATGGCTGGTAAAATTCTCCGTGCGTTCGAAAAACACTCCCAGCACCTCTCGCTTGGCATTATTAAAGTTTTCGACAAAAAACATGGGGCTGTTGGGGTTATCAATATCTGAATTGTGTTTTGCGCTGAAGCCGTCGAAGCCGAACGTTGACGAGCCCGTGTTATCGAACACGGTAGTCATTAATTTAAAGCCCATATTGTCACTGGAGGCGCTGTTGCGTCTCCACTGGCTTGCCGTGGGTGCCTCGCGCAGTAAATAATTTGTCATCGTGTGGTCGAGGTTACTGCTGAACAGCGAGACCATGACATTGACCACCTCATTTCGATCGAAGTTGTAGCGTAAGCTGTACAAATCGCCCTTGATCGTTTCTATGTCCATTGGCAGTGCCGGGGTGCCGCTGTCGCCGGTGTCGTTATACCCATAGTCCAGCTGTACGGTGTGATTGCCCGTGCGAAAGCCGTAGCCTAGGTCGTAACGCTGGCGCTCGTATCCAGTTGGCCGGATTTTGCCGTCCGGAAATTCAGCATCGTCGCCATTTTCTGTCATGGCGGCTACCCTGACCCTATTCTGCTTGTTGCTGGCATAGACCGCTGACTCAAGGTGATAGGAATCGTTCACCGATTGCGCATTACCTATCAGGCGGCCCCCCAGTTCGAAGTCTTCTCCGGCGCCAAATTCACCTTGTCTCGATTTGACGTCGATGGCTCCGCCGATGGACTCCTGGGCTACACTAACGGGGACAATTCCGCGGTAGATTTTAAGCGACTCCAATTGGCCGCCCACCGCATACGACATTGGCGGATCCATCCAGTTGGGTCCTGAGGGGGCTAGATGAGCTCCATCCATGGACACGGCTATCCGTGAGCCATACATGCCACGGTACTGAGGGATCCCGGTGAGCGGCCCGTTGCTGTTGACGTTGGTGCCGGGTGCCTTCTTCAGTAACTGTGCTAAATCTGAGGAAATCAGTAGTTCATCAGCAACATCGATGGTGCGCGTATTTTGGCTGGCAGTGACCACCAATTCTTCTAGATGGTCCGCCTGCACTGCCACTGAGCAGAACAGCGTGATAATGAATGCATGATAAGGTTTTGTTAGCACAGGTGCTCCATTGTCTAAAAATTTATAGGAATACGACCTACTTCCACAGAGATTACTGAATACGCGGTTACTCGAGCCGATAAGGCTCAAATACTCTAATTTTCGTCAAGACGGTGTGCGCTATTAGACCACAAAGTCATGCCGGGCTCATTGAAATAATAAAAAGTAGGCTAGAATTGGATTTTAGCTTAAAAAGATAATTACTAATAGAAGGTCCTGTCAAACGATGGACGAAGGTGCATTGATTGGACATCAAGAGTTGCCCTCAATAGCGCCCTGCCGCTGATGATATTCAACCGTAATTGGAGAGACGTAATGCCACACAAATATACTCGCAAGAATCTACCGGTAGCCGTATTGCTCGCATCAGGCCTGCTGTCCGGCAATGCAATCGCGCAGCTGGAGGAGGTTATTGTAACTGCGCAGATGCGCGAACAATCCCTCCAAAATACGCCGATAGCAATCACCAGCTTCAACCAGATGGAAATAGATACACGGCGCATTGGGAATGTGAAAGATCTAGGGCTGTTTGTCCCGAATATGCAGATAGCGGACAGTCCTGGAGGCACCAGCGGGGCTACCATCGCGATTCGGGGAGCCTCCACGATTAACCCAGCGATTACCTGGGAGCCTGTGGTGGGGCTATACTTGGACGGTATTTTTCTGGGTAAAAACCTTGGCGGAATATTTGAGATTGCCGAGCTCGAGCGTGTGGAAGTGCTGCGTGGTCCGCAGGGTACCTTGTATGGAAAGAATACAGTGGGTGGCGCGATTAATCTCATCACTCGCCTACCCTCTGAAGAGTCCGGTGGCCAAGCGGATCTAGCCGTTGGGAACGAGGGCTATGTGCAGGGTAAAATCCGCCTCGATACCGGCACCTTGGGCAAGTTCCGCGCCAGTGCCGCCTATGTGTATGGCAAGCGCGATGGTTTTTATTCCAATGTCGATTCTGATCCCTCTGGTGGTTTGAATCCTTTCGTGAACCCGCGTTCCAGCGACGAATTCAACAATCTGGACAGTGAAGTGTGGAGGGTTGATGGAGTTTTTGAGGCGACCGATACGCTCAGTCTGCGCTATTCCTATGACTCCAGTGAGCGGCATCAGCAACCCTCCAAGGCGCAGTTGACCGATGTCAGTCAAGTGGCGTTCGACGCAGTTGACGCAGGGGCTGTCGGCATGCTCTTAAATGCTTACACGATCTCCGCGGGCGATAACACTGACAAAATCAGTAACGATTGGTCGGTAGAAGAAAACGCTGATACCAGCGGACACGGTTTCTTTGTCGACTGGGACGCCGGCAATTGGGGTGCTATGGGGAATGTGTCGCTGAAATCAATCTCCTCGTACCGTGAGCTCGACTATAACGATACGATCGACCTCGATGGTTCACCCATGGACCTGTTTCACTCCTCAAGGGATATTGACTACGAGCAGTACAGTCAGGAATTCCAACTGCTGGGTAACACCGATAGCGTTAATTACGTGTTGGGCGTGTATTATTTCAAAGAGAAAGCTGATGTGAAGAACCCCATCACCTTCTTCGGCTTGTTCGGAAGTCCCACAGATAATAACAGCTATGGCCTGGACAACGATTCCTATGCTGCCTTCGGGCAGGCTGAGTGGAGACCGCCTTCCATGGATCAGCTAAGTCTAACTGGGGGCATTCGTTACACCCAGGAGAATCGTGATCAGTACATTAATCATCCGAACGCCTCCCAAGGTGGAGCTGGTGCCTTTGATGAACAGGATGATGACTCCTGGAGCAACACATCTGGCACCTTCATCGCCGGGTGGGACTTCACCGATGATGTTAATGTTTATGCGAAAGTGGCACAGGGCTGGAAGTCAGGCGGATTCAACGGTGAAGCCCCGACCGCCGATGCTTTTCTCGAAGGTTATGATCCCGAGGAAGTGCTCGCCTATGAACTGGGAATGAAGTCGCGTTTCCTTGACGACACGCTCCAGTTAAACGTCGCCGCGTTCTACAACGACACATCCGACATGCAGGTCGCCATCTTTCTTGAGGGGTCTGGCGGGGCTGCCTCCAATGTGCGAAATGTGGGCGATGCGACGGCAACTGGGGTTGAAGTTGAGCTCGTTTATCAGGTGCTAGAGCCACTGCGGTTGTCGGTCAATTATGGCTATCTAGATACGGAGTATGACACGTTTATTGACAAGGGCGTCGATGTCAAAAATGATAGGGACATTCCCTACTCCCCTGAAAATATGGCCTCGCTCGCTTTGGATTGGGCGGTTGGTAGTTGGGAAGTTGGCGACCTGGACTTTCATATTGATTGGAGCTACAACGACAACTACGTGCCCTATATCGAGCCAAGCCAGAATGCGACTGCCATGATCGACAGCTACGATATTCTTAATGCCAGCCTAACGTTGAGCGAAGTGAAGATCGGATCTGATATGATCATGCAGTTTTCCCTCTGGGGTAAAAACATCGCCGATGAGGAATACCGGCAGAATACGATTCCTTTCGGGCTATGGACCGTAAGTTTCTTTGGTGACCCTGCTACATATGGTGCCAGCGCGAGATTGCAGTTCTAGTCTTGTCGCTGTTCTGGAAAACCGGGCTCTGACCCGGTTTTTTTTTGCCCTGAAAAATGAGCTCTGCGCTGATCGCAGAATACTTGAATACCCGCAAAACATACTGTATGTTCAAATGCTGATTTGAGGTGCACTAGAGGTCTGCCGTTAGTGTCCTTAACGAAGCGTTTTGGTTTCTGTGGCAGTCTCGCCCAGCGATAGTCATCCATCCTAACAATGAGGTAACCCCGTGAGCGACCTTGAACAGTTTCGCCAGGAGACACGAGTCTGGCTGCAGGAGAATTGTCCCGAGGCCATGCGTCAGCAGGCCAAAGGCTTTGAGGATATTTTCAATGGGGGCCGCAACCCTGAACTCACCCACCCTGATCAAAAGCTTTGGTGTGACCGCATGGCTGCTCGTGGCTGGACGGTTCCCCACTGGCCTAGAGAGTACGGTGGCGGCGGGCTAAGTAAAGGAGAGGTGAGCGTCCTCGCTCAGGAGATGGCGGCCATCCGTGCCCGCCCTGCATTGACGAGTTTTGGTATTTCCATGCTCGGCCCTGCTTTGCTGCACTTTGGTTCTGAGGAGCAAAAACTTGAACATCTGCCTAAAATCGTGCGCGGTGAAATTCGCTGGTGTCAGGGTTACTCTGAACCAAACTCTGGCTCTGACTTGGCCAGCCTCGCGACCAAAGCCGAAGACAAGGGTGATCATTATGTGATCAACGGCCAGAAAATTTGGACGTCCTATGCAGATAAGTCTGACTGGATATTTTGTCTTGTGCGCACCGACAACTCGGGTACCAAGCATGAGGGTATCAGCTTTGTGCTGTTCGATATGGCGCAGGAGGGCGTGACGACTCGTCCTATCAAATTGATCAGCGGCAGCTCCCCATTTTGTGAAACCTTCTTTGATAATGCGATCGCGGACAAGAAAAACCTGGTTGGAGAAGAGGGTAAAGGCTGGACCATCGCTAAGTACCTACTGACGCATGAGCGGGAGATGATTTCCGCTTTCGGGGCCGCACCTAAAAAGTCTGTCGGGCAAGTGGCGCTGGATAATATCGGAGCCAATGCCTCTGGCCGCTTGTCCAACTCAATACTGCGCCAGAATATCGCCCAGTATCAGCTCGATACTATGGCTTTCGGCGCGACCATGGCGCGCGTCGGAGACGAATCAAAAGCTGGGAAGGGTCTCGGTGCGGCGTCCTCCATATTCAAATACTACGGTACGGAACTGAATAAGCGGCGCAATGAACTGAATCTGGCAGTATGCGGTGAATCCGGTTTGGGCTGGGAGGGCGAGGAATATCATCAGGGTGTGGTCAGTCGAGATTGGCTGCGCTCCAAGGGGAATTCTATCGAGGGTGGGACCTCGGAGGTACAGCTGAATATTATTGCCAAGCGTGTGCTTGGACTTCCCGACGCATAGCCCCGGTCACAGAGAGGATTATTGAAATGGCATTGGTTTTGAATGAAGAGCAGGTGATGCTAAAGGAATCTGCTGCTGGTTTTTTGGCGGAGAACGCTACCGTGACGCATCTGCGCGCATTGCGTGACAGCAATAGCCAGCGTGGGTTCAGCGACGACGTATGGAATGAAATGGCGCAGATGGGCTGGGCGGGTATCGCCATTCCGGAGGCCTTTGGTGGCTTAGGCTATGGATATACCGGTTTAGGGCTATTGCTGGAGCAGGCAGGCCGTAATCTTAGCGCCAGCCCCCTGCAATCCACCGTTCTGGTGGCCGCAACCTTAATTGGCGAATTGGGGAGCTCGCAGCAAAAAGAGGAGCTGTTGCCTGCTATTGCTGCAGGCCAGAAGCTCATTAGTTTGGCACTGCAGGAAGGGCCGCATCATGCACCACAGCAAAGCGCATTGAGTGCGACGTTGAATGAGGGCGACTATATCCTTAGTGGCACTAAACTGATGGTGTTGGATGCGGTTTCTGCGCACACTTTTATTGTCATCGCGCGCACCAGTGGGACGCCCGGTGAGGAGCAGGGATTAAGCGCTTTTCTGCTCGATGCGGACACCCCTGGTCTGACTGTGGAGCGACGTAGCCTGGTAGATTCGCGCAGTGCAGGTGCACTGGTGTGCGACAATGTGCGGGTTCCTGCGGCCAATCTTTTGGGTGCGCCCGGAAGCGCCTGGGTTGGGCTTAATCGCGCACTGGATATCGCCAATATCGGACTGGCGTCAGAGTTGCTGGGTGTGTCGACCGAAGTGTTTGAGAGGACCATCGCCTATCTACAAGAGCGTAAGCAATTTGGCCGAGTGATTGGCTCCTTTCAGGGTTTACAGCATCGTGCTGCAGAGCTGTTTGCAGAGCTGGAGCTGGCGCGATCGATTGTATTGAAAGCGCTGCATGCCATTGATGACGGCGACCAAGAGTTGTCTTTGATTGCAAGTGCGGCCAAGGCAAAGCTATGTGAAGTGGCCCAGCGCGCGACCAATGAGGCTATCCAGATGCATGGCGGCATCGGCATGACTGATGAGTACGAGATCGGGTTTTTCATCAAGCGAGCGCGGGTCGTTCAGCACACCTTTGGCGACTATAATTACCATCTGGATCGCTTTGCGCAGTTTAGCGGCTTCTAAGCATACGGTAGAGACGGAATCCCATAATAATGAATGCAGAACTAAAGCACTTTGACGAAGCGGTTGCCAGCCTCACCGCAGTCGGTGAGGGTTTTGAAGTGAACACAGTAGAGCTTGCGGGTGTTCAATACCGCAACTTCGCCACGTTGCCTGCCAACCTTGCGCAGTACTTTACCGTCATGTTGCAGCACGCGGAAAAAGAGTTTGCCGTCTACCTGGACGAGCGCTATACCTTTGGCCAAGGCTACCAGCACAGTTGTGAATTTGGCGCCGCGTTAGTAGAGCGTTATGGTTTGGTAAAGGGTGACCGAGTGGCCATCCTGAGCCGTAACAACCCGCAGTGGATGATGGCTTTTATTGGTATCACTTCTGTGGGCGGGGTGGCCGTGCCGATGAACGGCTGGTGGACGACAGAAGAACTGGACTACGGTTTTGCGGATAGTGGTGCCAAGATTGTGGTAGCCGATCGCGCGCGGGTGCAGCGACTGGCGCCCATCATAGAAAAACATGACCTGCACATTATCGCTATTGATGATTGTAGTGGCCTCGGTGTTGACTACACGCCGTTTGCCGAATTGCTACGGGAGTTCTCGGGTCGGGGTATGCCCGAAAGGGAGGTTGCCTTAGAGGACCACGCCACCATTATGTACACCTCGGGTTCCACCGGTCACCCTAAAGGCGCACTGTCTAGCCATAGAGGTGTTCTGGCCGCCCTGTACAGTTGGATGTGTATGGGCGTTGCTACCAAAATAACAGGGGCTCAGGCTGTTCGAGAGCAGGGACTGCCGCCTTGTGCGCTGGTGACAATTCCACTATTTCATTGTACGGGTAGCCACTCGGCCTTCATGCTGTCTTTGGTGGTGGGTCGTAAAATGGTGATCATGCATAAGTGGGATGCGCAGGAGGCTCTGCGGCTGATCGAGGCGGAAAAAGTGACCTGGTTCAATGGCGTACCGACTATGTCGGCGGAGTTGCAGGCGGCAGCGGCGACCACTGTCCGGGATATTGCATCGCTGACGGAGATTATGGCAGGCGGTGCTGCGCGTCCCCCGGAGCAGGTCAAAAAAATCAGTGGTACGTTTAAAAATTCTACACCGGGGATTGGCTACGGACTGACGGAAACGAATGCATTGGGGGCGGTGAATGCGGGTGCCTTCTATGTCGCCAGGCCGGACAGCGCGGGGCGAGTCGTGCCTCCGGTGACGGAGTTTTGCATCATTTCAGAAGACGGTCGTAAGCAGCCCACAGGTGAACGGGGCGAGCTGTGCATCAAGTCTCCGGCCAATATATTGGGTTACTGGAACAAGCCGGAAGCCACGGCAGAAGCCTTTGTTGATGGTTGGTTTCATACCGGCGATATTGCCTATCTAGACGAGGACGGGTTTCTTTACATCGTTGATCGGATCAAGGAAATCATTATTCGAGGGGGCGAAAACATCAGCTGCATTGAAGTGGAGGCCGCTATTTATTCACATCCAGACATTCACGAAGTCGCGGTATTTGGGCTGCCGGATGAGCGCTTAGGCGAGGTCGTCGGGGCTGCCGTGGTATTGCGAGAGGGCGTTCAACTTGGCGCAGATGAGCTGCGCGTCTATTTATCCGAGCACTTGGCGATGTTCAAGATACCGGCCTATATTTGGTTCCCAACTGACCAGCTGCCACGTATCGCATCCGGAAAGATTTTTAAACGACAGATCAAGACAGACTATGCTGCCAAGCTGACACTGAATAAACAGCCGCAAACTAATGTTAATCAACCGAATGAAGATGGAGAAGGAAAATGACGATGGATTTAGGCGTTAGTGCAAAACTGGTACCGCTGCTTGAAGAGGTGCGGTGCTTTATTGAGAAAGAAATTCTGCCGGTAGAGGTCGAGTTCTATGAAGATATTGCAGTGGGCGATCGATGGGAGTGGACGCAGCGTCAGACCGATATTCGGGAGGGCCTGAAGACCAAGGCCAAGGCGCAGGGGTTGTGGAATTTCTTTCTCACCGAAGGTGACTCCGGTTCCGGTCTGAATACGGTTGAGTACGCCTATCTTGCCGAAGAGATGGGTAAGTCACATTTGGCCGCAGAGGTCTTTAATTGCGCTGCTCCCGATACGGGGAATATGGAGGTGCTACACAAATACGGTACTGAGGAGCAGAAAAAGCAGTGGCTGGAGCCGCTGTTAAACGGTGACATCCGTTCTGCTTTTTCCATGACTGAGCCGGGAGTGGCGTCTTCTGATGCCACTAATATCTGCACGCAGGCAGTACTCGATGGCGACGAGTGGGTAATCAATGGAGAGAAGCACTACGTGTCTGGTGCTGGCGATCCGCGCTGTAAGATAATGATTGTCATGGTAAAAACGGAGCCGGACGCCCCCAAACATCAGCAGCAGTCACAGATACTCGTTCCCACGGACACCCCTGGGTTTGAAAACCTGCGAGCCATGAACGTGTTCTCCATGGATGATGCGCCCCACGGCCATATGCATCAGAGATTTACTAACGTGCGGGTACCCAAGGAAAATATTCTTCTGGGCTCCGGTCGTGGTTTTGAGATTTCTCAGGGTCGACTTGGACCAGGCCGCATACACCACTGTATGCGCGCCATCGGTGCTGCAGAAAAAGCACTAGAACTGCTCTGCCAGCGCGCTGTGTCGCGTGTCGCTTTTGGTAAGCCGCTGGCGCGCCTGGGCGGTAATATCGACATTATCGCAAATGCTCGAATGGACATTGAACAGGCTCGCTTGCTCACGCTGAAGACGGCGTGGATGATGGATAATGTCGATGCGAAAGAAGCGCGCATATGGATTTCGATGATCAAGACTGCGGTGCCTAATATCTCTATTCGTATTGTGGACGAAGCAATTCAGATGTTTGGTGCATTGGGTGTTAGTCAAGATACGCCGCTGGCGCATATGTATATGTCCCAGCGCACGCTGCGTTTAGCCGATGGGCCCGATGCAGTGCACCGTATGGTGGTGGGCCGTCATGAGCTCAAGCGTTACGCATAGCGCACAATGCAGCCCTGCGAGGCGGCTGAGGAGGGCCTCCCTGGTTGAGTGAATAGCCATGGCTTCTCACTTGATCAGAACCGGTGGTTGAAAAAATCGCTTTGATTTGGAGATAGACTGATGTAGGTTCTATAAAAGATAAATAATAGCGGAATAGACGACATGAATGTAGCCACTAAGCGGTGCGCGCCGTTTCTCGCGTTGATAGCGTTTTCTCCCGTTGCCTCTCTGGTTTGGGCTGCTACCGGAGGCAATTCGCTGGAAGAAATTATTGTAACGGCCAATAAGCGGGAAGCCTCGCTGATGGATACGGCCGCATCAATCAGCGCCTTTGACAGCGCCACGCTTGATCAGTTGGGTATAACGGGCAGTCAGGATCTGGTGGTACATACGCCTTCCCTGTCGATTACAACGTTTACGGTCAGTATCCGCGGGGTGGGTCGGCCCAATCTGGCGGTTGGTTCGGAGCCGGGGATCGGCATCTACTGGGACGGTGTGTACAATACTGAAAACGGTATATTTAACTACTCCGAGTTCATGGATATTGAGCGCATTGAGGTTTTGCGGGGCCCGCAGGGCATTCTTTATGGGCGCAATTCCGTTGGCGGCGCCGTAAGCTTTATCAGTAAGCGACCTAGCGAGGAGTGGGAGGGTAACGTCACAGCGCAACTCACCAATTACGAGGGCAGACTCATTCAGGGGTTGGCTAGCGGCCCGATCACTGACACATTGAGCATGTTGGCGGGTGCGTCTTATATCAGCCACGAGGGATTCCAGAAAAACACATACAACGGCAAGGACTATGAGCAGGACAAAACGCCCTATGCTACGGTGAGTCTGCAGTATGAGCCCAATGATCGCTGGAATACCGTGCTCAAGGTCATAGGCGTAGACCGCGATTACCGGCAGGGAAACGGCTACATACTGGAGCCTTTTGCACGCGGGTTAGCGCAACCCGTAGTGGATGATACTACGGGTGCGAACCTTAGCTTGCCGGGTATGTTCCCTGCGCAGAACTTCGTCAATATGCGCCAGGGCCTGGCCATAGAGAATCCCGCGCTGCAAGATGAGAATAAAGTAACACAAGACCGTAATCCAAATCTCAAGAACCGGCGCTGGGCGGTTTTTTTGAATAGCGAATACAGCGCAGACACCTTCACCCTCAAGTATACCGGGGGGTATAACAAATACTGGTTTGATACGACAAGTGATGCCGACGCCAGCGTTCAGGCGGACTCGGGCGTCGACTGGAGCAAGATCACTGCCAGAGTCGGATCTGTTGATATTCCTATCGCTTTACTCGGCAGCCCAAGTGACGGGATTACCGGTGCCGATATGACCTTCAACGTCGACCAGGAGGCGA
>TARA_B110000285_G_scaffold231331_1_pt1 | contig 11065 bp, 8 predicted proteins | sample TARA_B110000285 | Tara Oceans TARA_B110000285 (sample SAMEA4397756) | marine metagenome | biome: Polar Biome; feature: [SRF] surface water layer (ENVO:00010504); material: water (ENVO:00002006), including particulate matter (ENVO:01000060) such as... | depth 5 m
TTCAGAGATTAAACCACCGAAGAGAGGCTTCAGAGACTTATACATCTCTTTACCAAGTATAAGCTGTGCTTCTGCTTTATTGGCAGACTTAGTACCTAAGAAGTTATCAATACCAAGTGCCACCATATTAACTGGGCCGCCTGTCTCCATAGTGTCTAACAACCCAGAGACTCTAGTTAGGTTCTCTTTAGACGCATAAAGCGTAGGGAGTGAATCGACATAAGTTGTTCTGTTTTCCTGAAACTTCGCTTCTTTCGTAGTAGCGCCTTTGACCTTAGTAAGTCTCTTTTCCTCGTCTTCAGCACTTAGCCCGAACTCACCGCCAGTAACCTTGACTTTACCTACAGGCTGTGCAGGAGCATTGCCGATAGGAGAGTACTTATTTGTCATCTCTCCTTGCGCTTTGTCGAAGGAGTTAGTCATAGTGAAGTTGTTACCTTCTTCATCTTGTACAGTGAAGGTAGTGCCTTTCTGGAACCTAGCGGCGGCTGTGTCAGCCTGAAACGTCTTTAGGTTCTCTGGAGTAACTACGCCAGTTCTCGCTAACTCTGTAAGCTCTGGAGCCGCTGTTGTGATGTAGGTAGTAAAGGCTTGTTGTTTAGCTGAGTTAATTTCAACCAACGCAGTCTCTTTTGACTTGGCTTCAGCTTCTAGTGCGAACTGCCTCTGCATCTCCATAGCCTTCTCAGGGTTAATAGGAGCTACCAAAGCTATGATCTTCTCTTGATCTGCTGGGTTAGTAGGGTCTAACTTGCCTAACTCTTCCTTTGCTCTCTCGCCATCAGTTCTAGTATCCGTCCCCATCATACCGCCCACAGCTTTACGCATACCAGTGCCAGCATTCTGTACAGCGCCTAACTGAATGTCTCTGTGTGAGGGCTGTGATGGTGTTCTAGTTTGTTCTGGTAGCAAAGAGCCACCCAATAATCCTTGTAAACTTGCCATAATAGTTTCCTTTAAAATCCGAAGATGCCGCCTAAGTCTTTAATCCATTGTGGAGTATCGCCCTCTACATCGTTGTAGCCTAGTGAATCTAGTAAGCTACCTTCACCTGTCAAGCCGCCACCAGTAGAGCCGCCTGTCAAAGCACCTAATAGGCCGCTACTGCCAGCGTTATTAGCACCTGTCAAGAGGTTCATGTAGTCTTGATTCTGTATTGCCTTAGCATCGTTCTCCATTTGGAGAGCTTGTAAGTAACCTTGAATGCCTTGAGCACCAGCCTGTGCCGCCAACTGAGCGCCTGTCCTAGAACCAGTACCAGCGATGTTAGCGATGTTAGTAGCGCCACCAAGTTCAGCAAGAGCCTGTTGATTAGGAGCGTAACCAGTTTGCATCATGTTCTGTAGGTTTCCGATATCCTGTCCTGTCAACTGTCCTTGCAACGCTTGTGACTGATTACCTAGACCGAACAACCCAGCACCTATATCGAACTGACCTTTACTTAGGCTCTGCTGAGTACCAGCGGCTCTTTGATCTGCTTGCTGTAACTGTAGAAGGTTAGCTATGCGTTGTTGCTCAGTACCCTGACCAGCTTGTTGACCAGCAATACCGATATTAGCCAACTGACCAGCGTTGCTAATGCCTTGTGACTCTAGCCCTGCCGCCTGTCCAGCTAACTGTCCAGCAGTACCAGCCGCTGAAGTAGCTCTTTGGAATGCTTGATTCTGTTCAGCTTGTGCCTGTTGACGAGCCATAAGAGAAGCTGTGTTACCTGCTTCAGCTTGCGCCTTAGCCATAGCTAACTGCTCTGGAGTACCACCATAGGCGTCAGTGCTTACGCCTCTTCGTCCTTGACTGAACAATCTCTCTTCCAGTGCTAGACGTTGACGTTCTTCTTCAGGCAACTGCGTAGCCCTAAGAGAGTTATAAATGTCTGCTTCTCTGCCAGCAGTAGACTGACCAAGAGCGTTAACGCCCTGACCAGCAAGACCAGCGAACTGACCGCGTAAAGCGTTTAAGTCCTGTGGCTGTTGAGCGCCACCGATCTGCTGTTGAGCACTTTGTATACCAGCTTGCGATAAACCTTCAAAGCCTGTAGGCTGACCATACTGACCAGCTTCTTGGCCGAACATATTACCCATAGCCCAACGCTGTGCATTGATGCCTTGATCTTGTTGACCTAAACCGCCAATGTAGTTACCAGACTGATATAAGGCTGTGTTGCCAATCTGTCCAGTAGCTGGGTTGTAGTTACCACCGATGTTCTGTCCCATCATACTAGCATTGTTAAAGGCTGTGTTCTGGAGTCCCTGCTGTTGTCCAGATAAGCCTATATTAACTCCACCTTCTGGTGTAGTAGTCGTATTAGCTATGTTTGAAGTAACTGTGAAAGGCTTAAAAGCTGAGTTAGCTACAGCTTCTTGTCCTAACTGATTAGCCATGTTGTAGGCTGTCTGTCCTTCTTCTCGCATGTTTCCTAAAGCGTCTTGTCCTTGAAAGTAAGAACCAACACCGCCTAGTAGATCACCCAAGAAACCACCACTTCCGTCAATAGGCATTAGTAAGTCCCTCCATCAATAGTACCGCCAGTAATTGCACCAGATACAGTGAGAGCCGCCAACGTAACAGTACCTGTAAAGGTAGGGCTTTCCTTATCTGCTTTGCTGTTCACAGCGGTAGCTATGTTATCAAACTCAGTACCGATATCAGTACCCTTAACAATCTTATTGGGATCGCCAGTGGTTAATGCGTCTTTAGCCGCAAAGTTAGTTGTTTTAGTATAAGCAGACATTTAGATTGTTCTCCCGATTAGTGCGTGTATGTCGATTTTCTGTATGGAAACACCTGCGCCAGCTATCTGCGCCTCGATACCAACGGTAACAACTGTACCACTACCGCTTGCATTTACTTTAGGTGTATTGATTAGTACTGATGCTGTGTATTCGCCTATGCCGTACTCACTAACTCCGTACTCTGCTATTGCACTAGAGCCAAAGGTGAACACCTGCTTAGAGTAGTCTGTGCTGTAATCGTAACCCCAGTTTAGAGTAGCCTGTGTACCACCACCGCCTACAACTGTCAAGTTAAACTTCTTAAGAAACTTAAGGTTAGTAGATGTTCCGAAGTCTAGTGGGTTACTAAAGTATCTTTGCTGGTAACTGATTCCGTTGTCTCTGAATCCTGTGTATAGAGCAATGCCATTGACACCCCCAATGTACAGGTTAGCATCAAGAGTAACATGGAAGTTCAGTGGGTTCATCCCTGTCCATGTAGTTACCCTGTGTGAGCCGTCTTGCAACGGAGTACGCATATCAAAGCAATAGACTATGTTGGAGTCTGGGAAGCTTAATAGATAGAAAGCCTCACTAGCTGAGTAAGCCGCTATAATAGGGTTGTTCTGCTGGTGTATCAATTCAATGATATCGCTACGGACGTTCCTGCTAATGTCACGCATCGGCATAGACTTCTCTTGAATCGTTCTAGCAAAGCTTCTAACGCCTTGATCGGACAAGAAGAGTAAGTCAGTACCTGTAGCTACTACACTGTCTCTAGCTACACAACCCACACCAGCTACAACGTCTGCTAAGACCATTGTAGAAGGACTCTCTGCGCCTGAGTAGATTAGTATAGATCGCTTACCAAAGATGATAAGGAAGCCGTTGTGTGCCGCTAACGAGACTACCTCATCGAAGCCTGTAGGCCATACAGTAGTTAAGTCTATAGAGCCTGTAGTACCACCTGTCCAACCAGCACCGTTCAGAAGGTCTGACCAATATACTGTGTACTTATTATCTACAAGGTCAGCCGCCCAGATTCTACCGTAAGCCGCTAGTATCTCATTAGCCTGTGGCATGGTGCCTGTTGACTCTGCGTGTGCAGTGTGCGTATCCAACACGAAAGTACCAGCCTCGTCAGTACCGATCAAAGGAACGTGCTGACGTTGTGCCATGTATATGTGGTTGTTAAAGCTAACCATTTTCCAGTTGTTGCCCGTGGGCGTATAAGCCGCTGGGGTAATATCCACTAAAGTCTCATAACCGCTAAACAGTTTCAAGTTACCAGCACTTACAGCGTACTCGTCTCCGCTTCTGTCTGTGAACTCGATACCAGCTTCTATACCGCGACTAGAGCCTAAGACGGCATTGCCGTTAGTGGTTACATACGCATAACCCTTCCTAGTTCCAATACGTCCTTGCTTATCAATGACGCAGTTATCTGCTACAGAGGCAAAGGCAGGGTCTAAACCGACAGGACTATCTTGGGTGTTTAGTCCATAAAAGCCTGGAGCAGAGACTGTGATATTCTGAATAGGCTGTGCCATTATACATAGTACCAGATGTTTTCTTCGCCATGTCGAGCCGCATCCAATGCAATCGCATCAGACAATGTGTTATCAGCTATAGAGAATAACTCCTGCGCTGACGTACCGCCTGTCTCGCCTCGCTCTCTAGCGGCAAAGGCTGTAGCAAGCTGTATGATAGCCATGTTAGATACTGGGACTACATCAGCGTCTGCTGACAACTCACCACTACGAAGGACTACGTTGAAGCGTAAGTCAAAGACTCCGTTAGGGATAGGGTAGATGTCAACTGCTGAATCACCTGCACCGTCTACACCATTCCAACTGAACCATCTAGGTACAGACTGAGGAACATCAGAGTTTAGGAACAGGTTGTTAAAGTCGTGTGAACTCTTGTAAGTCATAAAGAAGTTATCAGTGTCGTTAACTACGTCTAAGACTTTGATACGATCTTGGGAGCCTGTGAGAGTGTAGTTGAAGACACCAGCAACAGTGTTAACTGTAAGGGTAGTTCTAAGAGCAGACCAATCCCAAGCGTCTTCTACTGTACGCTGTGCATCGTTAACAAACTCGCCAACTAAGGCAGAGTAACTGTTCTCGCCAACTGTGGAGACTTCCTCTTCGCGGAGTCGTATCAGTACTTTGTTTACGAGTTGTAGGTAAGTCATTAAAATAGTCCATTGTAGTTAGGTTTAAAAGGATTGTCGTCGAAGTCAACCATTTTCTGTGTATCTTCTATTGTGTTGATGAACTCAAATAGATCATCGGATGTGCTAGTAGCTTTAGGCAAGGCATTGATAGCAACCTGCATAGCCTCTCTACCTTCGTCCTGTGAGATGTGGGAAGCACCTACACTAATCATAAGGCTCTCTAGTACATCTTTAAGAGGGTTTAATACGTTATCGTTAAAGGCTGAACCACCTTCATTGATAGCATCGTCAATCTGTCCTTCAACGCTATCATAGAACTCTTGTGCGGCATTGGTCATGTTCTCAAGAGCTTCGCCAGTAGCACCTGTAAGGTCTGATAAGCCTTCTTGGACACCTGCGGTAATAGCGCCTATGGTTTCACCTGTAGCTGTTACTAAGTCTCCTAGCTGTCCCTCTGCTGAGCTTAGCATGTCTTCTAAGGCGTTTCCTGTGCCACCTAGTAGTTCATCAAGGGTCTGGCCTGTCGCAGTCGCTAGGTCGTCTAAATTAGCTCCTGCTTGACCTACTAAGTCTTCGATAGACTGTCCTGTTGCTGAAGCTAGGTCATCTAAGTTCCCTGCCGCACCACTGGTTAGGTCTGCTATAGACGCACCTGTTGCTGTAGCTAGTTCTTCTAGGCTAGTACCTGAAGCCGCTAACAACTCTTGAATAGACTGTCCTGTTGCTTCAGCCAAGTCAGCTAAGCCACTCTCAGCACCGCCTAATAACTCTTCTACTGTCTGACCAGTAGCGGTAGCCATATCAGTTAGCGTAGTCCCTGTACCTGCAATGAGGTTTTCAAGGCTAGTACCTGTCGATGAGGATAAAGCCTCTAAGATAGTAGCGGCTGTGTTAGCTAGACTGTTTAAGTCATCAGCGGCTGAAGTTACTAAAGAACCAATAGCTACGTCAGTTTCGTTGATTAAGTCAGTTAAGGCTGTGCCTGTCTGTCCCATTAACTCATCAATGGTAGAGCCTGTAGCATCAGCTAAGTCTTGTAAGTTTGTTCCTGCTCCGCTAACCAAGTCTTCAATGGACTGTCCTGTCGCTGAGGATAGAGCTTCTAAGCTAGTACCTGAAGCAGATAACATCTCTTCGATGGTCTGTCCAGTTGCTGAAGCTAAGTTCTCTAGGCTAGTACCTGCACCACTGATAAGATCATCAATGCTTGCACCTGTAGCTGAGGATAAGTCTACTAAGTCGCTAGAGGCTTGGTCACGTAACTCAGCTAGGTTCTGTGCTGAAGTACTCATCAAAGCATCTATAGAGGTTCCAGTAGCAGAAGCTAAGTTCTCTAAGTTTGTACCAGCACCACTCACTAAGTCTTCTATGGACTGACCAGTAGCTGTAGATAACGCCTCTAAGCTTGTACCAGCGTTAGCGAGTAAACTCTCTACTGTCTGACCTGTAGCACTAGCAAGTTCTTCTAAAGACGCGCCAGCACCGCTAACGAGGTCATCTATAGTAGCCCCTGTAGCAGAAGCTAAGTTATCTAAGTTAGTAGACGATTGTGCTTCTAGGTTAGAGATAGCTGTACCAGCATTGCTAATAAGATCGTCTAGGGAAGTACCAGTAGAACCTACTAACTCATCTAAGGTTAACCCAGTGGCTTCAGCTAGGTCTTGCAAACTAGCGCCAGCACCATTAACTAGGTCTTCTACGGTTGTTCCAGTAGCAGTAGCTAATGCCTCTAATCCTTCCTCAGCGCCTACTAGTAAGTCAGCTACTGTCTGGCCTGTTGCTTCAGCTAAGTCAGCTAGGCTAGTACCTGCTCCGCTTACTAAGTCGTCAATGCTTGAGCCTGTAGCGGTAGCTAAGTCTTCTAAGTTAGTTGCAGACTGCTGACCAAGAGCATCTAAGTTGCTAGAGGCTGTGCTTACTAAGTCGCTTATAGCTGTACTTGTTGAACCCAGTAGAGCATCTAAAGTCTGACCTGTCGCTGAAGCTAAGTCGTCTAGGTTGGTACTAGCGGCTCCTACTAAGTCCTCAAGAGAAACACCAGTGGCACTCACTAGGTCTTCTAAGCTACCAGCGGCTCCACTTACTAGGTCATCAATAGATACGCCTGTAGCGGTAGACAAAGCATCTAAGCTTGTACCAGCACCTGTTAGCATGTCTTCTATAGATTGACCAGTAGCAGTAGCTAAGTCAGCTAAGTTAGTCTCAGCACCACCTAGCAAGTCTTCGATAGACTGACCTGTTGCTGAAGCTAAGTCAGCTAAGTTAGTACCAGCGCCTGACACTAGGTCATCAATGCTTGAGCCTGTAGCTGTAGCTAAGTCACTCAAGTCACTAGACGCTTGATCAGTTAAGTTACCTAAAGCAGTACTAGTGCTACTTAGCATTCCCTCTAAAGACGTAGCAGTGTTGTTAAGCATGTCGTCTAAGGCAGTACCAGTAGAACCTAGTAACTCATCAAGAGACAACCCTGTCGCAGTAGTTAAGGCATCAAGATTAACACCAGCACCTGATACTAGATCATCTATAGATTGACCAGTAGTTGTAGCTAAGTCTTCTAAGCTTACACCAGCGGCACTTAACAAGTCTTCAATGGACTGACCAGTGGACTCAGCTAGATCGTTAAGGTTAGTACCTGCACCGCTTACCAAGTCGTCAATGCTTGAGCCTGTAGCGGTAGCTAAGTTCTCTAAGTCTAATGCGGCAATGTTAGCTAAGTGATCTATGTTGCTACTAGCGCCACTTACTATACCTGATACATCGCTATATAAATTATAAATATCTGCTGACATCTGTTGTAGTTGAGCATCAGTAGCTTCAGTTAAATCAGTTAATTCGATACCAGCGGCACTCAACAAAGCTTCAATGGTCTGTCCAGTTGCTGAAGCTAAGTCAGCTAAACCTTCACCTGCTGTGCCTACGAGACTCGCTATAGATATCTCAGTAGAACCAACCAACCCTCCTAGTAACCCAGCAGTCTCACTTGTCAAGATACCTAAGCCATCTGCTAAGGCATCAGTGACTCCACCAACTGCTCCACCTAATGTAGAACTAAGTGTTTGGAAGCCATTAATCATTTCTTCTAACGGTAGTACGTCAGCGACATCACCAGCTACTTCCATTAGAGGGTCTAATACGTTGTCCTGAAGAGCCGTTGCCCACTCTCCTGCTGTATCCATCATACCACCTACAGCGACTAGTAACTGGTCATTCCAAGCACCACTAGCAAGCATGGTAAAGCCACTTTGCGTGATAGCGTCTGAGAGGCTTGAGCCTGTAGCTACTGATGATAGTATACCAGCTAACCCTTCGTTCAAGTCTTCAACAGTGGTGCCTATAGCTTCTGCCATAGAGCCTAGAGTGTCAGCACCGAAGCCAGCGGCATCTAGTATGTTACCACCGAATATAGTTGTTATAGCGCCACTAAAGTCGCCAGCACCAGCGGCATTAATGATGTTCTGTGTTTGTTGGTAAGTAGTACCTAGTAGTCCAATACCTGCATCAGCTACACCAGCGGCATCAACTGCACCTTCTATTGGGGGTGTAATAACTCCTCCAACTTCTAAGCCGCCTAATGCAAGAGTAGCCCAATCACCAGCATGTAGAGTCTCACCACTTGCCGCCTTAACTGCTGTAAGAGCCGCTGTACCGAATGGTATGAACATTGCCGCTATGTTGAGTACAGGGTTATTAAGGACGCTTGCAGTCTCTGTGAAGACTGTAGAGTATGTACCTACATCTCCATAAGCAATGTAGTCACCTGTATCGCCACCCTCGCCCATGCCGAATAGCTCGTTAGTAGCATCTCCAGAGCCTGTAGTTAGGTAGTAACGCTGTCCGTCTACTTCTTGGTATAACGGTATGTTGTTATCACGAACGTAAGATACAAGCTTGTCAGCCTGTCCTAGTAACGCTGGATCGTTAACACCGCTGTAACCAGCCCTAGCGAAATCTCCAGGATCGTAGTTGTTATAGTTATAGGTATTAGCTGTCTCGTCTCTCTGTGCTTCCGTCTCTGCGAATAAGTCTGCATAGTTAGCTAGAGCTTCGTTAGGTGTGTCGTATACAGTTCCTGTACCATAGTCTGGTGTAGTGATGAAACCTACACCGCTGATAGGCTCAGCAGTCGAAGTGTACCCTTCCATGCTGGAAAAGGTTCTATCGTTGTTTGCTAAGAACTCTTCTGCTGTGAATGTCTCTGTAGCATAATCCCCAGTAAGACCAAAGGCAGAGTAGTCTGCTGTGTATGTTCCTGTCGTGGGATCATAAGAGTATGTTACATAAGCTGGATTTCCGTTAGCGTCCACTTGAGCGTTAGCTTGGGATGAGGCATTCATGTGATCTGTGTAAGCATCAGAACTACCATCTGTAGTGCCAGCATCAACAACGCCTGAGAGAGGAGGCTCATTCGTCGTATCCGAAAGCACTACAGTGGTAGAATCTTTAGTGGCGGTAGTTCCACCTAAGTCTGGATCACTATATAAGGCAGGGTCTACTATCTCGTTAATCTCGTCATTGATAGTAACAACAGGATCTTCTGTAGTTGTAGTAGTGCCTAGCAAGGGATCGCTATACAGTGATGGATCAGTAGTGTCTGAAAAGATTGATGGATCAGTAATAGGATCAACTACGTCAAGAGTCGCTTCTTTAGAGTCTGTTAATAAAGCCACTACTTAGTCCTCGCTACTGATTGAGTCTTCTCTATTGTACGCAATGTACCCATCCCTAACATGCCAAGTAATACTGTTGTAAGTAACGAACTATCTAGTTCTGGTACAGGTAACCATATAGCTAAGACAGGAGAGATGATAGTGCTGTACGCTAAAGCGAATGCAGAGATCCAACCAACCATAGGTCGCCATCCTGCTACGAACACTGAGCTACTAGAGGCTTCAACCTTATTAACCTCAAGCTGTCCCTTCATTAACTCGTGTGACTGTCTAGTTGCTAACGTAGCTATTTCATGTGCCAGCGCATTACGCTGATCTTTATCTTCTACAACCTTCTCAAGCAATGACGCTACTGGAGAAATAAGAGCCGTTAAGATTGACATGAATGCTTAGTCCTTATAGTCTATGTAGTCTCGCTACTGTTTAACTAAGAGAGACTAAGTGATAATTATTATTGAGTGTTTCTCATTGTTTACTTTATAGTTATATTATATCACAATTAAGGAAAGAAGTCAAGTTATTTCTTACAGAGAATGACTAACTATGCTTAGGGTTATCATACTAAGGACACCTAAGCTCCATACTCTAAAGTGAGATATAGGTTTGACACCAGAGTCCCACAACAGAGCCGCTTTAATGTGAGCGAAAGCTGAGATAATACCTAGAGTCTGTCGAAAGAACACGTTAAAGGATACACCGCTTGAGAAAGCTTCTTCTGCGAAAGATAGACCTAGATAGTCAAACGACCATAGTAAGCCCCAGATTACGTTGTCAGCAAAGCCAGCGACAAAGCCAGTGAAGATACCTAGTATCAACCACTCTGTACTACCCCACTTAGGCGTAGCACTAGTCTTTAGCTTCTTAGTAGCAGGTAACCATTCTATAATGACTTGCCACGCATACTGAAGATACACAACAGTAAGCCCCAGCGATAATAATGTTATAGCGTTATGCATTAGTGTGTACTCCTTATTTATTTAGTATTGCCTTTGTTACCGTTTGAAGTACATCTGCATGGGCTAGTATAAGCGCATCGTTGCGTCCTTTCTCGATACCTAGTCTTTCTTTAATGTCTCCTATTTCCTTGAGCGTTTGTACTTGTTGCTCTTCAGAGACTCCTAACTTGTCCTCTACTTTAATGTGATTGCTTACTTGTATACGCCACAGAGCACCTATAGCAGTGCATAAAGCTCCTCCAATGCCTAAGATAATCTCTATGAAGTAAGCTTCCATGACTTTAGTTCTGCTGTTATTTCTGTGACAAGGGCATAGTGGTTACAGCACGTAGGACGACAATGCATCCTGCGACGACTGAACCGACTATAGCTTGTCCTGCTTGGCTAACTGGCAAGAAGCCTATGTAGCCCTGCAACAGGGACAATACAGCCAGCGCTATGCTGAACTGTACCGTCTTGCTTTTGAGTGCCTGTAGTATCTGTTTCACTCTGGAGCTACCGCTTCGGCTTCTGGAGCTACCGCTTCGGCTTCTGGAGCTTCAACCACCTGAG
>TARA_B110000285_G_scaffold148512_2_pt1 | contig 11052 bp, 1 predicted proteins | sample TARA_B110000285 | Tara Oceans TARA_B110000285 (sample SAMEA4397756) | marine metagenome | biome: Polar Biome; feature: [SRF] surface water layer (ENVO:00010504); material: water (ENVO:00002006), including particulate matter (ENVO:01000060) such as... | depth 5 m
ATTGATTTTGCCATCGATGAGCCAGCCCTTCACCGGAATGGCAAAGCCGCGGTAGTTCATCGCAGAGCCGAAATGTGTGTCTCTAAGGAAGTCGGCGGAACTGCCCCAGATCTCAGCTGAGGTGAATGCCTCCGGGTTCAGCTGGCGTATGAAGGCGTGCCACTCTTGCCAGAAACCGTGCGGCACTTCTTCGGCTACGTCGAGACGCCAGCCGTCGATGCCGTCGGAGGGATTGCCATCGTCGTTCGGGTCCATCCAACGCTTGCTGGCATTGAAGATATAGCGCTTCGGGCCAGGCGCTAAGTTCTGGCCGGATGGGTCGTTGGCGAATTCCGGTAGGCTCATGAATCCGGACCACCCATTGTAATCGAATTCATTGCGCGCCGTGCGGGGATCATCGAAGGTGGTGATGTCATACCAACGTGCGTAGCGGGACTTTTGAAATTTGGTGCGGATGTCGGCAAAGGCAAAGAAGTCGCGCCCGGTATGATTCCATACACCATCAATGATCACGCGAATATCACGGGCTTTGGTTTCTTGCAGAAGTTTGAGAAACAGCTTATCGGCAGCTGTCCATTGCCAAGAGCGGGGGCTGCTGGTCTCGGACGCGATGAGTGCGAGATCGCCCTGCGGATCGGGACCAAAGTGAGGGTCGATATGGTGAAAGCTGTTGCCGTCGTATTTATGCAGGGAGTCGGCGTAGAAGATCGGGTTGAAGTAAATCCCGTTGATGCCGAGCTCTTGGAGTGTGTCGAGTTTGTCGATCACGCCTTGAAGGTCGCCGCCGTAGCGTCGATCGAGCAGCGTGTCTTGAAAGTGTGGGCTGACTGCCTGCTCCCATCCGTCGCGCTGGTTCCAGTCGGCATTCCAATCCATGACCTGCCAGGAGTGAGGGACTTTTTGCGGTTCGCTCAGTGAGGCGCGGGTGGGGTCGTTACTCGGATCGCCATTTGCAAAACGCTCGGGGAAGATTTGATACCAGACGATGTCCTTCGCCCAATCGGGTGCAAGTCCCGCGTAAGTGGTGCTAGTTAGAAGGAGTGAAACGACGACTGTGTAAAAATGTATTTTAGCCACGGTGGGACGTAATAGGCACGGATGGTTTTATTGAAGTGATACAGACATTGCTGTCTGTCATTATCTACTAAAGATTCTCAGACAGGACGGAGATCTGCCGGAGATGGCGAAGCAATGTCTGAGTCACTATTTAATTACTCAACAATAACTCGATAGAATTTATGCATTAATGTGACTGGGTTGATCGGGTTCGGATCGCTCCATGCAATGATGCTGCCTGTTCCAGCTATTCCTGTTCCCGTTGGTTCATGAAACCAAGAAACGGCAGTGAGTTCTTCTTTGGATTGCACGCCGTAGGTGATGCCGAGGACGCTTGGCCATGATAGGGTGAATTGATCGCTTCCATTAACCACGCTGTCGACGACTTTAAGTTTTGAACTGTTATCACGCGGGTTCGTGCCGGCTTCTTTTTCATCGGCATTTGAGATGCCATCGCTGTCTTCATCTCCATCGGAGGACAGCAGTTTGATTGATTGGCTCTGCGAGCTTGTGGGGCCTTTACTGCTGTTGTCGTTAGGGTTCACTGCCCTGACTGAGACGGAGACCTGATTGCCTTCAGATGCGCTGACGGTGTATTCGCTCTGTGTTGTGATGTAGGTGGTGGGATTGCCACTGTTGATGATCACGGTGACTTCGTAGTGGGGGACGATGCCTTCGGAGTCTGCCGTAACATCCGCCCAGTCAAAGTTTGCTTGGGTGCCGATCTCGTAATCATGATTGTTAGGCATGACAGGTTTCGCCGGTGTGGAGGCAGGAGCTGTCACATCATAGACTTTGAGGTATTGCCCTTCGTAGGGCTTCTCATCCCAGGCGGGTTCGTTGGGGTTCTCTGGGTCGGTGCCAGTGTTTTGAGTGGGGATTTTGTTGAGGCTGACTAAGAAACCGCCGCTTTTCAGATCGGCACCCGATATGCCACTGCCCCAGAGTAGGTCATCGCGCCGCCCTGTCATGCCAATGGAGTCGTTTAAGTAGGCAGCGATGTTTTTGACGTTGTAGGTGCGTGCGTCTTGCAAGCCAAGCAATGGAGCGAGGCCTGCGGGGATTTTGAAATTGTCGCTCTTGTCGTTATTTCGGTCGAGATTGGTGAAGGCGATAACGACATCGCTGGTGACGGGGGAGGCGTTGGCGGTTTCGTATTTCGCAACTGCGTGGATTTGATCATTGCCACCGTCGCCATCGAGGAACCAACGGTTGCTGGAAGTGAGTGACGGACTATTGTTACGTGCGCTGAGCATTCCAGAGAGAACTGGGTAGAGTTGGTCGTTGCCGAAGTTGCCATCATCCCAGGCAGGCTTCATCGAGTTCCACTTTTTGAAGTGTGCTATCTGCTTGCCGAAGTTTGTCTCGTAGTTCGTGTAACCGGTGGTGCGGGTGATGCCTAGCTCTTGACCTGGGAAAACCATCGCGACTCCCTCGTTGGTGGCAGTGACCGCGATGCGCACAACTGCTTCCCAAGGATCGTCGTAGTTTTCCTCATCATGTGAGGCGGTGTTCATTAGGACGAGGGCTTGGCCATAGGCATTACGGCGGTCGTTAAAGATATCGCGGTAAGAGTATTTGTTGGTGGCGCTTTTAAGAGGGAAAACAATGTTTTCGTTGAGAATATCGAAATTGCGATTGGATCGGTAGGTGACGGCTCCGCCATCGAGTGATTCGGACATCATGACGAAGTTCCATTTTTGCTCACGTGCCACGTTGATCATGTATTCCCATGCTCGGGAGGGAAGCCCTTGGCCGAAGTCGCAGCGGAGACCATCGATTCCGGCGGCGTCCCATGCGTAACGTTGCTCGGTGGTTAGGCCACCTTCTGTTGAGCTGTTGCGATTCTGTCCAGTGGGGCGGGTTTTGTCCAACCAGTGCGTGGCGTAGGTGGCGAAGTATTTCCAGACCTGCCGTGTGGTATTGCGGTTTTGGCCGCCTTGGAGGAAATCATTGGCAGTCCAGTCGGTATCAGTGACATCAAACCAATCGCCTTCGTTGGTGTAGCTAGAGCGCTCGGGCTCAAAATCGACTTCGACTAGCGCATCGTAGCGGCCGAAGAAGACATCCTTCACATCGTTCCATTTGCCAAAGTCGAAACGATCCGGCCCTGCCGCGATATTCGCACCTGATGATGCACGGTTGCCGTAGTTGCCATCGAGCGAAAAGAATCGGGCGTCACGGTTGCGGATTTGATCGGTGATGCTCCAGCTGGAACCGTCGGGCTGAAAGAGGTCCACCCCGGCTTGGGCAAGCTCAACATCGAATGAGGTGTGGTTGAACGGGGAGTCCAACATGATGCCCACGCTTTTTGTATCGGCTGCGGTGACGAAATTCTGGAAAGCAGTCATCGAGGCCGCACGATTGTCGGCGGTAGAACTTGCCCCGTTGTAGTTGATGCTCATCAGCTCATTGACTTCGAAAAAGTTTTTCACGGCGTAAGGGCTACCAGGTTGGTAGGGGCTGCCAGTTCCGGGGTCGTTTTCCCTGCCGTCGATTCCGTTCGGATGGATCGGTTGGAACCAGAGCCAGTTGCAACCGAGATCGGTTAGATAATCGAGATCCCAGCGATTACTGCCATTGTGAGCGGCACCGGTGGCGTTGTGCAGATCTTCTAAAGTCGAGCGTTCGCCAAAAGTGGAACCACTGGCTTCGACATTAAACACGTTCATCTCGTAGAGATTGATGTGACGCGCATCCACCGGAGAGATGGTGATGGCATGGTCACGTCGGTTGGCGGTGGTATTGGTATACCAGCGCCAAGTAGGATCGCCTGTGACCCTCCAGCGTGCTGTGAGGCGGTAGACTCCGGTCTTGTTGGCAGGCAGTGTGAGATTATACACCCCAGATCCGGCGGAGGTCATGGTGTAGGCTTTGTAGTAATAGGTATCGTCTCCGGCGACGAGGCTGTTGCCGTCGAGTCCGCTAATACCGTCGTCGTAGCCGTCGCCATTGGCGTCTTCGTCGGCACGGTCGCGGCGGTTGAGATTGGTGTATATTTCCGCCTCGGTGGTGTTGGCTTCGCCCGACTCAAAGACGATGGTGAGGTTCACAGAGTCGCCAGCGATTTCATCGATGAAATGCTTGGAGGTGGTATAGTTGGCATTGAGTCCGTCGATGGTGAGCGAGGGCTCGCCGACGGTGCCATTCTGATAGGTGTAGGTGTCGTTTTCGATGCCTGCCACATGGTCGGCGAATTTTTCTTCGTTGGTCGCGGTGTTCCAGAGGCTGATTTTGTATTTCACCTCGCTGCCAAGCGGGAGGCCGTCGAGCACGTCAACTAGTGTGCCGCGCCACACGGCGGCATTGCCGTTGCCGCTGTTGTCGCCGACTACGCCGTCGTAGCTCAGTGCGGTCGTGAAGGTGTTGCCAGTGCCTGTGCCGAACGCACCTGCGGGAGTGCTACCATCGATGGTGTAATAGATGACGCCTGCATTGGCCCAGCGGGTCGCTGCGTCGTTGTCGGGGCCGATGTAGCCAGTCTTGAGGGCGATGGAAATGGTATTGCCGCTGACTGTGCTATCGTTGGCGTGGTAAATCCACCCCGGACGGTTACGGATCGAATAGGGCGCTGCTTGGGCTGTCGCTTCGGTGACGATCTTCTGGTTGTTACCGTCGAGGTCGCCGCCATAGAGGAATGTATCGTCCGGAGTGTTCCCAGTGAGATCATCAAAGGTCACTTCAATATAATACTCGATCACATCGGTCGCATCGACGGCCGCAGAGGGGAGGGTGGCCTTCCAGAACTGATTGGTGCCTGAGTTTGAATCGAAACCGAGAGCCACAGTTTGCCATAAGCCCGCAGAACCTCCGGTCGGGGTGAGTCGATAGTGTAGGTTGCCGCCATCCTGGTTTCCGTTGTTCCCACTGTCCTTCCAGAATCCTTGATAAATGACGATGTCGCTGTCCTTTACCTCATAGAGTGGTGAGCGCATGGTGGTGCTAATGGCAGACTCAGTGCCGGCAGGAATATGCCAAACTTCGCCTGTCGCGGCCATCAGCCGTGCAGTTGCAAGAATCAGAGTGAGGAGTAGAAGTGTCTTCATGGTCTGGTGATTTCGATCTTATAAAAGCGATGATCGACGGTGTTTGGTGCTGGAGTGGTTTCGGTACCGTCGTCGGTGAAGACGTGGGCTGGATCGTCCTCGGTGATGCTGAAGCTGCTGCCTGCGGTTTGCCAAGTCTGTGTAAGATCATCGACATACCAGACGCGGTAGCTGCGGCCTGCGAGGACGGGGAAGGTCAGAGTGAAGTCGCCGTCGCCGTCGCTTTCAATGAGCCCCTGAGGTAGACGGTTGAATTCTGCTACTCCGAGGTCGAGCCCAAGCACGTATTCTTCGAGGTTGCTGTAGGCATCGCCGTCATCATTGCCAGTCGTGCCGTTAGAGCCGACATCGCTCTCGGGGTCGAGGCCGTTGTCTAACTCCCACCAGTTGGGCAGGTCGTCGCTGTCGTTATCGGTGGTGCCGCTTTCGAGGCTTAAGGTGATCGAGAAGTTGTTTTGCCCGACTATATTGGTGAGCTCGACTTGTTGAGTGAGGGCTTGATTACGCATGTTGAGTGCGTCCCATTCGGTGACGCCTGCCACATCGTCGACGGCGCCGCCGCTGAATTCTGTATTTGAGTCGTAGGTGATTTGTGCCACGACGGGTTCGCTGCCGCCACGATTGGCAAGGCGTATCCGACCGTCGGATAGACTGAGTGGGTCGAGGTCGTATTGGCCGCGGCTGATCAAATTCCAGAGGTTGGGGGAGAGGCCGTTGCGGATGTAGAGCTTGTTGACGTTGGTGCCGTCGAGTGTGTAGGCGGCTTCTAGCTCTGGTAGGGTGTCGTCGAGTGTGATGGTTTTTACGATATTGTTGTCCGCCGAAGTAAACGTCCATCCGTCGCTGCCGCTGGCCGTGACGACGTAGAGTTCATTGACATATTGGGAGGTAGTTCCGCCGGAACCATTGGCAAACCAATCTTTAAAGGCGGAGGTGCGACGTGCGCCGATCTCGCTGCCGTCAACGTTGGCGGTGCCTTCGTCTTCGGTTTCGCCGCCTGCATAGGTGGGCTGGGTGCCGATGATTTGGTAGACTGCACCTGTTGACGTGTTGCGTGCAAAGGCAGCGACACAGCGACCACCGATGGCTTCGAACACGGCGAAGGAGCTAGCGTTGTAGAGCAGGTATTCGACTTCGCCGTCGAGGTCGATGTCTTCCGAGCTGGCGGTGGCAGTGGGGGGTGCAGTTGCTGCCCAGGTATCGACGCGTTTATAGAGTGCGGCAAATCGCATTTGCGATTGAGCGCGCTTGGAGAGGTCGGCGAGATTGTTAAAATCGGTGTCGGGATAAATATAGGCCCCGGTACTGAATTTGCTCAGGTCGTTGTTTTGCTGATCGTGGAAGGCGGTGACAAACATGGCGGCGTGTGCGGCTGTGCGCCCGAGTTGTCCGGTGCTATTGTTGCTGATGGCATTAACGTTCGCCCATGTGTCATCTGAGATGCCGCTCACGCCGACTTCGCCAAAAGCGGCGGTGAGTGGGCCGCCAGAGCGCACAATGAATTCCTTACCCGCTAGGCCTTCCTCGCGGCCGCTTTGACCATCATACCAGTTTGCGTAGTCTTCTTGAGTTGCATGATCGATAAAGTTCTTCGCAGTGGGTGCTAAACTCAGGCCTGTGCCGCGATCTACTTTGCTCCAGTTGTCACCTGCGCCGTCGGCAGGCTCTGAGAGGTCGACTTGACCAGTGACGATGTCTTCGAGTGTGACGAGCTCGATCCACGGACGGTTGGCAAGCCAGCGCAGATTGAGGTCGTAGCCATCGGCGTTGGTGCCAGTGCGGAAATCTTCCCAGTCGTTGAGTAGGCAGAGCACTTGGTCGGTCGTGCCGCTGCGTGCGCGGCGGCTGAGCAGTTCACGCAGGGAGAGGTTGAGCCCGTTGTCTTCGTTGAGGAAGCGGAAGGTACTGGCAAAGTCGTGAATGGGTAAGAGCTCGATACCATTGACCTCGTTGATGCGGTAGCCTGCTTCGCCGAGTGCATTGGTGCGGCCGAACCATTTGAAATAGTGGCGCATTTGATCGACCACTGTATGGCTAAATCCCATCGAACCGATCGTGCCGAGCACGCCGCCGTCGACGACACGTTCGGCTGGCCAGAAGATGTTGGAGGATGGTGCGGCACTATAGATTTCGGTGAGCACGGTATCCGCCAGGTCGACGCTGTCTTGTGTGAATGCTGTCGTGGCAAAGGGTACGGCTTGGTCGGCAAAGGTAGTGCCGAAGAGCATGGCATCGCCCGAGACGAGAAGGCTGCTGATGCGGGAGTTGAGGGTCGGACCATCGCGGTAGGCTTTGCCTAAGGATGGATCGACGACTGCCCATTGCAGTGCAGAGGCGAGGGTCGGTGTAATGTGCAGATTAACTGCTGCATCGAAGGCATCGTGCGCATCGATTAGGCGGAAGTAGCCAGCGCCAGCATCGTCGTTGATGCGATCGTGCATTTCGTTGGCCGAGCGGATGGGCTGGTTCCCGTGAGTGATGAGTGCGACCTTTGCGCGTTTGCCGCGATCATTGTCGCCACTGCGGCCAAACCAACTGTAGAGGATGCTCTTATCACCGCTGAGGTTGCTTTGATCTTTGTAGTAAGAAGAGGCAATGAAGTCGTTACGGATAGAATCACGCACGTCACTGCGGCCACCGATATCACCAGCGCCCGGGCTGGAGTTGTCGATGCCGTCGCGTGTGGTGTAGACTTGAAAGTTAAGGTTATCGGGGTTGCCGTTCCAGCCCGCGTCGAGCAGGGCTTGGCGGCTGATAGATACTTCCAGTGCATCGAGTTCTGAATTGAAGTAGGCCTGGCCGAAACCGTTTTCGCTGGTCTGCGTACGACGTACGACGCCTTTGGCAAAGAGATCTTCACCGATGGCGGTGGTGTTGTCGCCGGAGTCGGTGTCGATATAAACGGCGCCGTTGTCTGCTTGATAAATCGCGACGACTGCCTCCCAAAGCATGTTGGTGCGTGTGTCGACGTCTTCGGGTAGGGCTGACTCGCCGACTGCGGTATTGCCCGTATCGATGACGATATAGGCGTCGAGATTGCCTTCCTCGGCAAATGCTTGGAGGTCTTGGAAGTCGAAACGGAAGTAGAGCTTCCCATCGCCGCCGCCGTCGCGGAAGTAGAAGGCTACGATATCGCGCGAGCTATCGAATCCATCGTAGGCTTTGTAGATGTCAGTGCCTTGATTGTTGGTGCCGTTGCCGTCGTATTCGTCGAGTGCCAGCAAGTCGTCGATCGTCCAATCGGTGAATTCGTTAAGATTTAGCACGTTGCCTACAGAGTCATCGCCACCGAGGCCAATGACGATCGAGTTGGCGGGAGGTGGTGGCACGTTGTCGTCTTCGAGTGGACGGGTGCCGTTGGCGAGTTCGGTGGCATTGTCAAAGCCGTCGCCGTCGGGATCACCGCTGCCGCCTTGATTAATGTCGCCATCTGCGGCGGTTGCGGTGCGTAGGCTATCAACGCCGTCGTCGAGTGGGTCGAGGCCATTATTTTTTTCCCAGCCGTCGGGCAGGCCGTCGCCGTCGGTATCGCGATTAAGCGGGTCGGTTTCGGACCATGCTTCAGTGGCGTCGTAGCTCCGGTCGTCATTGCTATCACCTTCGATCATGCCGTCGAAATTGGTATCTTCGCCATAACCATCACTGGCAGCATCGCTGTCTGTATCGGGATTATTTGGATCGGTTTCGAGCCATGTATCTGCCGAGTCTAAGATGCCGTCTGGCCAACTGCGCGCGAGCCAAGGATCAAAGGTCGGGTCAATGATGGCACCGTCGCCGTCGACCCAACCATTGCGATTAGCGTCTTCAATGCCGTCCAATATGCCGTCGTTATCGCTATCCGGATCGCTGGGGTCGGTGACTGTGCCGCCGACTTGCTTGGCGCGGTCGCCGCCGAGGCTCTGACTATCAACGTCGGGGACTTTGCCATAATTATCGAGCGTGTTGTAAAAGGGTGGATCTAGGTCACCGATGAAATTCGGATAAGCATCACCATCTGTGTTAGCGGTAATATCTGTCGGCGGGTCGCCAGAGATCGTGCGCCAGCCGACTTCGAGCCCATCGGGCAGACCGTCGCCATCGCTGTCCGGAGAGAACGGGCTGGATTTGCCGTAAGCGAAGTATGCATGCACCTCGCCGTTGGTCCATTGCTCGGGGTTCGGCTTAGGAGCCGGGGTGATGCCGCCGTCTGGGCTTTGGTTGGGCAAAAATTGAGCGGTGTTTTCGTCGTTGTCGAGGAGGCCGTCGTCATCGTCGTCAGTATCTGTGTTGTCTTCGTCGACGAGCTCTCGGAATAGGACAGTGGTGTTGCGGTCCGCGGTGGCACTGCCTCCTGGAGCAGTCACAGTGGCGGTGAAGCGATACGTACCTTGGTCGATGTCAGACCAAAGGAAATCCCAAAACTGACTGTTACCTTCTTCGCTCGCAGTGGGCGTGCCAACGCTGGATCCTTTGAGATCGATAAAGTTAAGGGAGACATTGGTCGCATCGAGATTGGTGGCGACTTGGATGGTGAATTGACGGTCTTCTGGAGCAGGAGTCGGAATGTCGGGTAAGACGATTTCAAAAGTGCGTCCATCGGAATCGAGTTCTGGTGGATTGACGATTAGCACACGTGGTGTCGTGACCGGGAGGGCGCGTACGATTCGAGTGGACTCGAAGTCCGTGGCTGGAGAGGGACGATCGTGCGTGACGGTGATCTTGTGGTCGTAGCTCGGTAAATCGTTGTAGAGGTTCGGCAGCGTGAAGGCTAGCGCGTGATACTCGGGGGTTTCATTGTAAACGATGGAGTAATTTTCGCGGCTTTGTGGTTCGCCAGCGTTGCCTTCTTGAGTCGAGCCAATGCTGATGAGAAAACGATCGATGAGCTGTTGCTCTGAGAGTCCATCTGCGAGCAATTTACTGAAGTAGACTTTCATCACGTAAGTCTGGTCAACGATCTGCCCATCTTGTGATGGGAACGCAATAAATATGCGCTCGTTTGGTCCTGCAGTGTTTACGGTGCGTGTTAGAGTGGTGTAGTGCCCCGTCGTGTCATTTAGATTGAAATCTTCAAACCCCGCAGATGATACCTCACGCAAGCGCACTTTTATGTCGGCTGTTCCAGAGGCTGGGACATTGATATAATCGAAGCGCCACTCTTTGGCGTAGGAAGGATCGCTAGGAGTGATGTTGAGGCTCGGGGTGAGCTCAGATGCGCGTACCCACATATTGCTATCATTGGTATCCCAAGCTTCATTACCGTTGAGGTCTTCGAAGGTTTCGCCAATGTCGCGAGTGCCATTTTGATTCGTGTCGGTGAAGGGTTCGAAGCCGAAGCCGTTGCCATAACTGCCGCCAGTACTAATATCGTCATTGCTCGTATCCGAATCTTCGATACGATACCATACTTCCTTAACGGTGTTGTCGGTGCACACGACCACGCCGTAGTTGGAGCCGCCGATGGTATCACCATTGTTTTCAGGATAGCGGATTTCACCCTGAGCGCGTTCAGTATCGTAGTAGAAGGTTTGTATAAAAGTGTTGTAGATAGACGCTTGGCCCGAGCGGTTCAGGAAAGCACGAGCGCGAAGCACGTGCATGCCTTCTTCGAGGCCTGTGGACGTGAGCGCAGTGCCTTGTGGGTCTTTGGCATAGTCGAAGTGTGGGTAGAAAGTGGCGGTGGTCGCATCAAAGTTGTTGATTGCGTGTTGGGTCAGCATCTTGGTTTTACGATCAACTGAGGCGGCGTTGCCGGGGAACCAGCTGGAGGCAAGTTCTTTAAATATGGATATTTTATAGCGTAGTGTGGTGCTGCTGGGTGGAGTTGGTATCGTGGCCGACATCCACCAATTAGTGGTGTCAGTGTCGTTGCTGTGCTGATAGCTTAGCTCGACGGCCTGAGTCGTGCCGTTTCCACTGCCAGCCGCGCCTTCGGGGAAGCTTCCGTCGCTGGTGTAGTAGACGTACATCT
>TARA_B110000285_G_C15142485_1_pt1 | contig 11043 bp, 9 predicted proteins | sample TARA_B110000285 | Tara Oceans TARA_B110000285 (sample SAMEA4397756) | marine metagenome | biome: Polar Biome; feature: [SRF] surface water layer (ENVO:00010504); material: water (ENVO:00002006), including particulate matter (ENVO:01000060) such as... | depth 5 m
CTTATAATACCATTACTTCTCTTACAGAATCTAAGTTAGATGAAAATATTTTGTATGCAGGGACGGATGATGGCATTATTCAGTTTACTAAAGATGGTGGAGTAAATTGGACAAAAATGACCGTAGACCAACTACCAAAAGCGCCATCTACAGCATTTGTAAATGACATTAAAGCTGACTTACATAATAAACAAACAGCCTACATAGCTTTGGACAATCATAAATACGGTGATTACCAACCCTATCTTTACAAAACTATTGATGGTGGAAAAAAATGGACGTCTATTAGTGATGGAATCCCAGAGGGAACACTCGTGTGGAGAATTGTTCAAGACCACATCAACCCGAATCTATTGTTTTTGGGGACAGAGTATGGCGTATATGTAAGCTTAAATAAGGGTGAAAAATGGCACAAATTTTCTACTGGCCTTCCTACCATTTCAGTTAGAGATTTGGTAATTCAAAAAAGAGAAAACGACCTTGTATTGGCCACTTTTGGAAGGAGTATTTACGTACTTGACGACTACAGCCCTCTTAGAGAAATCAATGAGGAGTCTATTTCCAAAGAAGCTATTTTATTTGCCCCTAAAAAAGCACTTCAGTACAATCGAATGTATGGCGGTTCTGGAAGTAGTGGAGGAGCAACTTACAATGCGAAAAACCCTCCTTACGGAGCTATTTTCACTTACTATCTTAAAGAAGGACACATTTCAAAAAGAGCTAAAAGACAAAAGTCAGAAAACTTTGAGAAAACAGACCCTTCAATTTTAGAAAAATTGAGTAAAGAAGGTTATATATCAACTAACAAAATTCTAGAAGAAGAGATTGAAGTGCTGGCTAAAAAAACAAAAATAGAGTTAAAAAAGATAAAAAAGCTGGTTAAAACTCTAGAAGATCAAAAAAATAAAGATATTCCTTTCCCTGGTTGGGAAGTATTGGATGATGAGCTTAACGAATCTGAACCAGAAATTGTACTGGCAATAAAAAATAGCAGTGGAGAAATAGTAACTCAATTGTCCTCACCTTATAAAAAAGGGCTTAACAGAGTTTCTTGGGGATTAGATACCAAACTCCCAACATCTCTTAAGGTATCGGACAAAAGAGACTATAGTTCCATTCAAAAAATGGTGTCTCCTGGTCTCTATTCGGTTTCAATGTTTAAAAGAGTCGGAGGTTTGATTACAGATTTAAAACAGACAAAGGAATTTGAAGTTGAACGCATCAGAAAAAACATACTTTCCAACCCTTTAGCAGGACAACACCAGTCTTATTATAATTCAATTGTTGAGCTTACAAAAAAAGTAAATGTCTATGAAAATAAGTTTAAAAAAGCGAATACACGCATTAAGGCTTACATAAGAAACTTAAACTATATAATTTCAGAAAGAGCATCTCTAACTAAAGAAGTTTACGAACTTGTTAACACAATGAATACTTTAGAAAGAGATATTGGGGGAAGTCCCTCAAAAGAAGAAATTGGTGAAAAAGACAATGTTTCTTTATACAGTAGACTTTATAATGCAAGAGGCGGATGGTATCCGAACTCTTATGGCCCAACCGAACTTCATATGAAAAGTTTCTATGTAGCTACTGCACTCTTTTATAAATTACAACCAAAAATAGATGCTTACATTGAGAAAGTAGTAACTCTTGGCAAAAAGCTTGAAGCTGCTGGTGCCCCTATTTTATTGGATTAATAAATAATAACTTTTTTAAAGAATGGATAAAATATGAAATAGATATTATTCTAATTTTTAGTTGGCCCATTTTATTTATCGGAAAAACTTCAACTCTATAAAGTTGTTGGAAAAATAATCTTTTTATGAATTACCATGGCCCACCAGGAAGATAAAACTTAAAGTAAAACTGAAAATTACAAATTAACCAGATGGATTATCAATTTAGACCCGCCAAGATCTCTGAAGCATTTGAGATATGGCAAATATTAAAGGATGCTATTCAACGAAGAAAAGAAGATGGCAGTAACCAATGGCAGGACGGCTATCCTAATATGGATGTTGTAAAAAATGATATTGAAAGAAAAATAGGTTTTGTCTTAACTCAAAATGATAATATAATAGGATATACTGCAGTAATAATTAATGACGAACCTGATTATATAAATATTGAAGGGAAATGGCTGACCAACCAAGAGTTTATGGTTTATCATAGAGTAGCAATTTCTAAAAAATTCTTAGCAAAAGGTATGGCAAAAAAAATGATGAAATTAATTGAAGAATATGCTCTTTCAAAAAACATATATAGTCTTAAGGCCGATACCAATCACGACAATATACCCATGCTGAAAATTTTTGAAAAAATGGGTTACTCTTTTTGTGGAACAGTCCATATTAGACAAAGCCCAAGAAAAGCTTATGAAAAAGTACTTAAAAACTAATCTTTTATAAATATGAAATACTTAATTTGTTCTATGGTTTTATTTTCTTCTTTATCCAGTTTTATAATATTTGATTTTAACAAAAACTCATCCATTAGCAACTGGGTAGTAGTAGATGATGTTGTAATGGGAGGACGATCTACTGGAAATTTCAAATTAAATAAAGATGGAAATGGAGTTTTTTATGGAAATGTATCTCTAGACAATAATGGTGGATTCTCATCATTAAGACATGGTTTTAATAAATTAAACATAGAAAAATTTAAAACACTAGTTTTAAAAATTAAAGGTGATGGGAAAAATTACCAGTTTAGAATAAAGCATAAATCTTCTGATTATGCTTCTTACATAACCTCCTTTTCAAGCTCTGGAGAATGGCAAGAAATAGAAATACCTATAAATAGTATGTATCCATCTTTTAGAGGAAGAAAATTGGACGAACCTAACTTCTCTCATGAATCTGTTGAAGAAATCACCTTCTTAATTGCCAATAAAAAAAATGAAGACTTTACGCTTATTATTGATAAAATAGAATTAAAATAGATTCTCATTTTAATATATTTTACATTTACCTGATAAATATCTCACAGATAATAATATAGTTACCTTTATCTTTAGAAGTATCCAATTACAATTTATAAAATGAATTTTGAAGATTTAAAATTAATAGATCCTATACTGAAAGCATTAAAGGATCAAAACTATACTCAGCCAACAGAAATACAGTCAAAATCTATTCCCTTAATTTTAAATGGTGACGATGTTTTAGGAAGTGCACAAACAGGAACCGGGAAAACAGCTGCCTTTGCTATTCCTATTATTCAGCATTTAATGAAAGGCGTACAAAACCACCAAAAAAATAGAAAAATATCTTCTCTAATTGTTACCCCTACAAGAGAACTAGCCATTCAGATTGAAGAGAATTTCAAAGATTATTCTAAATATACTAAGCTTAGTACTACTGTGATTTTTGGAGGAGTTTCCCAACATGGCCAAACAAGAGCTTTAAGTAATGGCATAGATATTTTAGTTGCTACTCCAGGTCGTTTATTAGATTTGATGAATCAAGGATTTATTTCTATTAATGCTGTAAAATATTTTGTTTTAGATGAAGCCGATAGAATGTTAGATATGGGATTCATTCACGATATTAAAAAGATTATAGCTGAACTTCCTAAAAAGAGACAATCTCTATTTTTTTCAGCGACAATGCCCCAAAATATCTTAGAGTTGTCAAGACAAATTTTAATAAACCCTGAAAAAGTAGCTGTTAATGCAGTTTCATCTGCTGCAGATACTATTCAACAGTTTTTATACACTACCAACAAAAATAATAAGAAAGATCTGCTTCTTTACATATTAAAAGACCAAGAACTAGACCAGGTTCTACTTTTTTCGAGAACTAAGCATGGTGCAGATAAAATTGTAAGAAATCTAAAAAAGAAGCATATTGAATGTGCAGCTATACATGGAGATAGAAATCAAAACCAAAGGCAAAAAGCGCTAAAAGATTTTAAAGAAAGTAAAATCAGACTGCTTGTAGCTACAGATATCGCAGCAAGAGGAATAGATATAAGTAAATTGCGCTATGTAATTAACTACGATATTCCCAATGAACCTGAAACTTATGTGCATAGAATAGGCCGTTGTGGTAGAGCTGGTGAAGAAGGGGTATCAATCTCTATCTGTGAGCCAGAGGAAAATGCCTACATAAGAGATATAGAAAAGTTAATCAAACAAAAAATAAAAGTAATCTCTTCTAATCCTTTTCCTCAAACTGATAAGCCAATGAACAATGCGGAGAAGAAAGAGTTTGAAAAACAAAAACAAAAGCGTAAGCAAGAATTTTTTGCCAACAGAAATAAAAATCAAAATCAAAAAAAATCTGGGTTTAAAAGGTATAGAAGCTAAAATAAATGCATTTAAAAATTGTAATATTTATAATTGTATTTTCTGTTCTATCAAAAATTAATAGTCAGACTGCTAAAGTTGATTTTATCATACTTGACTCCAAGGTAAAAAAACTCAAACTTTTATATATCTTATCCTGTAATAAATAGCGGAGATTTATTAATTGATAGCACTATAAATCAAAGTTTTGTGAATAATCTTTTACAGTCGTCAAATACAGTTAAAGATGAATTCATAGAAATGATGGATAGTTTTCATTCTTTTGAAATTAATCATGAAATCACTTATAATAAAAATGGAATTTTATCAATTCTATATAGTATTTATATATGTAGTGGGAATTGTGACTATACACAACTCCCCTTAGTATATTCTCTAGATAATGGAAAAAAATTAAAAATAAACTCAATACTAGACACTACTAGTCTATATCGAAATGTTATTAAAAAAGAGATAAATAAACAATACCAAGAAAATATAAATAGAATTATAATCCAAGACGAAGAATATAATACATGTTCGGAAAGCGAACACGAATTTTATAATCAATATCTAATTCCTAAATACAAGAGTTGTATGTCTGATTTTAAATTAGATGAGTTCTGTATTTATAATAATGAAATAACTTTTTTCTCACATTGTTTTTTCTCATCTGCTGAGAAACAATACAGACCAAAATTAGATTTTAGTTTCTCTTTTGAAGAGATAAAACACTACTTAAAAGTAGATTTGTAAACATTATTTATAATTAGTAACTTTTAAAATAATTTTAAAAATTATTTAAATTTTTAGTGAATGTCAAAATTAAAGTACTTAGGAACTTACGTTAGCCCACTATTAGCACTAATATCCTTTAATTGCACAGGGTTTTTTGCATATTCAGGAATAATATTCTTGTATGTTATGGTTCCTATTTTAGAAAACTTAATTCCAAAAAATAATTACAACTTTTCTAAAGAAGAAAATAAATCTGCAAAACACGATTGGTTTTACGATTGGATATTGTATTTATTAGTGCCCATACACTTATACGTAATCTATGTATTTCTTATAACAATTGCCAATCCAGCATTGGAACTAGTAGATTTAATTGGTCATGTATTAATAATGGGAACTATTCTTGGAGTAAATGGAATTAATGGAGGACACGAATTAGGTCATAAAATAGATCATCCTTTTAAAATGTTACTTGCTAGAATTTTATTAACCACTTCCTTTCAAAACCATTTTATTACTTACCATAATGCAGGACATCATAGAGATGTTGCAACACCAAACGATTTAACTACAGCAAAAAAAGGAGATATTTTTTATTTTTTTGCATTAAGGTCACAAATTGGAGGCTATTTCAAATCTTGGAGATTAGAAGCAGAAAAAATAAAATCTAAAAGTGGAAACCAGTTGCTAAACCCCATGATTATTCATACAATTATTCCTTGGTCATTTTTAGGAATTATTTATTATTTCTTTGGTTTAGAAGTATCTGGACTTTATTTTTTAGCGGCTGTTTTTGGCATTTCTATTTTAGAAGCTCAAAATTATTTTTCTCATTATGGACTTAAAAGAAAATTAAAAGAAGATGGAACTTATGAAAGAGTAAAAGTGGAACATTCTTGGAATTCAGACCATGTTATAGGAAGAGTATTTTTATTTGAACTTACAAGACATTCGGACCATCACTTTTCTGGTGCTAAACCCTACCAAGTTTTAAAATCAAAGGGAGAAAGTCCAATGTTGCCTTTTGGGTATCCAGCAATGTTGATTCTATCTTACTTTCCGTTCATATTTAAACCATTAATGCAGAAGCAATTAGTTAAATACGGAATGGATTAAAACCAACTAATTTAAAAGCAGCTGCTTTTGTTCCTTGATTTTTGGACTAGTAATATATTCATCAAAAGTCATTAATTTATCCAAGCACCCTTTGGGAGTAATTTCAACAATTCTATTGGCTACAGTTTGTGTGAAATGGTGATCGTGACAAGTGAAAATCACTGTTCCTGGAAAACTTATTAAAGCGTTGTTAAATGCCTGTATAGATTCTAAATCTAAATGATTGGTGGGTTCGTCCAACATAATAAAGTTACCTCCTCTTAGCATCATTCTTGAAAGCATACATCTTACTTTTTCACCTCCAGAAAGAACATTGGCAGTTTTAAAAGTCTCTTCTCCAGAAAAAAGCATTTTACCTAAAAACCCTCTAATATAGACTTCGTCTTTATTTGAAGAGAACTGTCTTAACCAGTCAATCAAGGATATATGATTTTTAAAGAACTCATCGTTCTCGTTTGGAAGATATCCAGTTGTAATAGTTTGACCAAATTTAAAATCTCCACTATCTGGCTTTTCAAGTCCATTTAAAATATTATAAAATGCTGTAGTTGCTAAATCACTTTTACTAATTAAAGCAATTTTATCCCCTTTTCTAATATTTAAGTTAAGGTCTTTGAAAAGCACTTCTCCATCCAAAGATTTACTTAAGTTATTAATATGAAGAATCTGATCTCCTGCTTCTCTTTCTGAAGAAAGTATTATTGCAGGATATTTTCTACTAGAGGGTTCTATATCGTCTAAATTAATTTTTTGTAATAATTTTTTTCTACTTGTAGCTTGCTTAGATTTAGAAGCATTTGCACTAAAACGAGCAACAAACTCTTGCAACTCTTTCTTTTTTTCTTCTGATTTTTTATTTGCATTGTTTCTTTGACGAAGAGCCAACTGGCTACTTTCATACCAAAAAGTATAATTCCCAGTATACATCTTTACCTTTTTAAAGTCTATGTCTACAATATGGGTGCAAACTGTATCTAGAAAATGTCTGTCATGTGAGACAACAATAACTGTATTTTTAAAATTTAGTAAAAAGTCTTCCAACCAAGTAACAGTTTGAATATCTAAGTCATTGGTAGGTTCATCTAAAATTAAAAAGTCTGGATTTCCAAAGATAGCTTGTGCCAAGAGTATCCTTACTTTTTGATTGCCATTCATGTCTCTCATCTGCTTTTCATGATCTTGGACCTTTATTCCTAAGCCAGATAATAAAGCTGCTGCATTAGGTTCAGCATTCCAACCATCCATTTCTGCAAACTTTTCTTCTAATTCTGCTGCTTTAATTCCATCTTGCTCTGAAAAATCAGTCTTAGCATATATAGCATCTTTTTCTTTCATTACCTCCCAAAGACTTTTATGACCTACCATTACTGCATCTACTACTCTAAAATCATCGAATTCTGAATGGTTTTGTGTTAGAACTGCCATTCTTTTACCTGGCTCGATGCTAATATTGCCCTTATTGGCATCAATTTCACCAGAAAGGATTTTTAAAAAAGTAGATTTACCAGCGCCATTGGCACCAATTACACCGTAACAATTATCCCCATTAAATTTAATATTGACTTCGTCAAAAAGAACTCTTTTTCCGTATTGTAAAGTGATATTATTGGCTGAAAGCATAATTATATTTTTAGGCGGCAAATATATAAGAAACAATAAGAAATCTAGTCAAAATTTAAGGATTATTAGTATACAATAATCTTAAATATTGTCTCTATTTAACTATTAATTTCAAGGGTTTAATTACAAGATAATTATCTAGAATTACCCAGTAAACTCCTCTAGACATTATATTACTTTGGAAAGTAAAATAATTATTAGATAGATTATTTAATTTATGAACTATTTTACCTTGGATATCTCTTATTGTGACATCATAAAGACCTTTGAAATTTGTAACATGTATTTCTGTTTCTCCAATAAATGGGTTTGGATAGGCAATGATTTCAGAAAAGTTATTTTCACTTTCAATAATAGAAGTTGAAAAATCTTCATTGATGTAAAAACTAATACTTAAACTATCACCAAAATTACCTTGTCCTTGAGAAATAGAACTTCCATTTAGATCGTTCAACAACCAACTACCATCGCTTCCTCCCCAATGAAAAGCACCTAGCCCATCCCCAAAATCATCGTAAAGAGTAAACGTATAGCACTCTTTTTCTGTTAATGAAAGAGTTCTGTTGATGGTTTGATTTGATTGAAGACCAGATCCATTCAAATTACAGTCATAAGGGCCTTCTTGGTGTACAATTATTCCATCTGAATTAATAATTGACCAATGAGTTTCTAAACAATAATCATCTAAAACTAACTCAAAATTTACTGGACTAGTATTATTATCATTATTTATAGAGAAGTTCAATACCTCTATACTATCACATCCACTAATTGTTTGAAATATATTGGTGAAAATACCAGATGAATTATACGAATTTCCATACCAAACAAAAGAATCACATGAAGAAACGAAAATAGTATCTTGATAAACAGGAAATAAGTTTAAAGCAAGTGAAACAACACTATCACATCCATTGGAGGTTTGAAAAGTATCAATATATACCCCGCTTAGACTGTATCTAATACCATTCCAGTTGTAGAATTCACAAGTTGAAACAGAATCATTAACAAAAGTACTTTCATAAATTGTTAAGTCTATAACTAAGACACTATCACAACCTCCAATTGTTTGCATTGTGTCTAAATATTGACCAGTGCTATCTAAATAAAGACCATTCCATAGATAACTATTACATGACATAATAGTATCTGAAAATATTTGATTATTGGAAATATTTAGATTTAAATTAATGATGCTATCACAACCCAAAGAGGATTGTAAAGTATCTACATACACCCCACTAAGGTTGTATATATTTCCGTTCCAATTATAACTTATGCAGGCATTTACATTTTCATCTATCTCAAAACTGTTATTTATTATAAGATTTAAATAAATAATACTATCACAGCCACTATTTGAAATAAGAGTATCAGAAAATAAACCTGTTTGAATATACTGATTTCCTTGCCAAATAAATTCACCACATGAAGAAACGTCTAAAGTATCTCCTTGAATACTATTTAAAATAGTTAAATAGAGAGTAACAATACTATCACAAACTTCTAAAGACGATAAAGTATCTGTATAAATCCCAGAAAAATTGTAAGTATTACCATTCCACAGATAATTTTGGCAACTTGTAACTGAATCGTTAGTAAAAGTTGAATTACTTAAAGTTAAATCTAATAATAAAATGCTGTCACAGCCAATAACAGATTGTAAGGTGTCATAATAAACTCCTGATTGGTTATAAATATTACCTCCCCAAGAATAGAAATCACAAGAGTTTACTGTAATAGAATCAACAGTAGCTTCTTTAATAATTAAAGAAAGAGTTACTAAACTATCACAGGCACTTATTGATTGAAGAGTATCGAAATAAAAACCACTATTAGAATAAAAGTTCCCATTCCATATATAATCATAACAAGAGATTATTGTACTTAATGAATTAGAAGTGGAGTTTATCGTTAAATCTAATGTAACAATACTATCACAACCATTTAATGATTGTAGAGTATCAACATATATTCCACTCAACAAATAATTATTTCCATTCCAATTGTAATTGTCACAAGAAACTACTGTAACGTAATTTAGTACAGAATTACATTGTGATTTAATATAAAATAATGAAAATAAAAATGAAAAAACTAAAATGATTTTTTTTGACATTATATTTAAAATGAAAATAGTTTGATTAAATAAGGATATATAGATTAATATAAAACTATATAATTACTATGAGAAAAATGAAGAAAAATTGATTTTTATGAAATTTACTTTTTTAATTGAAAAAATTCCAATAAGAAAACTGGAATTAAAAATTTCCAATTGAAAGCATCACTAAAGTGCAAGCGTTCATCACTTTAACCCCTTTTTTCAGAGCTATTATATATAACTCCTCGTTTTCTGCTCCAGGATTAAAAATGATTCTTTTAGGATTTAAGTTTAAAAAATCATTATAATATTGTTTTTGATTTTTTGTACTTAAATAAATAGTTATTGTATCAATTTTTTCAAGAGGAAATTTGGTTAAAATTTCAACTCCTGTAACTTCGCCTTTTTTATTGCCAAATGCAAAAACTTCATGGTTATGTTCTTTAAGTTTTAAAATTGCTTTATTAGAATATCTTGATGGATTTTCACTAGCACCTACAACCAATACCTTTTGACTCATAACAGAATAAATTTATACATTTATAATTAAACTTTTCAGTTTTGAAAATTCATTCACTTCTCATCTTATTATTTTTATTTATAATTAATAACTTATTAAGTCAATTAATAGGTGAAAATTGTTCCAATGCTATAGTTGTAAATTCTTTACCCTTTTTAGCTATCGGCAATACCAACAATTCGGATGACGATTATTTTACTTCTTGTCAAGATTATGGAAATCAAGGTGGTGCAAATGACATTGTCTATCAATTCACAAATGGAGTGAATGATATTTATGTAGACATTAGTTTGTGCGAGGATATAACAGACTACGATTGTCAGTTGTATGTTTTTGAAAATAATTGCTCAAATATACCTGTAGGTTGCCAAGAAGATGGTTGTCAATCTCCAAACTATTCTGCACCTTACAATTCTAAAATAACTGCTCAATTACTAACTGCAAATACTACCTACTTTATAGTAGTTGATGGATATAGTGCAAATTCAAACGGGAACTACCAAATTAGCATAAACGAATCCATCGGTCTAACCCCAACAGACTCTACCAATATTCCATTAATTATTATCAATACCAACAACCAAATAATTGTGGACGAACCTAAGATAAATGTAGATTTCAAAATAATAGACAATTACCCATTAGGGCTTAATCATC
>TARA_B110000285_G_scaffold157411_1_pt1 | contig 11011 bp, 8 predicted proteins | sample TARA_B110000285 | Tara Oceans TARA_B110000285 (sample SAMEA4397756) | marine metagenome | biome: Polar Biome; feature: [SRF] surface water layer (ENVO:00010504); material: water (ENVO:00002006), including particulate matter (ENVO:01000060) such as... | depth 5 m
TGCTATATTTTATCATTTCAAAAACATATAACTGAAAAGGAACTAACGGATTTGATAACTTTTTAATATTTATGAAATTTAGAATCGGTTAAGATGTGCAATAGCATCTTCACATGAGATTTGTTCTGCCTTTTTCTTAATTTTATGGTGTCCTTCTCCCAAGAATAGGAATATCTTCCCTTGTTGGGACATATATTGATGTATATCATTGTACGTTTTAAACTGCGAAATAGGAATCGCCTTATTTGGTGTAAGATTATGAATAGTTTGTCCCAAACACATAAACACACCCATCTTATATCCAGTATCTTGGTCTTGCTCACCTATCTCCAAATAATCAGGTGTTACCTTAAACTCTTTTTGTATTTTGACTTGCAAAATGTTCTTATAATTATCATCATTGCGAATAAGATTAATCCAATCAACGTGTTTCTCAAAGACAGACTCAATAAATACTTGTGCCATTTGAAATCCAGGGCCAGTTTGAAAGACATTTTTAAACCAACCTTCTTCATCTTGCACTTGAACACGGTTAAAATCTAAAAATAATGCTCCAATAAACGCCTCAAATAAACACCCCAACTTTTTTAAATTAGTACGAATTTGTTTTCCTTCTGCATGTTTAGATAATATAACCCAATTATGGAGTCCCATTTCATACGCCATTTTGCCAATAGCCTCATTTTTAACTAATGCAATCTTCTTTTCCGTCATAAATCCTTCTTGTTCTTTTGGAAAACGACGATACAAGTAATATTTAGTTGTACATTCCAATACACCATCGCCAATAAATTCTAATCTTTCATTGGACTTTGAAAATAACGGAATACAATTATCAGGTTTAGGTACAATTACAATGTTATTGTTTATGTTTTCTAATTGAGGGCGTTTAATATAAGACCTGTGAATAAACGCTCGTTTATATAGTTCAAAATTATGGATAGAATGATTTATACCATATTTGCGTAAAATACCTTCTACGTGTTCCTTTGTAATCAAATTATTTAGGGGATTGTATGGATCAAATATATATGTTTCTACTCCGTTCTGGTTTTTTTCAATGTGAATATCATCATCTAAATTCATGTTATTTATCAAATAATATGAATAACTGTATACTATTATTGTTGATATTTTTCTATATTGTTTAACTTTAGTATATTGTCATACCAAGTATTAGAATAAAATATTTAGGTAGTATATAATATAAAATGGTCTATTCTCAAACTAAACGCACATCTTCTATTGCAAGCATTACAAACCAAAACCAAGGTGGAGGCAGCAAAAAGGCTGGGTTCCCTTATTTAGTCGGTCGCGACTCGTGGACATCCATCGCTTTTCACGGAACAAAACAATTTTTGTCCGAATCAGGTAAGGGTCTTCAATTCACAATGAACCCCAAGGTTCGTCAATCCCGCCCTGTCGGTATGACACCCAGCGCTGGTCGCAGTTATTTTAATTAAATTCAGTTAGGTTAAGTTAAGAAATACTTTAAACATATAAAAAACAATATAATAATGTCATCATTATTATTATATTGTGGAGAACCTACTATGAAAATTATTATTGATGAACGTGAAACTGCCTTATTTGACCTTTGTAATACATTATTAGTATCAAATAACCAAGTATCTTCAAATATACAAATATCAAAAGAGGTGTTGAATTTAGGGGATATTCTGTTAAAAACGGATGATGATAAAGAGGTTCTCCTTATTGAGCGAAAATCACTTCAAGATTTACTTGCATCTATAAAAGACAACCGTTACGAGGAACAGTCATATAGATTGATTCATTCAAGTGGATTCCCTCCACATTCTATTTTTTATTTGGTTGAAGGCATGTATTCGCAGCTACGCAGTCAAACTGAAAAGAAAATTATCATGTCGTCTATGACATCAATGCAATTCTTCAAAGGGTTTAGTGTTCATCGTACTGCTTCTATACAAGAATCCGCTCAATGGTTGCTGTTTTTTGCTGATAAAATACAACGCAATTTCAGTAAGGGTATCATTCCATACTATTTAACAGACCCATTTCTCAAACATATTACAGGTTCAAATGGAGAACCCGAAACAAACTCGGTGGACAATATCATTGAAACCGAGAACATTACAGTGAATATTGATGAAAATACTGAAAATAGATCGGTTTTTAACGGAATTTATCAACCTTCTGTTTCAGGTTCTCAACAACAAACCACAGCTGACTATTGTCATGTTGTAAAAAAAGTAAAAAAGGAGAACATTACACCAGAAAATATAGGTGAAATCATATTATGTCAAATCCCAGGCATTAGTTCAATTACAGCCATTGCTATTATGAAACATTTTAATCACTTTACACATTTTATAGAAGAAATAACAAAAGATTTTTCGTGTATAGAGAACCTGACCATTGAATCTAATGGAAAAGTCCGTAAAATAAGCAAAAAATCAATAGAATCCATCCAACAATATTTATTGAATAACACCAAATAATGATATAGGTTTATTTGTATAGTATATTCATAATGGAACCTATCACACCAACGAATTCAATCGCTGAAACTGTACCGACTGAACCTGTACCGACCGAAATTGCAACAGCTCAACCATGGTATTGTTATATTTTAAGAAATACACAACATCAATACAGTCATCTCACATATAATGGTTCAACAAATGACCCACGTAGACGGTTACGACAACATAATGAGGAAATCGCGGGAGGAGCAAGATATACACACGGTCGCAACGGTGGATGGGAAATATATGCACTTGTTACAGGGTTTGTTGACCATAAAAACGCGTTGTCGTGTGAGTGGCGAATCAAACATACGAATGGTAAACCAGGTAAACGACCAAACGCACATTTAGGAATGGTTGGACGAATCCGAGGATTATGTGAAGTTTTGAAACTGGATAAGTGGACCAGTAAATGTATGGTTGACAACTCAAAAATACCATATACGGTGTATATTGCAGAAGATGTTGCGGAGTATTTACAAGGTTCTCCATTACCCGAAAATATTACAGTGAAAATTGGAATTCCTGCGTTTGAAAAACAAAAAAAGGGGGCGAAATAAACCCTCCATATAAATTTATCATTTAACCAACACATTTTTATGTAGTGTTATATATATAATGAATCTACCAACTCTACCAAATCTATCAAACACCGAACCTGTAGACCCATCAGCAGCACATGTAGACCCATCCGCAGCACCTGTAGACCAAGTAATCGTCGGTGGTGGCAAACGCAAATCTCGTCGCGCCCGAAAGAGCAAAAAATCCAGAAAAGGTACATCCAGAAAGACCAAAAAATCCAGAAAGACCAAATCCACTCGTCGCCGTCGTTAATTTAATTCGTTCATAAATTTCCTGAAAAATTAGGAAATTTATTTTTATCAGTCTCACTACTATATCCATTTGGTGGAACATACAAATTAATCATCATAATCGGTATAATTACTATAAATATTTGAGTACGGGGAAAGATTCAACTGTCCATTACAATCATTATTATAGTCGGGCATATATGTACTATCTGTATATGTAAATAATGGCAAAACAGATGAGGTATAATTTGTTGTATTGTATGTAAATGTCTCACTTATAACACTAATATCACTCATTGCATCATCATAATCACTCTCAATATTGTCATTGTGCAAGTAAGTACAAATACTACTAATATAATTACCAGGTATTCGAGTAAAATTATATTCATATTCTTGACAATTTATACAATAAGTTGTAAAGACACCATCACTACAACCATAATGTAAACAGTTTATACATTCAATTGGACCCGTTTTTTCAAAATGATTTGTTGCCCATTCAATTGGGAAACAAATGGAATATTGTTGACCATTATAGTCATAAAATTTAGGCATTGATTTGTGCATTGTATTTGCAATGAGTGTTAGTAACAAGTTATTTATACATTTTTACATATCATTTATTCAATTTTTTAACCTATAATATCCTTTGGTGGAGGAACAATAGAGGGTATCGAAGGATAGAATACAGTTTTGGCATTAAAAAGGGAAGGTTTAGATACCTGATTATCAATATATTTACCTGAATCAACCATTTGTTGCGTATACGTTATACCTGCCCATTTTGAATCCATTGGATTGTCACTAATTTTTTTTGCATTGGTAGAATCATGTATAGCATCTATATTTGTATATACACCGATATGTTGACCGGTTGGGTCAAATCCTGGATATTGGTCTTTATTGTAAGGAGGATTTGCACGACTTGCATCATTTACCTGTTTAATAGCATCATTTACTTGTTCTGCATCGTGCTGAAGTCCACCTTGTAAATCAAATGGACCAGGGCGAACGCGATACACATCTTCCCCTTGTGCATTATTTTCTTGTTGTAGATACAGTACTGGACATACATCACCCTTTTTCTTTTGTATCTCTAAATAGTTGATATATTCATCTAAATTAAAGAAAGAGAGAGGATTTGTCTCGTCCTCTGGTTTATTCGTATTATATAATAATAACGAATTGCCTTTTTGAATTAACATATTTGGGCAACTTGTATCAGTATCATTTTCCATGTTCTCTTTTGATTTTACATTAATAGATACATCCCAATATACGGTAACATAAAGGCCTAATAAAAATGTACATAGTAAAAAGATTATAAATATTCGGTTAAATAATGTCATCTTGTATATATTTACAGTGACATAAATATTTGATTTCTTTAGTAAATTATATCTTACTAATATATAGAATAATTATGCAAAGTAAACTTGGTGGTGCAAAACCGCGAAACAGTAAACCAAAAAGTGCTTCAAAACGTAAAGACAACAGTGCGAACGCTAAATCTAAACCTAAATCATCTAAAAAATCAAAATCCAAAATAAAAAAACCCACGTCTAACAGCAATACAAAGAAGCGTAAGAGAAAAAGTCAACCAAAGATAAAAGAAATAGACTCCATGTGGAATACTATTATTAAGACGGTAGTAAATGATACTCCAATTGAGGATAATGTTGTAAAGCCCGTTTTACCAGTTGAACAAACAGCTGACGGAATAAAACCAGTTGTCATTGTTCTTATCCACGCCGAATGGTGTGGACATTGTAAAACGTTACAACCAGAATGGGATATTATGGAAAAATCATTAAGCGATAACGAAAAACAAAATGTTGCATTTGAGGTAATAGAAAGTGCCGAATTGGATAACAAATTACCCCTCGTATCCCAAAAATATATGAATGGAAAAGAATTAACACATGCAGGGTTTCCAACAATTGGTAATATACAAAATGGTGAATTTCAACAATACGGGGGAGGGCGAACTTCTAATGATTTATTAGACTGGATTCGCGGATTATTACCAAAAATATAATAGGTTACTGCATAATTGGTAATAATTTATATATATGGGTATAAAATTGATTTAAAACAGGTGAGTTAATATTTATCAAAATAATCTAAATATTAACGGGTAGTAAAGAATAACAATGTCTGTGTCAAAAATCGTCATACGAAAAAAGAAACCAACCGTGGTAAAATCTTTTCGGTTGATTGATTTTCATATATACGATGATTCGCCTGTCAAAGAAAATGATTCTGGGTCAGATGAGGATTCTTATCAACGTTCCTACAAAAAGGATGACGATTTGCAGTTTGTAATTCAAATGTTTGGAATAAATGAACGTGGTGAAACGTGTTGTCTCTATGTCAACGATTATAAGCCATTCTTCTATGTTAAAGCGGGTGATTCTTGGACAGATTATAATGCAGGGGGATTTATGCGAGATTTACAAAATAATAAAAAACTGGATAAACGTTATAAAAATTCCATTATATCATGTGATTTGGTTGACCATTATAAGTTATACGGATTCTCAGGGGGGAAAAAACATAAGTTTTTGAAACTTTCATTCAAGAATACAGTTGCTATGAATAAATACAAGAATTTATGGTATACGTATAACAACGATGAAACTACCAACAATGGAGAGTATCGTACTCGTACGAACATTGTATTTCAGGGAGTAACAACGGAATTGTATGAAAGCAATATCCCCCCATTATTACGATACTTTCATATTAATAATATTAGCCCATCTGGATGGGTATGTTTTAAAATGAATCGTGTGGTTAAACCGCAAATCCATACAACTACATGCAAATACGAATTTATATGTCCATTGACTGAATTAATTGCACAACCAGAGAAAGAAACCATTGTTCCATATAAGATATGTAGTTTTGATATAGAAGCCAGTAGTAGTCATGGTGATTTTCCAATCCCAATTAAAACATACAAACGATTCGCATCCAATGTTGTTGATGTTTTCATAAAACAGATGTCAGTACTAAACGAATCTGTGTCAAAACAATTATTACAAAAAATGATTTTGGCTGCATTTAATTACGGTAAATTTGAGGATGTTGATATTGTATATCCCAAACATTGTCCAACCCAGCCTCAATTAAACAAATATATTCAAATATTATTAAATGAAAGCGTTGAACATGTAAAAAAAACGAACCAAGATAGTGATACAAATGTATTATTAACAATAGATGGAATTTTTGAACAAATAAAGGAAAATCAACAATACTCTGGAACGGGAGATGATGATAATGGTAATGAACCGACCGATGCGAATGAGACAAGTGGATATTATAACAAAAATTATACACGTAAACCCAAAATAAAACGAAATGATACTATTTTGGACGTTTTGACCAGTGAAAACTATAATCGTGACGAAAAAATCCAATTATTAAATGAAGTCATGACACGTGTGTTTCCCAGATTGGAAGGTGATGAAGTAACATTTATTGGGTCTACCTTTTTAAAATATGGCGAAAAGGAACCCTATTTAAATCATTGTTTGGCAGTAGGTACATGCGATGATATTCCAGGTATACAAGTAGTCAGTGTTGATACTGAGAAAGAAGTTCTATTGAAATGGGCAGAATTAATACAAACAGAAAACCCTGATATTATTATTGGGTATAATATATTCGGGTTTGATTACGAGTTCATGTTTCGCAGAGCACAAGAAAACCATTGCGAAAGAGAGTTTCTATTATTATCCAGGAAAAACAATGAATTATGTGCTACGGAAAGCCGTGAAAATCCAGGCGAATTAAATATTGAACACACCAAAATGCAAATTGCCAGCGGCGAATATGATTTGCGCTATTTCAAAACGACTGGACGATTGCAAATAGATATGTATGCCTATTTCCGTCGTGATTTTAATTTATCATCTTATAAATTGGATGATGTTGCTGGACAATACATCAGCGATTCTGTAAAATATATACGTTCAGTAGAGGATGCTGTTCACGGTAATGTAACTCATTTATGTAGTAAAAACCTTATGGGATTAAACACTGGAGACTTTATTCATATAGAAATAACAGGATTTACTGCAGATTATTATAACGATGGGCAGAAATTCAGGGTACTTGACATACAAAACAAAGTAGATGTGACACATACAGTTAAAGGTAAAGAGGAGACAAATACATATAATATAATTGTCATTTCAGGCCATTATGATTTGGACGATAGTAAGTCTATCAAGTGGGGCATGGCAAAGGATGATGTAACACCTCAAGATATTTTTAGATTGTCAAAAGGAACATCTGCTGAACGAGCGGTGGTTGCAAAATATTGTATTCAAGATTGTAACTTAGTGCACCATTTAATGAATAAAATAGATGTAATTACAGGATACGTTGAGATGTCTCGTATTTGTAGTGTTCCCATCAGCTTTCTGGTATTTCGTGGACAAGGTATCAAATTAACCAGTTATGTGGCTAAGAAATGCCGAGAAAAGGATACACTTATGCCTGATTTGGAAAAACCTAAAATCGCAGAAGGATATGAAGGAGCCATTGTATTACCACCGAAATGCTCTATGTATATGGATAATCCAGTGGCATGTGTAGATTACTCATCTCTATATCCGTCCTCTATGATTAGTCAAAATTATTCACATGATAGTAAAGTATGGTCAAAAGAATATGATTTGGATGGTAACTTAATACAGATTGTTGGTGAACGAAATAAAAAGGGAGAATTTATTTATGATAATTTGCCTGGATATCATTATATTAATATTGAGTTTGACACGTATCAATATATTCGTAAGAATCCAACCGCGAAAGCCGATAAAACGAAGGTTGGAAAAATGGTTTGCCGATGGGCACAATTTCCAGATAACAAGAAGGGCATTATGCCATCTATTTTGGAAGAACTATTAAAAGCCCGTAAAGATACACGTAATATGATTAAAACAGAACCTGACCCATTTATACAAAATATTTTGGACAAACGTCAACTTGGTTATAAGGTTACAGCGAATTCATTGTATGGTCAATGTGGCTCTCGTACCTCTACTTTTTATGAAAAAGATGTGGCTGCATCCACAACCGCAACTGGACGTATGATGATTATTTATGCCAAGCGTATGATTGAAGAAGTATATGGCGATAGGATATATGATACTCTTTCACATGGTCCAGTCCGTACAAAAGCTGAGTATGTGTACGGAGATAGTGTTGCAAAATATACACCAGTCTATGTTCGTGTTAACGATAAGATTGTCATTTGTGAAATATCGGCATTAGCAGATTCTTATGGAAATAACAATTGGGTTACATGTACAGAACAAGGTAAACAAGATAAGGAATTTTGTGAACTTAACAATGTTGAATCGTGGACCGATAGCGGTTGGACAAAGTTGCATCGTATTATTCGGCACAAATTAGCCAGTCATAAAAAAATGATGCGGGTACTAACCCATACAGGGGCGGTTGATGTAACTGATGACCACTCATTGTTATTAACCAATGGCACCGAAATATCTCCCAAAGAGGTGGAAGTTGGGACAAAATTATTACATTCTACTGTAGTGCCAGATGAAACACTTTGTAAAGACACTATTTCGGTTGAAGAAGCCAAAATATATGGATTCTTCTTTGGTGATGGTAGTTGTGGTGCATATAAATGTCCATCGGGTTCAAAATCATCGTGGGCTTTAAATAATGCAAATGATTATATACTTGATAAATATATGGAATTGTGTAAAATAGCCTATCCAGAGTATGATTGGAAAATATATGATACAATAGAATCCTCAGGTGTTTATAAAATATGCTTTACATGTAATGAATACGGTGAAAAAAAACAATTTATTGAAAACTATAGAAGAAATACATATTATAACAACAGCAAAATCATTCCGGACTTTATTATAAACGGTACTCAAGCAATCCGCAAGGCATTCTGGGAAGGGTTATATGACGCGGATGGTGATAAAGATTCTCATGGATATATTCGCATTGACCAAAAATCCCAATTAAGTGCTTCTCATATTTGCTGGTTAGCAAATAGTATTGGATATAAAACGTCTATTAATACCAGAAGCGATAAAATGAGTATATATAGAATTACGGCTACAATGGGTTCCCAGCGTAAATGCCCAGATGCAATCAAAAAAATAGACGAAATACCGGATTACACTGATTATGTATATGATTTAACTACAACGAATCATCATTTCGCTGCTGGAGTCGGTAATATGATTGTACATAATACAGATAGTGTATTCTTTACATTTAACCTTGAAAATGCAGATACTGGTGAAAAAATACGAGGTCAACCTGCATTAGAAATGACAATTGAAATTGCTCAAGATGCCGCAGATTTATGTACAAAATATCTAAAACCACCAATGGGGTTAGAATATGAGAAAACATTAATGCCATTCATTCTGTTATCAAAGAAACGATATGTTGGTATGTTGTATGAAGATAACCCGAATAAAGGATATCTGAAATATATGGGATTGTCATTAAAACGTCGTGATTCATGTGATTATTTAAAAGATGTATATGGCGGAATATTGAACATTTTGATGAAAGAATATAATTTACAAAGTGCTATCAAGTTTTTAGACAAATCATTACATGACCTTGTTAACGGAAACGTTAGCATGGATAAATTGGCAATTACAAAGGCTCTTAGGAGTGGCTATAAAAATCCAAAGCAAATCGGTCATTTTGTATTGGCACAACGAATTGGTAAACGCGACCCAGGTAACAAACCAAAACCAGGCGACAGAATGAAATTTGTATTTATTGTAAATGATACTCCCAAGGCGTTAATGGGAGATAAAATAGAAACAACAGAATTTATTGTGGAAAATAATCTCAAAATTGATTACACACATTATATTACGAATCAACTCATGAAACCATTACAACAATTGTTTGGACTGGCATTGGAAGAAATTTGGCGGATACAAGGGAAAACCTCTGCAATCAAAACATATAATCGCGAACTCAAGAAATTAACGGCGGAATTTCCAGATATTGAGATATTCATGAAAAAGAAAGAAAAATATTGCTCTGCAAAAGTAAAGGCACTTCTATTTGATGATGTCTTAAATAAAATTTATAATGAAAAACATAGTATCCAAACAATTACTTCTTTCTTTACACGATAATATCATGTAAATTATTCTTGTGAAAATATTTAAAAATTATTTCTAAATATTTTTTATTGTAGGTTAGGCATACATCATATATAATACATCTTTTGTGGCATTATCTATTGATAGTATGGTTGAAAAATAGATAAATGTAAATAGCAATATTATTGGGATAAATAATTCCGTTAAATACATAGTATTGGATTAGATTATAATTGTAAAGAATTATTAGATGCATCCACAGCATACATTTGAAATGATACTAATGGATGCTGTACATTATTTGATGAATCTACAATTGATAACGACGTTATATATTGAGTTAAGTTATTTATAATATTATTACTTGAATCTACAATTGCTGACTGTATCATAGATTCAATTGTACTACTTAAATTACTGGTCGGTGGATAAGAACCAATATTGTTATTTGTAGATGCATCCGTAAATGTATAACTTTCGGTTGTTCCAACTTGAGTTATGTGTCTATCATTATCATCATTATCATCATTATCATCATTATCATCATTATCAT
>TARA_B110000285_G_scaffold12933_2_pt1 | contig 11010 bp, 5 predicted proteins | sample TARA_B110000285 | Tara Oceans TARA_B110000285 (sample SAMEA4397756) | marine metagenome | biome: Polar Biome; feature: [SRF] surface water layer (ENVO:00010504); material: water (ENVO:00002006), including particulate matter (ENVO:01000060) such as... | depth 5 m
TCTTCTTCTTCTTTTCTTGCCACCGCCTTCGAGTCCTGTAACATTTTCAGACAAAGGTGGGGAGGTTGATTTATCTATTTTAATGTAACCTCGTATTGGATTCTCGGTACCTTGTTCCTCAATATGAATCATTGGAGTACCATTATCCCTCCGCTCAACGACGTTGTTTTGATCTAAAATAAACTTAGAACCAGTGAGTAGTGTTTGATTGGATCTCTTCCGCACCGGAGAAAGGCCAGTGGCGCTAAGTGAATCATGAACGGTTATATCCTCGCCCGCTTCGAATATCAAATCGGTGCCGGACCGAGAGACCCTGCGACTCTGGATCTGTTTTGCTCGAGCTGCCATCCGTATTGCCATCTTCCTATGTTTGATATTGATATCGCTGGTCCTTATTTGGTTTTCGAGTAAATCCACTCTTCGCCTATCTCCTGCCTCATTCGCGACGACCAATTCATCGTTATATTTTTTTTTTTTTTCCATCAGACCCTGTAATTCTGCCTTTGCACCTTTGTCCATTGTATACTTATAAAAATTATAAAAATTATAAAATTTGATTTAAAATATAAGTCGATATAGTACATATAATGGATAATTCTGAAACGCATTTTTGTAGTGAATGTCAAAACATGACTTTCCTGTATACCGATGAAGATAAACAGTTAATTCATCACTGTAAAGCATGTCTTAAATCGGAACCCTATAGTAAAGAGAGCAATTGTATTTACTCAATTGATTTTAAGAAATATGATAATTCAGAACATATCAATAACAATAAGTATATCGCTCACGATATTACCCTACCAACAATCAAGGACAATATAAATATAAAATGTACTAATACAGAGTGCGAGTCCATCACAGGTAACAAAAAATGTGATATCACATTTATTAAATATGATATAGAGAATATGAAATATATTTATATCTGCAATTATTGTGGTCAGAAATGGACAAGTGATTAACTTCTTCTTTGAGTCTTCTTATATTTTCTAGATCGCTTTTTCGATTTCTTTTTCTTTTTTATTCTTTTATATTTCCTTTTAGATCTCTTTTTTATTTTTTTGCTTTTGCTTTTTTTGCCTTTGGCTGAACCCTCCGCAATATTTGTCATTAAAAAGCAGTCAGATCCTCCCATAAACCCACCCCACCATTTTTCACGCTTTACAGGACCCGTGACTACTTTTTGGAGGAATAAATATCTTATAGATGATACCCAGTCATTGCCGACAAATACTGAGTTTGTTTTACTGAATGATTGCTGAACCGAAAATAATTCCTGAGAGAAATCTCCAAATAATTTCAGTGCGAATTTCTGAATAACTTCTCTTATATGTTGTTCTCCTCCTGGTCCAGGAATAATATCTAAAAAACTGGATAAGATATCTCTATTATTTCCTGGGTTAGCTGACTTGATCAGGTTCTTCATTGTGATAAATACTTGTTTCAATATATTAGTTTTGGTTAGTCCCTGACTACCAGGTAAACCTTTGACGCCCAGCGGGAATTCGCTCTCCTTTAGAGGATCTGCTCCATCTAAAGAGTGTATTTCGTAATTGATTGAACCCAGTGAAAGGTCTCCCTTTATACCCGGGGCGATATTAGAAGTCATCAGGACTTTATCGGTAGTTTCTTCTTTGAGTGTAATATTAAATTCCTCACATTTTCCCTTACAGCCCCATTTGGGACATGTTGAACCTGGGTCAGCGACATTAACATGATTACAATTGTATCGTTTTTTCTCCTCAAATAAGTGACCTTTGATTCCCGAAGGAAATTTCTTGTATCCTTTGATATAGTGAGAATCGATTGCTACATTATTCCCGACCGCATCATCGAGCCACGCTTTATCAGACATTGACTGAAGTGTTTTCATGACTCCCGGTTCAACCTTAGTATGTGGTTTATTGCTTAGAAAGATACCTCTATCGTTTTTTTTCATACCGAATTGATGTTTAATAAACGAATCGCGGAGTTTTACATCCGTAATATCTTTATCACCCTCTACAAGATTAATCCACTCTTTCACCCACTTATATTCACTCATTTCTTTATCAAATGTTGTGATACGTGATCCGGGCGGACCATATGCGAATTTAATCCAGTACTTCATGATATATTGTCTTAATCGCTTGACGAGTTTCTTCTCTGCACTGTTGAGCAGCGGTTTGGTTTTCTTAAAAAATTTATTATGAAAGCTTTGGAACTTTGTATCGAATCCATCAATAACGTCCTTCAGTGACCGCCATTTTTTCTTTATGAACGTAGACAGATCTATTTTAAACTTAATAACGCCCCCTTTATTTTGTCCGTCTACTTTCAATATATCAGGTACACTCGTATATTTTGCAAACTTAGTTAGAGCGGAACCTACGTCTTTAAACGATTCGATTTGTGTAGCACTAGTGATCATCGCTTCTAATTGTTTCCCGAATAAAATACTCCGAATATGTGGTTCTTCGGCGCGGATATCAAAATCCTCGAAATGTCGCACCTGTTTGGAGAACTTTCCCTCTGGGACATTTGCTTCGGTCCACTCCCACAATGTATACAAACAAGCATCGGGCGCTTTACCTTGTAGTGAAGCATTGATATCCTTTATTTCTTGAATATCATCGAGATCTTCACACCAGTCAACATTGGTAAACGGATAAATGGCTTTCAATTGATCGCCGTATTTTATCTTAATCAGTGTCATATCCCAAACTTGTATTTTTTTAATGATAGCTAAAAATGATGATCTCTCTTCTTCCAATTTCTGTTTCTTCTTCACGTCAGAACTCCTTACCCGGCGAGCACCCCCCCCTTGTTCTTCAAGAGGGGATATAGCCTGTTTTTTATTTGAGATATTCTGTAAAAGATTAACCTCATCACCCTCATCACCCTCATCGCGACCTCTCTTTGGTGCCGATGTTGCCGATGGTACCGATGGTACCGATGGTGCCGATGGTACCGATGGTGCCGATGGTGCCGATCGGTGTTTGCCATATTCTTCTAACATAAGACTTTCATTTATAAAATCATATATATCGTAGGTCCTGTCAATATCTCGGAGAATTCTCTCTTTCATCGAGAAAGGTACATCTTTCATGAGATTATTTATTTGATCTTCATCGTCTCCATCAGTATATACTACCTTAGATAATTGATCAATCTCAAGATCAGATAATCTATCAATCTCTTCATCAGCTAACGTCAAGGCCACGACATCCTCTTCCCAAACGTCACCGGTATCCGTGTTGTACCTTACTGTACCGTGTATGGTCGACCAGGATTTGCCGTCGGGTTCTAAGTCCATTGGTCGAACATCGGGATCGGGGTTTTGAATCAGGGCACCGCCCTTCTGATTTATGGCTCGAGAGAAGGTATCTTCGGGTTGAAAGAAATCATGATTACAATCATGAGCTTCGGTAATTAAGAGCGCCCTATATGGCGCCTTTAATATTCTAAGATATTTATCCATTATAACAATAGATATATATAAAATTAATTACAATCACACTCTTCTTTTAATTTTTCACCGTACATCGAGTAGATTATGACCAATAGGAAGAATAAAAAAATAATTACCTTGATATCGATACAACCACATTTGTTAATTATTTTTTGGACAGTTGCTTTCATTTATAAGTAATGATAGATTAAAATTTGATAAAATTAATCATTTAAAATTTGATAAAATTAATCATTTAAAATTAATTAAGCAAATCAGTGTAATATGGACGATGAATATTATTTAACCGATACAATAAGAATGAAAGGTGACACGATGGAATACAGGGTAGACGACTGTCAATTTCGACCTGTTAAGAATCATAATTGGCATCGTGTTTTGAGTGAATACGGGTGGGAAAAGATTAATAAGCAGTGGCTCATAAAATTAAACAAATTAAGTAGTGTAAAAGAAAGAAATTCATTGTATGGTGTATTAGACTGTGAGTCGGACGGGGATTGTTTCTTTCATTGTATTGCGAACGCCCTGAATGAAAAAGAAAAAGGTAATGAATATTATGATGGGAATGATATTCGCGGAATGATATCAGATAATATCACTGTTTCTCAATATGATATGATTATTGGTACCTATCGTATTATGAAAGACGCCGATGATTTTTCAGAAGAATGGGATCCTTATTCTATAAATTCAATCGACGAATTCCGAGAGAAACTAAAGAAATCGGGACACGAATATTGGGGTGATCATATCTTATTACAGGTTCTAAGTGTCATTTTAAAGGTGAATATATTTATCTTAAATAACAATACATTTGAGCACGATTATTCAATTTACAATACATTAAATGATATCAATAAAGAATATGGATCTATCTTCCTAATATACGAAGATATGTGTCATTTTAAACTATTGGGTCATTTTGACAGTAAAATGACATCATATTTTAAATTTGAAATGATTCCCTTAGAATTAAAGAGATTATATGAATTATAATTTTGTAATTAATATATTTTGTAGATTATATTTAGAATGGAATCGGTAGTTTTACTTGGAATAATGGGGGTTGGTTATTTAATAAATAAAGACAAAGATGAAACGCATAAAACATATTCTGAAGCAATGCCTCCTCTATTTGTTGGTTCTGGGAATACGATTTATGATCAGGCAAATTACTTGGATTCGAAAAAATACGAAGCTTCTATGGTGGACCAAAACCATAAGCTAGCTATGCAAGGTGATTCAAAAATGATTGATAGATTAAATATGAGTGGTCGCAATACGTTAAGAGATACCGATCGAGTAACTGATTCTGTGGACGGATCTGCCCTAGAAACACTTTCCGGAAATGTAATGTCAAAGGAGGGTTTTATGATGAACGATCAGGGTATTGGGTTTGAGCCTTTTTTTAGCGGTTCGGGTAATGCGAATGTAAATTTAGATGATAATCAAGCATTAACTAATCATCAGGGAGGTACGCACGCTTTCAGACCTCAAAAAAGAGAATCGGGTCAGTTTTTCGAATTAGAAAAAGATTACGGAAATGTTTTTGGTAATCAATTCGAAGGTGTAAGATCCGACCAATCAAGGTATGTCGGTGGTATGGAGCGTAGGAATGAATTACCATTTGAACAAGAAAAGGTAGTTCACATTGATCAAAAAAGCGAAATTAATCGCGATATAGGTTTAGCGCACGCACAACGTAACTCAATTGATTCGACAAGAACATTAACAAATATCAAGCAAAGTTTCGCAGGTAAAGTTTTGGGAGGGAAGGGTATCGATAATCGGGGTGAAGAAGGCGAGGTTTTTCAACATTCCCCGGACGCTGATTATATTAATACCGCGGATCGATGGTTAGTTACGACAGGAGCGATCGCAGCACCCATGATACAACCAGAAAATATTGTGAAGCCCACTAACAGAGCTGTTTATAACGAACCGTTTTCACTGGGACCCGCCTCAGCGGTTAATTTTAATCCTCAGGAATCCAGACCGATGGTGAAGCGATCAACGAATCAGCAGTTAACGATTGATACTAATCGCAATGCCAATCTTGAGAGTAAGGCAATTGATGATAATCATAATAAGGATGGGTTTTTTGCTTATCCCAACGAGAGAGAGGTGACCGAAGAGAGAACATATGAAGGTAATATTAAATCGGTATATACCGGTGAGACTGAACGATTATATGATAGCGTTAAGCCTACTGTTAAGCAGACTACCCTTGATGACTCTCGTAATGGATTTGTCGGATCGTCTATTACTCAGTTACCCGAAGAAAGATTACAAGATAGTGCTAGACCGACAAAGAAACAAACTGTAAATTACGAACACACCGGTAATGCTGGATCTTTCTTATCAGGATCTTCGGCGCAAGATAAATATTACAGAGCAGATCTGAATCCGAATAAAGAACTTATTTCTATGGGCAGAGCACCAACAACCGAAAATACCAAGCTTTGGAACGGCGTGGATACATTAAACGTTGATATTAAGAAGATTGAATCTGATTATTTCAATCCGAGGATTGGAAATGGTGATAAATATTATCAAGATACTCCGAATAAATCCGATGATTATATAAGAGAATATACGCAAGAAAAAGACACATTGGATAATGTGAAATTATCGGATCGATTAGATCCCGTAATGTTGGACCCGTTTAAACAAAATCCATATACTCAGTCTTTAGCATCATTCGCTTATTAATTTGTATAAGTTATTATTTTTTTTTTTTCTACTTATTAGATAAGTTGATTATGAATAATAAAACTCATTTTTTGTTATTCATTATATTTTCGTGCGTTGTTTTATATATATGTAGAAAGACCTGGTTAAAGGAACCTTTTGGGAATCAGATAATAATACACCCTGACGGTTCATTCGATCCCCAAGAAACTACCTTTTCGGTATTAACCTACGATAGCGATTTGTCATCGGGTTATACACAGGTAGCGACGTGTTCTGATAATAATGATTGGACCAATGGGAATAAAACATGTCGTGATTATTCGTTGGTAGGATCAGACTGCTCTGATATCGGAGATGACGGAAAGAGTGCTCTTGAAGCATGTAAGGTAGCCTGTGATAATTGTGACACCTATACCGAAATAACCCGACGTATACCGAGTCCCGTGGAAGATACAGAAGAACCTTCATACTCAACGTTCCAGGGCCAAGGCTCTGAAGGTGAGATGGACGGTGTCGGTAGTCGCGAAATGATAGATAAATTAGGTGAAATGACAGAAAAATTAAGTGCTTTCGAGTTGGCATACGGCGTCCAAGCCCAAAGTATATCAGAACTTACGGATGAGTTGGATGCCAGATTTAATGTATACGGTGCGGCTTCAGCAGCAAGCGCTCGCGACTCTGATTGGGGGGCGATCGGGACAACAGAAACCCAAGGCTTGAAATATATATCGATTGGAAAGGATAAAATATGGGGTATCGGAAATGGGGATTCCATCGCGGCTGGTGGAACTTCTCGGGTTAATCATATATACCAATGTGAAAATACCGCCACCGATCCGTGTTCAGGTGACTGGATCGATTCACCCGGACCTGCATACTACGTAGAACTGAAACAGTTAGATGCTGGTGAAAGAGAGGTGTGGGGGGTATCATCCGGTACAGGGTCAAGCATGGGAAATATGTTAGGAAATATGCACTATAATAAGTCGAATACTGGCATCTGGCAAGAGGTCGCCGGAGCCCGTTCAGAGGGCGACACTGTGCGCGCTCCGGTAGAACATGTATCTGTTGGGAAAGACGCTATATGGGTTATCGCGACGAATCCAGACGGTCAGCGAGTAATTAAGTATTGCAATGATCCCGATTGTGATCAGAATTCTGAATGGACCACGGTAACTGGTTCGGAAACATTGAACATGAAGCAATTAGATGCTGGTCAATCACAGGTCTGGGGTGTAAGTGATGATGGTTTAATTCACAAGCGGAGTGTGAGACTAGAGCAGGGTCCTTTTACCCCTGTAGACGGCCCAGCGGGGGATCCTACAATTGGTCATATATCTGTCGGCAAGGACTGGGTATGGGCGGTTTCATCCGAACAGGGTAGTGGCGATGGCGACCCGGGTCAAATTTACAAGTGCGCTCACCCTTGTACTGGTGATTGGATAAGTGCTGGAAACGCGAGCGGTAGTGGTGAATTGTCACAGCTAGACGCGAGCTGGTGGAATAGTGATAATAATGCTTTTTCGGAAGAAGTGTGGGGTTTAAATCTTCAATCGACCAATGATTATCGCGTTTATAGAAAACAGGCGGGGCTGGCAAGCACGGCAGAAGCCGAAGTGACACAACTCAGAGAGCAAATCGCGCAAATGAACACTGCTCCTGCTCCTGTTGGTGAGCCTGTTGGTCCTGTTGGTCCTGTTGGTCCTGTTGGTCCCCCTACTCCTACTCCTCCTGCTGGTGACCTGGTCCCTAACTTGCGTGATATCGTGAGGGATGCCATCTACGCATATATGGTAAATCGTACGGGGACGAACACGGAATTACAAATCACGCTCGGTAATTGCGAAGACGTCACTGGACAGCAGTGCGACTTCGGTCGTTCGGAGTCTCTGGAATCAACCGTCGAGTTGTGTAACGCAAATGACGGTTGTAGTTACACTGGGATGGCTGAGCTTGACAATCTTTTTACGTATATTGACACTGCGGTCGCAGATGCGGCTCCGGCGGCGGAGAATCCTCATCCTTTATTAGTAGATGTGAAGGGCGCCATATACAGGTACCTTAGAGACTACCCGGTCACCTTAAGCGGAAGGAGACTCCGCGGGATAACACTCAATACTTGCTCTGCGTCGGCCGACCAAGGGACTGATTGTAGCGGACTTTTCTCTCTCTTGCCGTCCGAGGATAAGAACACAGGGTCATGCACGGGGATCGACGCCTCATGCACTTTCGTGTCAGGGAATATTGATGATCTTTTAGCTGCCGTTTACGCCGCAATACCCGATGTGGTTACCGTCACTAGTGAGACTGTCTCTACCGACGGAACTACTCCGCCCTCACAGTGTTCCGGCCCTGATATAATCCTGAAATCCCCAGACCAGAAAAACTACCTCCCTGACCCACGTCCACAGTGTGACAGATGGCTCAAAGAAGGCAAATGTGATGAAGATGATGTAAACAGCAGAGGCAGTGGCAATGATCCCGCCACCTTTTATGCGTATGCTAATCAGGGGGAGGCAAGCTTGGGAACCTTTGATATGAATAAACTTGTGGAAGCTGTACATGAAAATGCCCCTATATCTATAAAGGATGCGTGTTGTGAAACGTGTTCAGTACAAGATTATGTATATCCGATGAAAACGCTCGAGACCGGGTTATGGTCCATCATCAGCACACTCCCCTCAGAACCTTTACGGGGTTATATTTTAGGGACGCGTGTCAACGGTTTTAAAGGCACTAATTATGAGAAGAATAAAATAATGCCTTTCTTCTGGGCATTGGTTTTGCCACTACCCATGATATTATTCCTTTGCTTTTTGTTGCCATTGTTTGGGGCAGATGGTATGTTTGGGCGTGTCACAAGCATGGTATTACCGGCTATTATTCTCGGTATAATGTACGGGGTGTGGGCGTCGCAGGGGCGGTGGTTTGAGGCTGGGAAAACCCATCCAAGCGATCCAAATGAATCCGCCACTTGGCGCGCCGGGAAAATAAATGCTAAGTATCCAACAGAGGGAGGGGCTGCTGGTACTGCCTACCGAAATCGACTCAGATTAGAAGCGGAATACAAAGACAGATTAATAGTATATTCCGTGGCGTGGTACCTTTTTTGTATCATTTTAGTACGTTTTACCACGAACTTCGATCTAGAGACAGCAGGATCTGCGCTGATGGCACTGGGTGTAATTGTAGGTTTTGTCTGCGCTGTTTTGGTGCCGGCTTACATTTACAACGTGTTTTCCGAGCAAAAAACCCCCCGCACAGAGCCGGAGGTCGAGGCGGCAATGGACGGGCTCCGCAGTCGTCGGCGGCCAATAGACACCGTGTCCACAGAAGTTGACAGCTGGGAGGGACCGGGACCCGGGGCGCAAAAGGCGATTTTGGCGGTGGTGGCTTTGTTAGTCGGGGGTCTGATGTTCCGAGGTGGTGATTTCACATCCAACGACGACGACACATCCACAACCACAACCACAGCCACAACCACAACCTCAACAGCAAGTTCTATAATGTGGGAAAATAACTGGAAGATGATAGTAGGAGCCTTCATCGTCATCACCGGCTGCCTCGTCCTCTTAGTGGTGGCCGTGACGACCGACGCATTTAAGAAGGACCACCAACCCGATGAGGAAGGTACGACCAGGACGGGGTCGCTGAGGGAGGGGGGGTAATGTCCCTCATCTAATTAGTTTAAGTTTAGAATAAATAATAAATCGTATCATTACTTATGGAAGAGTTAAATACACCTGTTTTTGCGCAGGCAAAGGTCGAATATACAGCACAGCTGGTTGATTTATTGTATTCACATATGTTTGACGGCGTAAAGTCTATTTACGAAGAATCTAAGATGATTAGCTCAAGTAGATCTAATATGCCTATTTTGTTGGTTTTCCGAGAGTTGTTGGAGAAAGTCCCGATATGGAACTCTGAAATCATCGATTCAGAATGTAGTCGTATTATTAGTAATACGCAATGCGATTGGATTGATGATTTAATTACCGCCGTTTTTATTAGTCATACTAAGATCTTGACATCTATCGGACCGAATCAATCCTTTCAGAAGATAAACGTTACGATACCCAAGACGAGTACTTTTATTCACAAATCATATATCAATACTGCGAGAGAGATATGGAAAAATCCTTATTTATTTAATGAAAGAGTGCCAGGACATGAATTTCAGAAGAATAATAAAGAAATCGAAAATATAATAAAAAAATGTATTGAGAATACGATCAGGAATTTACTACCGATTAAGGAAATTCTAAGAGAACACTTGGAAGGTGAAACCGATAGTATTATCAATCAAAAGGAAACACTAAAGCAATTGTTAAGGGATGAATTGAAAAATATAGGTATCAATCAGTCGGATAACGACAATTATTCATATGACTCAATGAGTGACAATGGCACTGATTATCAGGATATTGATCAAGATATAAAAGATAAGGAATTGAGAGAGAAGGAAGTAGATTCATCGAATAATTTAGCGGATAATTTACCAGGCAATTTACCAAATATAATTAATGAGAATGAATCTTCTGTCGATGTATCTCTTAGAAATGAAGGCGATCTGACTAATGAAGAATCTTCGTCCAATAGTGATCATTTGAGTAATCTGTATGATAAAATAAAGGGTATAGTTGGTCAGAATACCTCTTATGGTTCTCAGTCTGATTCACAACCGGTAGCAAATGCAGAACCAACCTATCACGGGGACCCAAGTGCAGCGCAAGTTGCTAAAAACTGTTCCGAAATAATAGTAAATGATATAACTATCCCGGTTGAAATCCCGGATGAAACCGGATCTTCTTCCAATGAGCCCACCATACCTGAGCCCACCATACCTGAGCCCACCATACCTG
>TARA_B110000285_G_scaffold78069_1_pt1 | contig 10958 bp, 13 predicted proteins | sample TARA_B110000285 | Tara Oceans TARA_B110000285 (sample SAMEA4397756) | marine metagenome | biome: Polar Biome; feature: [SRF] surface water layer (ENVO:00010504); material: water (ENVO:00002006), including particulate matter (ENVO:01000060) such as... | depth 5 m
ATTTGGTTGATGTCTGTAGAGATTTGCAAATCGGGTGAATCAATCATATCGGCAGTGATTTTTAATATTTTGTTACGATATTTACGTTTATCATCAATCGTTTGATTATCCAAAATAGCTTGGTCTGGATTGGTTTGTGCAACATATTTACGATAATGTTTTGTATTCATTAATAATGAGAGGGTTAACTCATCCATATCCGTATTGTTAACGTGACTATCTAACTCGTTATTCTCTTCGTTTAACGTATTTTCACTACAATCATCAATCGAATCTTCGGTTGAATCGTCTTTCATACTAAGTAATATATATGTTATAATAGTATTATTTAATTTAATTTAATTTTATTTAGTTTAGTAATTATAATTTCATGGCTATAATAATATTGTCCTATACTATATAATAGATTACATGTTACCTGGAAAATCAATAACTCAAAAAAGTGCGGATCAAACCAATTCGCGTAAAATTTTAAGCAAGTCATGGAACCAATCAAATGTAATAGGTACGATTAATGATAAAAAACGTATACTAACCCCATTTAGGGCGGCAAACAATTTAGGTGATTTTCTTATACGTAAAAATTATGTATGTGGTGGACCTAACCAAATAAACCCTGGTAAAACAGGAACAAAAACCTCAATCGGCTCAATTATGAGTGCTTGTGATAATTCGGGCGTAGAAGGTGCATCTTGCAATCCCAAATTTGTTTCGGATTCATCTGATTATGTACGTTTTCGTAAATTACGTGCTATGAATAAAAATTACGCTGCATAAAATAAATAATAACAATTATTTCATTTAGCTAATGCACGTTTACTTTAGATAACAATATAATTTATATCACTATGTTATAGAATCATTGTGATATGTTTAAAATGATGTATAGTAATCAAAATATAAACAATGGTGCATTATCAGGAGCAAAACCTATGCCTCTAAAAGATAGTACAAGTAATAATGAAAGTGCATTTAATATGTCAAGACAAACCTATTTGAAAACTGTTCCATCATCACCGATTACCAATAATATAAAACTTCAAAAAAAATGGTCAGGAAATCGTGATGCTTCCCAAATTGTAGCAAATCGTCGTAATGTAGCAGTCGGTAAAGGAACATTAAATGAGAATGATGGGTTATATTCGTTTACTGCATATAATGAGATAAATGTTCAAAATACTGCATTACGACGTGCTCGTGCAGGTGGTTCTGCAGCTCCGCCTAAAAAAAATGCAGGAACCGCAAATGCACCAACCCGTACATTTTCACCAGTTCAATATTCCAATGTAAATGGAACGGTAAGTAATCAATATATAAAGAATTTTTATGGTAATAATGCCCCTGTAAGCTACCATTAATAATTCTACATCGGCATAAACAACCGATGAGTAGTGTTGTTTAATGAAAGGGTAATATTATTGGTATTGTTATATTGAACATAGACGATACCATCATCTTTAATAATATTTGTATATTCATACATGAAATACAAATATAGTAGATAAATACCGATATGTAAATAAAACATTATATGGAAGTGTATGATAATGATAATAATGATAATAATAACAATTAGAAATAGGTAATATCAATTTTTTTCACAATATACAATATATTGTGTAATGTACAGTTATTTAGTTGAATTTTTTGGTACTGCGTTCTTTATTTATGTTATCTTTGCAACTGGAAATCCTTTAGCAATTGGTGCTGCATTAGCATTGGTTGTATTGGTAACAAGTAATATTTCAGGTGGACACATTAACCCTGCCGTTACAATTGCCATGGCTTCTGCTGGTAAATTACCTGTAGATGAAGTTTTGCCATATTGTTTAGCACAAATCATGGGTGGATTAACAGCCCTTCAATTATACAAACGTTATCAATTATAGGTACAAAAATTATGTAATAACAAATATTTTATTATATAATTTACTTTGTTTTGTTCATTGCACGAAATAATATAAATAAACCGACTAAAGAGAGAGAACCAATATAGATACTTGTAACTCTATCGGGTATAAATCCTGTAGTCTTTTTTTTATCGTCTTTATCTTTTTCGTCCTTTTCGTTTAAATCTATTCCTTGAATATTTGGTAATTTATCTATAATATGGGTTTCCTGAAATGCTTCAATAGCAACTGGCGTTTTTTTAGAAATAGGAGTAAATGCAGAACCAGATGATGGTTTCCAGAATGTGGTTGATTCCATATTTTCAAAATTATCCATCAATGGACATTTTTTAACAGTAAAATTATCACGAACTGTTTTACCATTACCTCCTGCATTCTTACGGCGGGTTTCATCGTGTGATAATTTTGGGAGGTTATTTAAAAAACTTTTCATCTTATATACATTAATTGATATATTTATTTCATATAGATGCTAAAATACTTATAAGTCAAACAATAAGGTAAAAAATATTTTTATTTACCTATTTACAAAATAATCATTACAATTTTATTTTTAACATTTTTATTGCCTGTTTTGCAGCCTTTTTTGCATTTTGAGAAATACCCTTTTTCAGTTTTGTGTGTTGTTTCTCGGCCAGTTTTATATTTTTCTCGGTAAATTTTGCCTTTTTCAAAATTGTTCGTTGCATTTTATTAGATTGAGCCTTTATTCGTGGTAATACCCGTTTACTATAATAACGTCGTATCTTACGTTCATATGCTAATATGATTCGCTGTCTGTCATCTTCTTTGATTGGTTCAACTATTTTGGTTAAATGATGAAGAAACCTGATTAGTAATCGTTTTATTTGATAATCAAACTCAGCATTGAATGAAGTAATAGTAGGAATAAGATTAAAACATTGTTGTATTTTATTGACAACGTCTGGATGATAGCGATATAACCGGTGTTCATCAACCGCCATAATCATCCGTTTGTAAAATGATGAAAACCGAAGGTCGCCTTTTAATAAATTCAGTATGGGATGTATGTGTACACATTGTTGTTCAGCTTTTAAAAATATGATAGGTGGTAATATCTGAATAAATTTTGGTTTAACAGAATAATCGTTATCTACTTTTGTAAATAATTGCATATACACCAGTTGTTCATACTTATGTAGAAGTAATTTTGTTTGTTTAGACCGGTATAAATACTGTATTGTATCTGCGAATAGAGGTGTTAATATTTGCATTCGTGTTTCAATGTCTACAAAATCATATATAGTGAGTCGTAATTCAATGGGTAACCACTTAATCCATGTAGTCCAATGTTGATTACGGTCAGCTGGCATATTATGGGTTATTATATTATTATATTATTATTATAATAACATATTATATCAATTTTTTTATAACAGTGACGGTTTAAAACTCAGTGTTGAACTCAAATACATCAGCATCTACTGTTTTATTTGCAAGTGCATACTCAGAGTTGGTTCGCTCAAAAAAGTTCACTTTTGATTCCATACTAATTAATTCCATAAAATCAAAAGGGTTTTGTACACAATAAATTTTTTCATATCCTAATTGTAAAACCAAACGGTCAGCTACATATTCTATATATTGTGTCATTAATTTTGAGTTCATACCAATCATGCGGCATGGAATAGCTTCGGTAATAAATTCTTTTTCAATTTCAACTGCTTCTTGTATAATTTCATAAATACGTTTCTTACTTAATTTTGTTTGCAACTTTGAATATAATAATATCGCGAACTCAGTATGTAATGCCTCATCACGTGAGATAAATTCATTAGATAATGTGAGTCCTGGCATGAGTCCACGTTTTTTAATCCAATATATAGAGGCAAATGAAGCAGAAAAGAAAATACCTTCAATTGCAGCAAATGCAACAAGGCGAGCTGCAAAACTACTACTTTCGTCGCCTATCCATTTTTTTGCCCAATTTGCCTTTTTTGCAATGCATGGATAATTCTGTGTAGCTTCAAATAATTTGATTTTTTCTGAACTATCCTGAATATACGTATCAATTAATAAACTATACATTTCTGAATGAATATTTTCCATAGCAATTTGAAATCCATAAAATGCACGTGCCTCTGATAATTGTACATCACCCATAAACCGCCCCGCCAAATTTTCAAGAACTAATCCATCGGAAGCAGCAAAAAATGCCAATACCATTTTAATGAATTGTTGTTCATCATTATGTAACTTATTCCAGTCATTCATATCCTTGGATAAATCAACTTCTTCGGCTCGCCAAAAACAATCAACTTGACGTTTATACATTTGCCAAACATCATCGTGTTTAATAGGGAACATAACATAGCGGTTTTCGTCGGGGGTTAAAATATCATCAGTTCGTGGAATTTCTGCCATAAACCTTCCTAGATATTATACACATAGATTTTTTATCTTGTTTTTATAATATAATAACCATGTATGTTAGAAAAATAATAAAAAGAGGTTGAATTTATTAGCGATTATCATGCGAAACCTAAAAATATAAATAGTATAATTTCCCTTAGCATATTAGTAAGGATATTGGTAAAAATATATAATATATTTATAGCATATTGTGTAATAATCTTGATATTATTATCCTATCATACTATATTTAAGATATATATATGAATACGAATGATTTTCAACCACTCGGTGAGCCTAAAAAACGTGGACGAAAAACGAAAAAACAGCATGAAAAAGAGTTGATAAAAGAGTATCGTTATGATAATCAAGATGAAGTTGAAAGTAATGTGTATACTCAAAAAAAGTTATATGAAAACATGCAGCATTTATCAAGTGTAGAAAAACACAGATTCGAACAAAAGTTTACACAACCCAAAAATGGACCACAGCGTGATTATTATAATTTATTATGTCAACGCACAAAAAAGATAGTAGTAGCAACTGGACCCGCCGGAACAGGTAAAACGCTATTTGCAACAGAAATGGGTGTCAAGAATTTTCTAACAAATCATGTAGAAAAGATTATTTTTACACGACCATCAGTAACCGTAGATGAAGATTTAGGGTATTTACCTGGAACATTAGAGGAAAAGATGGCACCTTGGGTTCGTCCCATTTATGACATTCTATATACATTTATATCGCCAAAAGATGTGAGTTCATTAATAGAAGACAAAACAATTGAAATTTCACCACTCGGGTTTATGCGCGGGCGTACGTTTAAAAACTGTTGGATCATTGCAGATGAAATGCAAAACTCAACCGTATCACAAATGAAAATGTTATTAACCCGTTTAGGTGAAAATACACGATTAATCATTACGGGGGATTTGGACCAACCTGACCGTCACGGTGAACTGAACGGATTAGACGATTTCTTAGATAAGTTTAAAGGAAAACGGTCATCCAGTATAACCAGTGTTGAATTTAGTAATGACGATATTCAGCGGGAAGAAGTTGTTAAAGAAGTATTGGAGATATATAGCGGTGATATTCCATCAAGTTATCACATCAATAATGATGATAATAATGAGAATGAATCATATAACAGCGATTAACAATAAATATTTACAAAAGTGTAAATATTTGTGATATAATATTATAAATGAATAAGACAATTCCAACGCATGCCGAAATAACGGATTTTGCAAAACTTACGTTATTAGTATATGAGTATGGTAAAGCATATGAGGTTGACAGGAAAACAACCATAGAAGAATTTGTAGCAAACGTTGTTGAAAAGAATGAACAGGATACTTGTCGCATAGATATAATTACTGAATTAGCAAAATCGTCCCCTCATGGAAGAGTTCATAAATTCTTTAATAATCCAAATACAGATTTACAAGCGGGTATAACAATAAGTGAAACCCATAATAGAATCTGTGTTATTTTCCGTGGAAGTGAAAGTAACTATGATTGGTATTATGATTTGGCATTTTTTAAAACACACCTACATGATGATGTATATGTTCATGGTGGGTTTCATACACACCTACATGATGATTGTATGTATGACCAAATAACCATTGAATTAAAGGATTTATTAATGAAAAATCCGGATTATGATATATATGTAACAGGGCATAGTCTTGGTGCTGCTTTGTCAACCCTATATGGGTATGAACTTTCAAAAGAAATACCAAATAAAATAACAGTTGTTTCGTTTGCAAGTCCACGTGTTGGTAATACTCCATTTAAAACAGCGTTTGATTCTCAACCAAACTTAATACATTATCGTATTACTAATAAAAGAGATATAGTAACCGCTGCACCTAATATAAATTTTACACATGTTGGTATAAATATTACACTAACTGAACACAACTATACTATATTTTATAACTATGATTATCCATGGTATTATTTTACGTTTTTTACATGTTGGAGTATAAGTGACCATTCAATGGATGTTTATTATAACCGATTAAAGAATAATATATGGACTCAAATATAGAATTATTATTGGTTTAGTATAAATTTATTTCGGTATATAAATTATATTATCATTAGAATGATGAAGAATCTAAAAAAAGTTATTTCAGGATTTCCTATGAAACGATTAATGTATAATCGTGGTGTGTTATATGCGTTGTGTATTTTAGCATTATTCAATCTCATAATGTATGCTAATGCAAGAGACTTCAACTCCGTTATAACATTATTAATTGTTGGCCTTTTAGTATCATTTTTTAGCAAAAACATGATTGTTGTATTAGCGGTAGCTATTGGTGCAACTTATCTATTGAATTATACCTCTGTCAAGTTGATAAGTGAGGGTGCTGAAAATATGAAAAAGGAAGGGGTGCAGTCAGGTGAGGAGTCAGCTGAGGAACCAAGTAAGGATACAGCTGAGGAGACAGCTGAGGAGACCAGTGGAGAAACAAGTGGAGAAACAAGTGAGGAGACACCAGACCAGGATGCAGATAAAAAAAAGATGTATGATGCATTACAAACGGATTTTAAAGATTTTCAAAAGATTCAAGACTCTATATTAACAGGCATGAAAGAGATAGACCCATTATTAACAAAAGCAGAAACGTTTATTGAAAAATTTGAACAGTACGGTAAAAAATTAGAGAAGAGTGCATAATAACAATATCTTGATTAGTGTATAATAACTATATTTTTGTATGTAAATATTGTATACAAAAATAAAAATAATATAGCATGGTGAGTATTTTTACACAACTAAAAAGGGCCGTGCGTTTTATAAAGGATTTACCCAACATAATATCGCGTGCCATAAACAAATTTGTTGACAACATGTTTAGGACGGCGTTTAGTGGAATTTTGAAAATGATAGAAGACTTTAGACGGATAGTATGTTTTCTGGAATCATTAGGATTACGCGGTAGAAATATTACATCGGGTGTTGAGAATATATTTAATGGTGTAGCTAAAAAAGTAGAAGCCATTGGAAAATCATTTAAGGCGGGGGTCGACTCTACTGGTACATTATTTTCATATACTGGTGAATATGCAGAAACCCGTATTGAATGCATAACAAAATTTATTAAGAACTTTTACAAATGTGCTATATTCTATGTTATACGAATTATTTGTGAAATAATATATGCAATTGTAACATTACCAATCATTTTTGTTTGTTATTTATTCGGTATAGATTTTGATAAAATGGTATTTACACCTGTATCAGAAGGACTCGTGTATATAGGCAGTTTCATTGGTGTTGATATAGAATTTTATTTGAAGTATTTTAGTGAAAGCATTTATGAAGATTGTTTTGCATGTAAACGATTAAAAGATTCCGCACTTTCTAATGCAGGAAAAGAATGGCAAGATACGTTTGATAAGAAAATACCAAATATTATGAAGGATGGTGGAGCAAAAGAATTTAGACGAGCTAAAAACCAATTCAATGAAGCATCCGTTCTTGTACCACAAGACCCAAAACTGGTTCATTAAAAATATAAAATTAATGTATAACTATAGTAGTATATATTATTAAGAAAACATGGGTTTTGTTCAAGATGTTATAAATGGAGTCAAATACATGATTGAAACATTTAAACGAATTATTTGTTTTTTGGCTTCTGTACCAAAACGGATTAGTAATATAAATGCTGGTTTTGAAAATATATTTAATGGAATAAATGCCGAATTTGATGCAATTGGAACCGGTTTTGGTATGGGCGTTGATAGTATAAGTCTACTTGGTAAATACATAGGTGAGTATATTACTACACAATCAAACTGTGCTTTTCATTTTGCTGCAAATTTCTTTAGTTGTGTATTTTACTATATCATTGATATCCTCATTTATTGCGTGAAAACAATTATATATAGTATAGTTCAATTGGTTTACTGGATTATTCTTGCTCTGTTTAACGTAGATATCTCTTATGGAGAAGACCAGATAAAAACAGCATTAGTTGAGGTAGATAAAATAACATCAGCTTATTTAGGGTTATCTGTTCTTGATATCCGTTGGCCAAAATCAATAAGAGACAAATGTTATTTATGTAAACGTTTAAAAACGTCAGCAGTTAAAACGAAAGCAACTGATGTAAAAATTACATTTAATGAAAAGATACCTAATTTATTTGGTAAAAGTAGAGGAATGATGCGTAGAGGACGCCATCAATTTGAAGAAATATTTAAACTTTATGTACGAAATCCATCCGAAGTATATTAGTTTTTTTATCACAATAGAATATAAATGGGTAAAAAGTGTGTCCCAGGACTTATATGTATTGAAAATATGACATTCTTTTTATTAATTCTGGTTATTTTGCTTTTTATATATATTTGGTATAACCAATACCGTATTCATCAAAAAACATCCAATAATACAGGCGAAAAAGTAGTTTTTGTTAACACCAGTTCTAATATACCTCAAATGGTTCCTATTGCAAGTCGGCAAGATATTTTTAATGACCCATATTCTCCTCCTGGAAAAAATCCCGTTGTATATCCACGAAATTCAGGAGATGTAAGAGGTATACCTGTAAATGTACAAACACGGGGTGTAGATAATGATTATCAACAAATGGGTATTTTAACTCGATCTAATTATTCGGGTGATGAAATGATTTTACCATTAATGGGACGCAAACATATGTCTGGTCGTGATAAATGGCAATATTATACTATATCTGGTACTGGAAATTTAAACACAAAGTTACCTATTAGTGTAAATGGACGCAGTTGCACAAGTGAGTATGGTTGTGATGATATTTATAACGGGGATACTGTCTATGTAGAAGGTTATAAAGATACATTTAATGCTACGATTTATGAAAACAACCAGTTTCATTATATACCAGCCTAAAATGTAAATGCAGACAAACACCTGATTATATTCATATTTAGAGAATATTGGTTGTAATAAAAATAAACTATATGTTTATTATATAGTTTACTTTGGCATGTCATATTTTAACATAAATGATAATAATATTTCAACTGAAGAAAAGATAACATACATATATAGTGGAGTTTCTATTAATCGTCGCGATATTATCACCCTCACCAATGATGATAATAAAAATTCCATAAAAAAAACAGATTTACCCGACGTTGATGGTAAGCGAATACCAGTAAAGAATACGTTTTATCAAATCAAATTAAGAAATAAAGAACCGAATTTTATCTACGGCGGGTTATCTCCTTCATCATATACTGCAAAATCTATTTATTTATTTGGGTTATTGCATCGCAACATTTCAGGAATATCGTCAAACGATAAATCTAATATTATTGGTGAAATTGTCATTGAACATACTAATCCTAACAAACAATTGCAAAAAGTATATACTTGTTTTTTAATTAAAGAGACTAAAGAGACTGACGTTACTGAGTTACCAGATGGACAACCCGAAGAAGATATTCCGAATAAATCTATTACAAATAAATCTATTGATGGGTTAATACCATTAATTAATAATAAGTTAGCCCCCGAATATACCTTTGATTTATCAAGTGATATTCCTACACAGACACATTCTATTCATTATGTTGATAAAACGAATCACATTTTTGTATTTACAAATCCTATTGAAATTAATAAAGATACTGCCAAGTTTTTTAAAAACGAAGTATCTCATAAAACCAATTTGTTTAGTATTTATCCTACTAATGATAGTAGCAACAAAACCTTATTTTATGGTAGTGAGACTATCCTATTAAACGGAACACCCTCCAATACAGATGGATTTCGTTTGATGGAAGGTATCGATGGAGACGATAATGCTGCAGAATCAAACGATATTTGGATAGATTGTTCACCAACTGGCGAAAGTGATGATACTGTTGCAGGAATAAGAAATGTGACTATTGATGGTGAGTATAGTGACCATAAAGAGCAAATTGATGGATTTAAAATGCTTACACATTTCTTCATGTTTATTTTGATAACATTATTATCATTTTTTATGATTCCAAAACTGTATAAGAATATTATAGTTGACTTTTTTAATAAAACTCCTGCTCCTCCATCGCCTCCTCATGATGCTACTGCTGTTCATACAAACATATTTCATGCAGATATGGCAATGATAATGATATTTCTCTTCAATGTGGGTGTTTCCTTTGTTTCAATCAGTATTTATTATATAATGTTTATGTTTGCAATTGCAATTGCCAGTTTTGCAATAATACAATTTAATAAAACTCAATCAGCATTCATGACAACTGATGGTAACAATTCCAGTTATGCATCGAATGCTACATTCCAACCAAAAGATGCTAGTATATTTGGGGGTGGTTTGATTATTGCGGCGATGGGCGCAGCTCTTTGGAATAAGAAACTACCTAATAGTGATTATAGACTATTTATTCCCTATCTATTATTTGCCATACTATCATTTATTATTATAAAATCAGTTATGTATGGAATTGAATACCAGTTGGAAGAAGATGACAATAAGAAAGAAGAAGTTAAATTTTTTAATATATGGTGGAAATGGTTAAAACCACTTGCAATAAGTTTCACAGTAATTAGTCCAATCATAATACTTGTGATAAATTCATAGATAATAACCGCACTAATATAAATTATATAATTTCAAATAATGATATTACATAATTAATCGTTTATTGATACATAGA
>TARA_B110000285_G_scaffold235556_1_pt1 | contig 10953 bp, 8 predicted proteins | sample TARA_B110000285 | Tara Oceans TARA_B110000285 (sample SAMEA4397756) | marine metagenome | biome: Polar Biome; feature: [SRF] surface water layer (ENVO:00010504); material: water (ENVO:00002006), including particulate matter (ENVO:01000060) such as... | depth 5 m
TTTAATACTAAAAAGTTCTTTTTATTGGTCTTCAGCAAGTATATACTTAACATACATTGAATATACACCTGGCGCAGCGTAATTATTTGGGGTAGCTAAGTTAGTAGCTGCTGCAGCTGCAACTAAAGTAGCGGCAGTACTGTTTGCATTACTAGCTGGTATATGCATTGGAAACGAGGATGGTAAACCTGGTACAATTCTGTAATCCATAACAAAGTAATAACCTGGAGATACTGGCAAACCTGTACCTGCTAAAGAGGGCGGTCCAGCACCATCGTTAAAATTCATTGCATTTGTAAGATAACTTCCTCCAACTACTGAACAACCAGCAAGTACACCATCACCGCCAGCAATATATTTTTCTTCTGCAGTGGCAACTCCAGTCATTTGTGGTGCAATGTAAGGGGTCGTAGGAACGGGTGCATAAATGCAATTATTTCCGGTATTAGTTAAAGGAAGATTTGTTGCATTATCCATTGCAACAAAATTTGCACTGTAATCACTATTTAGGTTCATTGCAACTCCAGCATCACATGTAGCAGTCGCAGCCGTTACTAATGGGTTAGGTGGAAATTGATGTAATTCTAGTGCCGTTACTGGAATAGCATTTAAACCTGAAGCGCCTCCGCCTTGATAATCAATTAATTGATCCATACACAATGCTGCAACATTACCTTGAGACAAACCTACAGCCCAAAGGTCAAAACTTACAGAGGAACTTACCTTAAGGACATTAGCTCCATTTTTAACAATACCAGCATAATATTGATCAATTTCTGTAAAATTAAAGTCTATTTGTTCAGGACCTTCAATACTGAGTTGTAGTACCGGTTGTAAATCCATATTTATCGTGACATTTTGCTCCGATAAAATTTGTGCATTTGCAGAACCAAAAAGTAGAGTTCCTGCAAATAATAATGATACAATTTTTCTCATTTTTAATATTTTTATTTTATTCTTTTTTATTAAATTTTGTTACTTAAAAAACACTTGTTTTCTAAAACTAATTCAAATGTAGTAAATTTATTGTTAATATGTTAATAACTCTTTACTTTTTTACTTTTTTACTGGTTAGATGAAGAATTCTTCTCTAGGAGAATAAATTTGTTAATAACATTATTTAATAATTATTTCCTTAGAGGCAGCTTTAATTTCTTCCTCGCTTCCAAAGTCTAAAACACCCATTATTGAATAATGTCCTTTAGGCAGATCCCCGGGTAATTTAAAATCAAATTCTCGTTCTCTTCCAGGTAAAATATTAAAAACTTTAAGATCCATTTTTTCATAAAAACCTGTTTTTATTTCATTTAATTCTATATATGCTTTGCTTCTAGATATTCCTTTTCCTGTATTTTTAACTAATAAATGAACATATTTACTTTCTTCATCATAAGAAAATGAAAAATCTAAAATTTCAACAGCGCTAACATCTAAACTTGGAGGGTTTTGGTAAAAATATATACCAAAACCAAATGATGGTATTACCCCCATCGAAAATCCTTTTTGATCTGGGTTAGCAACTATTTCTTTCCTTTCATTAACTTCGTCTACCATACCTATACACCATCCGGCTCTGTATGACTTTTCCTCATCAGGAACATCTAAAGTGATTTCAATTTTTTTCTTTTCGCCAGGCTCTAACTCTATGAAATTAGGAGAAGCTGTTATCCAGCGTGACAAACCATATTCAGCTATTTCTCCAACGGGTAATTGGCCAACTTTTCCATTTCTTTCCATTTCAACATCAGCAAATGATAAAGAAAATTTATATGGTTTATAGGTGTCATTAGTTACGGTGAGATATTTTTTTTCCACTGATCCGGGTCTAACTCTAAATCTCATTGAAGAGGGGGCGACTGCAACACCGTAGCCTTTAATTCCTGAGCTGTCTTTTAAAGAGGTTTGAGAGTAAATAAACTTTTGGCCTAGGGCCAAAACTAAAAAAAATGTTACTTTTATAAATAACTTCATTGCTTTAAATTTTATGCTAAATAAAATGAAATTTTTTAATCTTTTAATATTTTTCTCTTTTATTTTACTTTTTAACTCTTGCGGTACAAATAATCAATGTGGTGTAAATGCTAAAATAATTTATCAGCTAGGTTTCCCAGGTTGTGATTATTTAATCGAAATTAATGAACAGCTATACGAAGCAGATAATTTAAATGAGTGGCAAAATTTTTTATTCTATGTGGATACTCAATATGTAGATTTGGACTTTATATATACAAATGAAATTTCTAATTGCAGCGGTTTAGAAAAAATAAATATTTTCTGCCTCAGAAATATTTGATTAAAACTCTGCATTATTTGGCGTTCTTGGAAATGGGATAACATCCCTAATATTGGTCATTCCGGTAACAAACATCATTAGTCTTTCAAAACCTAAGCCAAAACCAGCATGAGGAACAGTCCCAAACTTCCTAGTTTCTAAATACCACCAAATAGCCTCTTTAGGAATATTAAACTCCTTGCATTTTTGTTCGAGCATTTCGTACCTTTCCTCTCTTTGCGAACCTCCTACTATTTCCCCAATGCCAGGAAACAAAATATCCATTGCTGCAACCGTTTTTCCATCGTCATTTTGACGCATGTAAAACGCCTTTATAGATGCAGGATAATCTACTATTACTACCGGTTTTTTAAAGTGCTTTTCTACTAAATACTTTTCGTGCTCGCTTTGTAAATCAACCCCCCAAGAAACGTCGTACTTGAACTTCTTCTTTTTGTGAGGCTTTGACTGTAATAGTATTTCAATAGCTTGTGTATAAGTAATTCTTTCAAAATCGTGGCCAACTACCATATCCATTCTCTCTAAAAGAGAAAGTTCGTTTCTTTTGTCTTTAGGCAGTTGCGATTCTTCCTTAACGGCTCTATCATTTAAAAATTGTAAATCTTCCTTGCACGTACTAAGAGCGTAGTTAATTAAGTATTTTAAAAAATCCTCGCCCAAATCAATATCATCTTTAATATCGGCAAAAGCAATTTCAGGTTCTATCATCCAAAACTCTGCTAAATGCCTAGTGGTATTGGAGTTTTCAGCCCTAAAAGTAGGGCCAAAAGTATAGACTTTTCCCAGAGCCAATGCTGCAAGCTCCGCTTCCAGCTGACCTGAAACCGTTAAATGAGTTGGCTTGCCAAAAAAGTCTTGAGAATTGTCCACCTCCTTCTTACCTAACGGCAAAGTGGTTACTCTAAATGTCTCCCCTGCTCCTTCCGCATCCGTTCCAGTTATAATAGGAGTATGGATATAGAAATATCCATTGTCATTAAAAAATTTGTGAATGGCAAATGCCATATGGTGGCGAATTCTAAAAACAGCACCAAAAAGATTGGTTCGCATTCTTAAGTGACCTTGCTCCCGCAGCTTTTCCAAAGAATGTTTTTTTGGTTGTAGTATTGTTTTTTGAACTTCTTGTTGGTCGCTCTTTCCTATTATTGTAATCTCTTCTGCCTGAAGCTCAACATCTTGTCCACCACCTTGTGAAGAAACTAATTTACCTTTTATAGAAATAGAAGCACTGTTGTTAATATTAGAAACAATTTCTTCGCTAAAATTTTCAGCATCAATTACAATTTGTAAGCTTGCCATGCACGACCCATCGTTTAATGCAATAAACCTATTTCCTCTAAAAGACCTCACCCACCCACTTACAGAAATCTCTTTTGGTGGACTCATTTTTAATATTTCTACTATTCTGGCATTCATAATTATTGTTAATTTTTTTAGGAAACTTTAAATATTAAAAAAGTTTCTATAGTTTCGCGCTTTCTTTTAAAACTTTGACAAAAATAACAGAAATATGTGATCGGATTCAGCTTTTGTTCCAACAATATGGAATTAAGAGCATTACAATGGATGAAATTGCCGTTAGATTAGGCTGTTCTAAGAAAACTCTTTACAACTGTTTTAAGGATAGGAAAGACCTTGTATTAAAGGTGATTTCTGCAGATATGAAAAAACACGAAAGCGAGGTTTTAAAAGTAGTCAACGAAAGCCTTCACCCAATTGACGAGCTTTTTAAGCTAAACACTGTTTCAGTAAACAAAATTAAAACAATACACCCATCTGCACAATACGATTTAAAAAAATACTATCCCAAATCCTGGGAAATTTTTGATAGAACCAATAAACAGCTTACCTATAAAATATGCATTAAAAACCTCAAAAAAGGGATAAAAACTGGATGCTACAGAAAAGACATCAACCCCGAAATAATGTCTAAAATATTTTCAGAAAAAATAGATCTTGTTTTCAATGGTTTGCTTTTTAAAACAAATGACGTTTCTTTTTCTGAAGTTTTTAACGAAATGATTAACCATTACATTTTAGGTATTGTAAATGACAATGGTAGGGAGTATTATCTAAACCTACAAAACAAACTAACTACATGAAGTATCTTCTAAGTATAACAATTTTAATGTTTTCATATCTGAGTATGATTTCGCAAGAGTTTAATAGCAAAACTCTTTTTGAATATGCAAAAGCAAACAGTCCTCAACTTAAAAATGCTTCTTTAGATGTTTTCTTGTCGGACGAAAAAATAAAAGAAATAAAATCTACTGGTCTGCCAAAAATAAATGGAGAATTAAGTTTTCAAAACTTTATCAATGTCCCTACAACTGTTGTTGGGGCAAACACTTTTGACCCAACCGCAAGCGCTGATGAGCTAATCGGATTGGCATTTGGCACCCCTTTCAACGCCAACTACAATTTAAAAGTAAGTCAACTAATTTTTAGTTTTAGTTATTTGTACGCTATTAAAGCTGCTAAAAACCTCAATGAAGTCTCTAGGCTTTCCTTAGTTCACAAACACGAAACGCTATTTGAGTCCATTCAGCTTACTCTTGGGCAAGTAATTTTAATTAAAAAACAAAAAGATTTAGTCTTAGAGAATTTACGAGAGCTAGACTCCTTAAAGAAAAAAACAAATAGTTTAATTTCAAATGGCTTGTTGGAGAAAACAGCAATTAATGACTTGGTCATCATGGAGCTAGATCTTAAAAATGGGGTAGAACAATTAAATTCTAATGAAGAATTAGCTCTTTTATCTCTTAAGTCAAAAATAGGTTACCCGCTAGATAGCAATATTTACTTAACTGAAAATTTTGAGCTAGAAAAAGACACATCCTCCATCAGTCAAAACAAACTTGATCCAAAAACAAGTAGAGCAGTACAATTGGGTGAGCAAAGCATTGTACTAAACGAACTTGACCTCAAGGCTAAGAAAAGCGAAGGCTATCCGTCAATATTTGGTTTTTTTAACCAACAGCATATGGCAATGAGGAACGATTTTAACTTTTTTGATGCCGATAGGAGCTGGTACCCTTCAACATTATGGGGCGTAAATATTAAAATCCCTATCTATAACAGCGGAGAGGGTGCAGCAAAAAACAAGCAAAAAGAGTTAGAGCTTATTAAAGCTAAAAACGAGCTAGTTGAAATTGAAAATCAAATAATTTCACTTTTTACCCTTTTAAAAAACAATTACAAAAATGCCCTTTCGACCTACTATAATCAAAAAATAAAAGTTGATCTAGTTGAAAATGTTTACAGCAATGAAGAAAAAAAACTTTCTTATGGAGCATCCAACTCCCTTACTATTTCGCAAAGAAAAATGCAACTTTTACAGGCAAAACAAGCTTTAATTCAAAAGGAATATGAGCTATATAAGTCTGAAATTCAATTAAAAACACATACCAACCCCATACAATTATGAAAAAATTAATTTGGTTAACATTATTATCTTTTGCTTCCTGTGGTAGCAATGAAACAACTAGTTCCGAGCCATTAGAAGTCGATAATTCTGAACTTAAAAAGCCATTGATTTCTGTTTTAAAAGTTGAAAAGAAAACATTTAAAGACTTTTTCAAGGCACAAGGAAGTGTTGTTAGCAAAAAAATGGCCTATGTAAAGTCAGAGATAAATGGTGCAATTGAAAAAATTCATATCAAAGAAGGTGAGTACGTAGAAAAGGGACAAGACCTTTTTACTATATCAACAGATTTGTTTAATGCCCAAATTTCAGAAATTAATGAACAAATTTCATTTGCAGAATATGTTTTTAACAAGCAAAAAACAATGTTTGAGGATGGAGTGACAACAGAAATGCAGCTAAAAGAAGCAGAAAGTGGCTTAAACAGAGTCAAAAAAGCTAAAAGAACATTATTAACACAAGTTGGAAAATCTAAAGTTGTAGCTCCCTTCAGCGGATATATTGAAGTGGTTTCTGTAAAATCAGGAGAAATTGTCAGCCCAATGAATTATTTGTGTCAATTAATAAACACCAACGATTTGTACGCAGTGGCAGATATATCTGAAAATTTGCTTTCTGATGTATCAGAAAAAAATCCGTTAAGTGTATGTTTTCCTTCCTTAGATTTGAATATTGAAAACCTAACTATCAGTAGGGTTGGTAAATTAATAAACGCTATTAATAGGACCATTAAAATAGAATGTAAGCTACCAAACAACAATGGCCTAATCCCAAATCTAATGGCAGAGCTAAATATAAATCACTACACAAAAGATAGTGCAATATGCCTTCCTTCAAGATTAATTTTAAAAAACTCCAAGGGAGAAACCTACTTAAAAGTGGTTGATGATAATAATAATGTAGTAATTAAAAATATTGTTTTAGGTAGGAATTACCAATCAGAAGTGGAAATATTATCTGGTATTTCTCAAGGTGTTTTAGTAGTTGATGAAGGAAGAAGCACTGTACTAGAAGGCCAAGAAGTAGAAGTTATAAGTAGCAAATAAAAAGAATGAGAGAAAAAATCAATCAATGGCGAGAGTTCGGGCTTTCTTCATTAGCTGTTAACAACAGAAAAACAGTTTATTTAATTATTACCATTTTTCTTCTTGGTGGAATTTCGGCATACAAAAACATGCCAAGAGAAAGCTTCCCTCAAATTCAAGTTCCTGAAATTTATGTGAACGTTCCTTACCCAGGGAATTCTCCAGAAATAATAGCTGATAAAATTATTAAGCCTTTCGAAAAAGAGCTTAATAAGCTTAAGGGAATAGAAAAAATAACTTCTACTGCTACTCAAGACTTTGGAGTATTAAAAATAGAGTTTGATTTTGGAATAACTCCAAAAGATGCGAAAAGAGCAGTTGAAGAAGCGCTTTCGGATGCAAGGTCTTCAAAATCATTTGCACAAGACCTACCTGTTGAACCAACTATACAAGAAATTGACGTCAATGAATTTCCAATAATTAATATTAATCTGTCTGGGGAATACCCGGTAGACATTCTCAAAGAGAAAGCAGACTTAATAAAAGATCGTTTAGAATCAATTTCTGAAATCAACGCTGTGGAAATTCGTGGAGTTCAAGAAAAAAAGGTAAAAATAGAAATAAGAAAATTTGATGCTGAAGCAAATAGAGTAAGTTTTGGAGATATTGAGTCTGCTATACAAAGTGAAAACACTACCATTGGAGCTGGTAACTTAAAAATTGATGGAATAGATAATTTTATTATAATAGAGGGAAAGTTTAAAGATTTTAGGGACTTTAATAGTCTTGTAGTAAAGCACGAAGATAATGACAATGTTTACCTAAGAGATGTTGCAAATGTTTCTTTTTCAGACTCTGACACCACTAGTTATGCAAGACAAAACAGTCAGCCTGTGGTAATGCTGGACGTTAAAAAAAGAGCAGGCGAGAATATTATTAATGCCATTGACAAGCTTAAAATTGAGATTGAAGAATTAGAAAAATCTTTTCCATCTGATATGAAGCTTACCTACACCAATGACCAGTCTGTGATGATTCGCTCTCAAGTAAGTAATCTTGAGAATTCAATTGTTTTTGGAGTTATTTTGGTAGTTTTTGTATTGCTTTTTTTCTTGGGCCTTAGAAATGCTTTATTTGTTGGGGTTGCCATTCCTTTCTCTATGTTTTTATCTTTTATATTATTAAACTCTGCCGGGGTTAGTTTAAATATTATGGTGCTTTTCTCTTTGGTTTTAGCATTAGGAATGTTGGTTGATAACGGAATAGTAGTAGTTGAAAATGTATATAGGTTAATGGATGAAGGGCTCGATTCTTTTGAAGCCACAAAAAAAGGGGTTGGAGAAGTTGCGTGGCCTATTATAGCTTCTACAGCCACAACCCTAGCTGCCTTTGTTCCATTAGCATTATGGCCGGGAATTATTGGTGAATTCATGCAGTATTTGCCCATAACATTAATGATTGTCTTGGGTTCTTCTTTATTTGTTGCTTTAGTAATAACTCCTGTTTTGTTGGCTGTTTTAATGAAAATTGAAAAAAACGCTCCGAAAACAAAAAAAATTGTTGCAAGCTTCGGAGCATTTATTGTTATTGGTTTGATATTGGTTTTTTCAGGATTTAAAAGCTTGGGCAACTTATCAATTATTGTTTCTGGGCTTGTTCTATTAAACGGGTTCTTATTCTTTCCTGGAACTGTATGGTTTCAAAATAGATTTTTACCAAAATTAGAAGTTGGCTATCAAAAGTTCTTGAGTTGGGTTCTAAACAAGAAAAGGCCTCTTTGGATAATTACAGGAACTTTTTTTACTCTTATTTTATCCTTTGTACTAACAGGTGTTTTTCCTCCAAAAGTATTGTTCTTTCCTGAAAATCAACCAAACTATATTAATGTTTTTGTAGAGCTGCCGGTGGGAACAAATATTGCAGAAACCAATGCCGCAACCATAGCAATAAAAAAAGAAATTAATCGTGTTTTAAATGGCCCTATTTCAGAAAAAGACACAGTTTCCTATTTGCAGGCAGCAGATGTAGAGTTAGTGAATAACAAAACCATAAAAACTCCTTTTGTTGAATCTATTATAGAGCAGGTTGGAAAAGGCACTTCAGACCCAAATAGCGGACCATCTTTTGGAGAAACTCCTCACAAAGCAAGAATTACAGTTTCTTTTTGTGAGTTTTCTCACAGAAAAGGTTTAAACACTAGTAAAGTAAAGAGCCTAATTGAAAAGTCTCTACTAGGTAAATTTCATGCTGATATCACAATTGTAGTGGATAAAGAGCAGAGTGGGCCTCCTCAACAACCGCCGGTAAATATTGAAATAACTGGGTCGTCTAATTATGAAGAGCTCACGCAAAGAGCTGAATATTTACAGCAGTTTTTGATTAAAAAAAACATAGAGGGAATTCAAAAATTAAAACTTGATGTTGAAGTGAATAAGTCAGAAATTCAAATTGATATTAACAGAGAATACGCTAAAAGAGTTGGCCTCTCTACCAGTCAAATAGCCCAAAGTATTAGAACCTCTCTTTTTGGAAAAGATGTTTCCACATATAATTTTAACGACGAAGATTATGACATCAACATTAGGTATAGCGAAAGAAATCGTAGCGATGTTTCTTCAATTTTAGAACAGAAAATAATGTTTATGAATAATCGTGGAGTTAAACTAAGCGTACCTATAAGCTCTGTTGTAAAAAACATAAAAAAAATAAATAAATATGCTGCAGTTGTCAGGAAAAATCAAAACAATACCGTTACTGTATTTAGTGGCGTTCAAGAGGGTTATAATGCCAACGAAATTATTACAGTTGTAAAAGGGTACTTAAATGAGTTTGAAAATTCTGATGCTGGTAATAATTTTATTAATGCTGGGTTCAAATATAAATTTACTGGCCAAATGGAAGATCAAGAAAAAGAGCTTGCTTTTTTAAGTAGCGCTTTATTATTTGCGGTTTTTCTAATTTTATTGATCTTAGTAACTCAATTTAATGCGTTTTCTTCTCCAGCCATCATATTATCTTCAGTAGTTTTGAGTCTGGCAGGGGTGTTTTTAGGAATTGTAATTTCAAGAAATGATTTTGTAATTATTATGACCATGATTGGTATTATTTCATTGGCTGGTATTGTAGTAAACAATGCCATTGTCTTAGTTGACTACACCAATCTCATAAGGAAAAGAAAAAGAAAAGAGATGCAACTTAGTAACGAAGATTTGATTTCTAACGAAGACTTTAAGAGCGCAGTTATTGAGGGTGGAAAAACAAGACTAAGACCTGTTTTATTAACCGCAATCACTACAATTCTTGGTCTTTTTCCTCTTGCGTCTGGATTGAACATTAACTTCTTTACCCTTATTAGTGATTGGGATCCACAAATATTTTTTGGTGGTGATAATGTTATTTTTTTCAAGCCCATGAGTTTGGCAATTATTTATGGCTTAACATTTGCAACTTTTTTAACTTTAGTAGTTGTTCCAATTATGTATTACACTATTTACAGATTTAAATTATGGCTGTTTAAAAAGTGTAATTGGACTATAAAGATTGACTTATAAAGCGCATTAATAATTATTTGTGTTTACTGTGTGTTTTGGTCAATAGATGCTAGGTTAGAACTTCCTTTAGTATTTTAAGAAAATAACACTTTTTGCCAAGGATTTAGGAGTTAGAAATTAAAATATTTTTTAAAATGTCCCTAAAAATTAAAATAAATTGATTTAAAAAAATTAAAATAACACTAAAAACTTTTAAATTAATATATTCATTTTTAAAAGTTTCTTTAATTAGAGAGGTTGATAAAATGAACAGCTTAGATAAAAATATTTACTTCCATGTTGGAATTAGCAAAACAGGAAGTACTTTTTTGCAAAATAGAGTATTCCCAAAGCTTTCTAAAATAACTTATATTCCTACTAATAAATACCACAGAGTGTTTGAAGAAATTAAAAACTGTGACAGTAATAAAGTTTTAGTTTCTAGAGAATTGGATAGGCAGTTTGAAAGAGAGGTTACTTTATTCTCTAGTAGGCACCGTACCGCTACTCCAATTATTGTCTTTAGAAAACACGAGGAATACCTGGCCTCTCAATACAAGCGTTTTGTGAAGAATGGATTTAGGGGTGAAATTGAAGACTTTTTTGACCTATATAATGATAATGGATATTTTAAGTCTCTTCACTTAAGCTTTTCTTATCAAATTGGAGTTTTAAAAGAAA
>TARA_B110000285_G_scaffold40457_1_pt1 | contig 10941 bp, 4 predicted proteins | sample TARA_B110000285 | Tara Oceans TARA_B110000285 (sample SAMEA4397756) | marine metagenome | biome: Polar Biome; feature: [SRF] surface water layer (ENVO:00010504); material: water (ENVO:00002006), including particulate matter (ENVO:01000060) such as... | depth 5 m
CCTTCATTATTGATAATTGAAAAAGGAATAGTTCAAGCTAAATACCCTTTTCGATCAACACCTTCGATAGATAAATTTATTAGAAAACATACTAAGTAATGGCTAAAAAAATTGTAGCAGGAAACTGGAAAATGAATCTTAATGCAAATAGTGCATTGAATTTGATTAATGGATTAAGTGAAAATTATTTACCATCAGATGTGAGAGTAATCGTTTTTCCAAGTTCTGTTTTTATTGGGCAAGTGGTAGAGGCTAGTTCTGGAATAGAGGTAGGCTGTCAAAATTTTTCTAATGAAGATAGTGGCGCTTTTTCTGGTGAAATATCAATTGATCAATTGAAGAGTATAGGAGGTACTATTGGTTTGATCGGACATAGTGAACGCAGGGCATATTACAACGAAGATAACGCTTTTTTAAAGTTGAAAGTTGATCAAGCAATCAAAGAAAACTTCGATTTTATTTTCTGCTGTGGAGAACCTTTATTTATCAGAGAAAAAGCGCAAGAACTTTCTTTTGTAAAGCAACAACTGAATGAATCACTATTTCATCTTAATGCTGAACAAATGCAGAATAAAATAATAGCATACGAACCTGTTTGGGCAATTGGTACTGGGAAAACAGCATCATCGGAACAAGCAGAAGAAATGCATCGTAATATTCGTTCTTGGGTAGGTGAAAAATATGGAGAGAAAATAGCGTCAAGCGTTTCGATATTATATGGTGGTAGTTGCAAACCGGGGAATGCCAAAGAATTATTTGCTTGCCCCAATGTTGATGGAGGATTAATAGGAGGTGCAGCTTTAAATGCTGACGATTTCTCTCAATTAATAAAATCGTTTTAATGAATACTATTGAGTTAACAATTGAATTGAATCCAGTTGAACCTTGGAGTGAAATCTTAGTGGCGGAACTATCTGACTTGGGATTTGAAAGTTTTGTAAATACTGATGAAGGGATCATTGCTTATGCGCCGGAATCTATTAATTACGATGAAATTATAGTAAAGTCTTCCTTGAATGAAGAAGCATTATTTAAATTCTCATTGTCCAAGAAAATAATTCCTTACGAAAACTGGAATGCTAAATGGGAAGAGAATTTCGAACCTGTTTATGTTGAAGAATATGCGTCTATTTTAGCGCCTTTTCATAGTGAAGATCTTGGTAGAGGTATGGTTGTTATCATTCAACCACAAATGTCTTTTGGAACAGGGCATCACCAAACAACTTGGATGATGACGAAAGCTTTATTTGAATTAGATCAAATGCCTAAAAATGTTTTGGATATGGGAACCGGAACTGGAGTTTTAGCCATTGTTGCTGAAAATTTAGGAGCAAAACGAATTTTAGCCATTGATATTGAGGACTGGTCAGTTATTAACGCAGGAGAGAATGCTGAAAGAAATAACTCGACTCATATTGAGTGCAAATGCGGTGACATCGATCTTTTAGGTATAGAGAAATTTGGATTAGTAATTGCTAACATTAACAAGAATATATTAAAATCACACATGAAGGCGTATAGCAATGCACTGAGTTCAGGAAGTGTTTTATTGTTAAGTGGCTTTTTTATCTCAGATGTAGAAGAACTTGTTAAGTGTGCAGGGAATTATAATTTAGTAAAAACTAAATTATTTGAAAAGGATGATTGGGCAGCAATTCAATTAGTGAAAAAGTGAGATTAATATTTTATTAAAGAAAATAAGTTATGAGAAATTTTATGTTATTGATGGCCATAGGCCTTGTTTCAAACTTAAGTTGGGGACAATCTTATTCAAATAATAAGGAAAAATTTATCAAAGAATTTCAAAAAGTTTTGATAGAGTATGGAAGAGGTGAATCTCGAAATTTTGCAAAAAATGAACTACCTGCTTTATTATTGGAATCGAATAATTTCTCTTCTGAGTACTTCTCCAGAATGGTTGAAACTTGTAATAAAATGGAGGTAAAAAAGATAAAACCTTACCCTGGAATATATAATTACGTTTATTCAGTTTCTGGATTTGTTAAAAATAAGCAGTCAGATGAAAGTTTTAAATCATGGCATAATTCTGTAGATAATCTATTATCTCTTAGGAATGTAAAAAAATATACGGAGTTTATTGAAATGTCTGCTGGTTTTTTCGAAGAGTCGAGAATTGCAACTTCTTCTAATTTTGAGTGGTTTTATATTGGTGGGGAGTATGAATTTATATATGATAAGAAAGCATACATCAACTTTACTAACGGTAATCTTGTCTGCCGGGTAGAAAGTAAAAAATCGAAAAATAAAGGGGAGATTATTGATAGCGTTAACTTAATTAAAACCGATGGAGTTTTTGATCCAATTATTAAAAAATGGATTGGTAAAAAAGGTACTATCACTTGGGAGAAAGTAGGCTTAGATAAATCAACTAATTTCGCGACAATTAATAATTATGAATTGTCAATGAAGTCATCTACTTTAAGGATAGATTCTGTGCTTTTAACATCGCCAAATTTCACAAAACAGATTGCCGGTAGTTTAGTAGAAAGAGCATTTAATATTAATAGAGAAGCTGATAAAGTTTACCCTCAATTTTTATCATTTAGTCGAAACCTCTTAATTGAAGATATTGTTAAGAATGTTGATTATGTTGGAGGTTATGCTTTGCAAGGATCCCGTTTCTTAGGAATAGGGACTATTGAAAAACCAGCAAGAATTACATATAAACGAAACGGAGGAGTTTTTATGAGAGCCTCATCAAAGGAGATTATAATAACTGAAGATCATATACGAATTGAAAAAGCCTTGTTTGCTTTATATCTCGCTTCTGGTGATTCTATATCTCACGTAGGAATCAATTTTACGTATAATTTCAAAAAAAAGAGTGTGGAGTTAGCAAGATCCGGTACCGGAATTGTAAAAGCTCCATTCCAAGATTCTTACCATCAATTAGAAATTTATGTTCCAAAAATAATTTGGAAAGAAGACTCGGACAACCTTCTCTTTACATTTGAATTTGGAACTTCACAAGAACAAAAAGTAGCTACTTTCGAATCATATAATTATTTCAACGAAGAAGTTTTTGATCGATTACAAGCTATGGAAACGGTCCATCCATTAAGTGCCATTTCCAAATATTGTTATAAGTATGATGAATATTACATCACTGAAGGAAAGGCTGCTTCAGCTCTAGGTAGAACAGTTTCTCAGGCAAAAGGAACATTGATTAAGTTGTCGAACATGGGATTCATTAGCTATGATTCTGATTTGAAGATGGTACAGGTGAATAAGAAATTACAGACATTTGTTGATGCTAAAGCTGGGCAACAAGATTATGATAATATTGTATTTAAATCTGATTTTAGGACAAAATCTTTAAAGGGGTATACACAAGAACAAATTAATGATGATGACTATTTGTTATCCCTTCAAAATCTCTATAAAGAAAAAAATAATAAGCATCGTGTGATGAAAAATTTTGGTGTCATGAGTCTTGTGACATTTGATTTAGATCTTGAATCTGTAGATCAAGTGCTTATTTCTAAGGCAAAAAACACATCGATATTTCCTTCCAACGGTGTTGTCAAAGTCAAGAAAAACAGAGATTTTATTTTTAATGGTTGGGTCAACGCTGGTAAACTAGAAATCAACACGATAGCTGCCAATTTCGATTACGAGAATTATAAAATAAACTTACTTAGTACCGGTGAATCACTCTTTCGTGTAAGACCAATGAGAAAGCAGGATAGTGACAGGGCAATTGCCATGGTCAGTAGTTTACAAGGTATTTCGGGAGAACTTATAGTTGATGACCCAAATAATAAGTCAGGGAAAAACATCGATTTTGGAATGTATCCGAAGTTAATTTCTGTGAACTCAACAAAAGTATTGTACAATGATAAAAATCTATATCGTGGATCTTATGATAGTACGCGTTTCTATTATACAGTGAAGCCTTTTGAAAAAGATAGTTTAAATACTTTTGATGAGAAATCATTGAGATTGAATGGTGAGTTAAATTCAGCGGGTATTTTCCCTAAAATTTATGAAGATTTGAAAATAATGCCTGACTATTCTTTCGGGTTTTCAACGAAGTCTCCTGAAGGTGGATTTGATTTTTATGGAACTGGAGCAAAATTCGATAATATGGTGGTGTTGTCAAGAAGTGGATTTCAAGGTGCTGGAACGATAGAATATGTTAAATCTAAATCCGTATCACGGGAATTTACGTTTTTACCTGACTCTACAATTGGTATTGCGCAATTTGAAAATAGCCCGGTAGATTCAGGTACAGAATTCCCCGACGTAACAGGAGTCGATACATATATAACGTATTTGCCAAGACAAAATGTTTTAAAAGCTCAATCAACACCTAAGCGCGAAATGTTCTTTTATAATGGTGAGGCAACCCTAAAAGGGACTGCTTTTGTTAGACCAGAAGGTATGAGAGGGGAAGGGTTAATGAGCTTTGTTATGGCAACACTAATTTCGGATGATTTTGAATATTCTAGGTTTGAGATTGATGCAGATACGGCAGCGTTTAGTTTGAAAAATGAAAGTACCGATCTTAGTGAAGACGCATTGGCATTTAAGACTGATAATGTTAGCGCACACGTATCTTTTAAAGAAAGAAATGGTAAGTTTAAATCTAATTCGGGAGAGTCGGAAGTACATTTCCCTGTTAATCAATTCATGTGTAGAATGGACATGTTTGCCTGGCTAATGGATGAGCGATCTATTGAAATGCAGAAAGATGAGGAGAAAGATCTCGCAATTAGTTCGGGTGTAGATTTAGTAGGACCAAATTTTTATTCAACTAATCCTAAGCAAGATTCTCTTCAATTCAGAGCTCCGAAGGCAAAGTTTGACTTAGAAGAGAAAACAATTTTTTGTGATGAAGTAGAATTCCTTGACATTGCAGATGCTAGAATTTTCCCAGATAGCATGAAGATAAATATTCGTAAAAAGGGGAAAATTGATAAGTTGTTTAATGCTAAGATAGTAGCGAATTATATTACGAAGTATCATAAATTTGAACAAGCTGAAGTATCAATAAAAGCTAGGCGTGATTATGAAGCGATAGGAGTTTATCCTTATTACGACATGGATAGTAACGTGACTTATATTTCAATGAATAATATCGAACTTGATACTACTTATCAAACAACAGCATCTGGTAAGATTGATGCCGAAAGAAGTTTTAAGTTAAGTGATCAATTTGATTATTATGGTGATGTAGCAATTGCAGCGGCAAATCCATTAATCTCATTTTCTGGTGCAACTCGAATTAATCATGATTGTGGAAAGTTTGACAGAAATTGGATGGCTTTTGATTCTGAAATTAATCCTAAAAATATTCAAATCCCGGTATCCAATCAAATGAAAGATTTAGAAGGGAATGCCATATCAGCTGGAATTGTATGGCATGACTCTCCATCTAAAGATAGTATAAAGATGTATCCAACTTTTCTATCGTCGCTTGTCTCTGGGAATGATCCTATTGTTATGACCGCTAACGGTTTCTTGCAGTATAATTATGATGCCAGTCAATTCGAAATTTCTACAAGAGATAAATTAGTGAATATGAATGAGAAAGGTAATTATTTAGCGCTTCATACAGAAAGTTGTTCTTTAAATGGGATGGGAGTTATTGATCTAGGTATGAGCTTCGGTGATGTTATTGTAGAGAACGTTGGAACAATTAATTATAACCAAAGAACTGGAGAAACCTCAATGAACCTGACGTCAAGATTTGATATGGAAATGGATAAAGGTATTTTCCAAGGTGTAGCGAAACGAATAAATGACCTTGACTCTTTAAAACCAATGGATTTTAATTCAAATACTCTTGAAATGGCTATTGTTGAGTGGGAAACTCAGAAAGCTGCGGATAAGTTGAAAGATGAATTTGTCCGATTAGGTGAACTTAAAAAAGTTCCTAAAAGTTTAGAAAAATCTATTACAATTTCTGGATTGAGACTTAGTTCTTTCAGTAGAGATCAAAGTAGAGGTTTGGTTACAAATGCAGATGCTGCTGTACTTGTTTCTATGTATACTGTTCCAGTAATGAAATATGTACCTTTTAAAGCGTTTTTCGAACAAATTTACTCGGGAAAGGGCGGGGATAAATTCTCAATGTATATTAATCTTCCAGGTGGTCATGACTACTTCATGCATTACTCAATGGCTAAGAAAAACGGAACTCTTAAAATCAAAACCGGTGATGTAGAAATGGAAACAGAATTGACAGAAATGAAAGAAGATAAAAGAAAGAAAAAGAATTTTAAATTTGAATCCACAAACAACACCGCTTACCTAGGTAGGTTTTTGGGGCTATTTTATAAATAATGATTGATTTTACACTTTATGGAGTTGTTGCTTATTTATTAGGCTCTATCCCCACAGCTGTTTGGCTAGGGAAAGCAAAATATGGTCTCGATGTTCGTGAGCACGGAAGTAATAACGCAGGAGCTACAAATACATTCCGTGTATTAGGTAAGAAACCTGGAGTTGTTGTTCTTATCATTGATATATTAAAAGGATTAATTGCAGTTTTACTACCTTTTTTCTTCTTGGATTTCTCTTGGGGTAGTGACACGTTAATTGAAATTCAACTGGTTTGTGCGTTATTAGCAGTTATTGGACATGTTCTACCCGTTTTTGCAGGATTCAATGGGGGAAAGGGTGTAGCAACATCATTAGGAGTAATTATTGGAGTTCATCCTCCAGCAGCTGGGATTTGCATAGGACTTTTTCTAATCGTATTTTTAAGTTCAAATTTCGTTTCATTAGGAGCAATAGTCGCAGCAATTAGTTTTCCTATTTCGGTCATATATATATATGGTGCAACTTCACCATACCTTATTGTATTTAGTCTTGTTTTAAGTGCGGCAGTTGCTTTTGTTCATCGGAAAAATATTGGCAGACTCCTAAACGGGACAGAGAATAAAATGAACCTTTTTAACAAATAAACGTACTTATAGATGTATTTAAAAATTGATGTCCGGATATAAATGAAGCAAAAAGGGCATGTTATCCATACGGTTCTATTCTTGTTTCTGTCGGTTTGGTCATTTTGCCAAACGGAAGCAGAGATAAAAGAAGAAGCGAACAAATTGTTTGAAAACGAACAATACGTGAAAGCTACGCCATTATTTTTACAATTGATTTCCCTAAACCCTTCAGATGGTAATTACAATTATCAATATGGAACTTGTCTTTTATTCAATTCTTACAAGAAAAAAGAAGCACTGAGATATCTTAATTTCGCAGTCAAACAGAGTGAGCCAGAACATAGAGCATTCTATTTCTATGGTAAAGCACTACATCTAAATTTTGAGTTTGATAAAGCAATTCGCTATTATGATTTATACAAGACAAAACGCTCTAGAAAAGATGATAGATATAACGTTGAAAGAGAAATTAGAATGTGTAATAATGGTAAACGGTTATTAACGACGTTTACAGATATTGTAGTTTCTGAAAAAAAGGAAATAGATAAGTCTAAATTTTTCAGGTTATATAAGAATATGGAAACAGTTGGAGGGAATATTCTCGTTTCTGAAGAGTTTCAATCTAAAGTTGATGAAAAAATGGGACATATTCCTGTTATTCATTATCCCCCAAATGCAAAAGCTATTTACTATTCAAGTTATGGAGATAATACTGACACAGGGAAGGATTTATATGTGAGGAGAAGATTACCTAACAATGACTGGGGAGAGCCACAAAAGTTATTCGGGGTAATTAATACGGATGAGGATGAAGATTTCCCGTTTATGCATTCTTCAGGCGATTTTATTTTCTTTAGTTCTAAAGGGCATAACTCAATGGGGGGCTATGATATTTTTATGGCGAAATTAAATCATGAAACTAACCAATTTGAAAAAGTAGAAAATGTTGATTTTGCTATTAGTTCTCCGGATGATGATCTCTTCTATGTTGTTGATGCGACTTTTCAGAATGCTTACTTTGCTTCCGCAAGACAATCACAGGATGGAAAGCTTCATGTGTACAATGTTCGAGTTGCAAGAGTTCCAATTCAAGAAGTGATTATTATGGGAGATTTTCTTTCTGAAATTAACCCAGATAATAAAGAGATGAATGTTCGTATAACATCATTCACGAATAATGAAGAGATTGGAAATATAACGTCTAATAGTGCTGGCAAATACTCATTTGTCTTTCCGAAAGGAGGAAAATATAATTATGAAGTGAAAGTTGGGGGTAGTGATGACATCTATAAATTTGTCGTTCAAGTACCTTTCATGGATGAATTTAGACCTCTGAAGCAAAAAGCATTTCATAAGAATGTGAATGGACAAGAATTAGTGACAATAGTAAATTTGTTTAATGAAGAGGCAGAAGGAGCAGAAGCTATTATGGCAGAAGTTATTCGTAAGCGTTCTGAGTTAGAGGTAAATACAAATAAGTTTGATTTAGAAGAGGTAGATGTAATGAAAACCCGAAATGAATCGCTATCCCAGTTAGGATTTACAGATATGTCTATGCGTGAAGTCAGTGGTAAACTTGAAGACTTAGCAATAACTGAGCAGTTAAAAAAAGAGAAGATTAAGCAGATTGAGAGTAATTTAAATGCTAAAATTATCGAAAAGGCGGAAGATATTAAAGAACTCCAAGTAATAAAAAATGAATTAATTAATCAGAAAGAAAGTGAGAATGATACGGTGAAGAAACATGAAATTCTTACTGAAATATTATCCATGGAGCTTGAAATAAAACAGTTTTCTGGAGAAATTTTAGGTTTGGAGAAATTAAAGAATGAATCAAAAGGAACAATTGATTATTCATTAAGTCAAAATATAGCTTCTATAGAAAAACAATTTAAGGGACTAATAGAAGCTGGAAATGAGACAGATGCATTAAAACTATTAGTAGATAATAAGAATTTAATTGAAAGTATACAAAATGAATCGCCGGATACTTTTATTAAGAAACTAATTGCTCAAAGTATAGCCTTGAGTGGAGATGTGGCAAATCTTAAAAAAGATGAATTGGATTTTGAAAAATCAAAAGATGATTTAAATAATCGAACAATTATACTTCGAAATAAACTTCCAGACGCTAAAAAGAAAGAGGCAGAGACTATTCGGAATAAAATTAAAGAAAACGAAAGTGAAATTACGATGATAGATGAAGTAATCAAATCTACCACAGATAGAATTGCTTCTAAAAATGAAAAACTAAGTGTTATAGATAATAATATCGCGTCGCTTCAGCAAGCAATGCTCAAAATTGTGGAAGAGGATGTAAATGAACAAGAACTATTGGCTTCTCTTAAAATAAGTAAAGATTTATCAGATAGAGATGAGATTGCTTCTTTTGAAAATCAATTGAATGATATAGAAAAACTACATCCAGAACTAAATCCTAATTATGTTCCTGATTCTAGTTTGCCACCCGATACTGAAAACACGTCAACACATGTTAGTCAGATTGAATCAATTACTGAAGGAATTAATTCTGATAAAGAATCAATTTTGAATGATCAATCAACGAGTGAATTAGAGAAGGAAGAGGCCATATTAAAGAACAATATTGAAGCCATTGAGAGATTGAACAATAGAATAGGTGAGTTAGATAACAACTTTTCTAACAACGAAAGCGATAATGAGCTTACTTTACTTAATGAGCTTAAAGAGAGTTTAATAGAAGAAAATATTGTTCATAATAGCCGTGTAGAGGAATTGGAAAACAACTCTTCTCCGTCAGTCGCCACTATAACTAAGGTGGATGTATTAAACGAAATTGGTAATGGTTATGAAGAGCAAATTCGAGCTGTTCAAAATGAAGAATCACTTTCTCCTAAAGAAAGAATAGAAGTAATTCAAAAAATAGATGAGAATACTGTAATTGCATTAGAAGAAGAATTGAAACTGGTTAAAACCGATCTTCAACAAGATCCTTCTAATTCTGATTTGACTACTAAAGAAGAGATTGTTTTATCATTAATTGATGAAATGACAGAATCAATTTCAGAAAGAGAACTAGAGTTAGATGCATTAGAAGAATCGAGACTTCCAATTCCTACTTCAGAAGATATTTTTACAGAGTTTGCAAAGGATTATGATCAAAATGTCAATAGAATACAGTCAGATAATTCTCTTTCAGAGGTAGAGAAGTTAAATGAATTACAATCCTTAGACGAGGAGACGTTAGCTGCAATTGTTGAAGGTAAAAATGAGACAGTGGTGAAGATGAACGATGATTCGGGTAATGAAGTGCTTAAACAACGTACCTCAGTATTGAATCAAATGATTGAGGATAAAGAAAATGTTATTGCAGAACGAGCACAAATAATTTTAGATACTACTCCGGAACCAGTTGTAACAAATGACATCAAAAAAGAACTTGAAAAAGAATTGTTAGCTTCATTTGAAAGGGAAATTCAAGAGGTTGAAAATTCAGCTTTAACTGAAACAGAGAAAAATGGAAGACGATTAGAAATTTCTCATTCTCTTGCTGAAAAATTGGAGGATAAACAAGAAAGGCTTCAGAAAGAAATTAAAGACCAACCAGAAAATATTTCCTTAACAGAGAAATTGACCATTGTTGAAGCAATGGAACAATCAAATAATGATAAAAAGGATATTTACCTGAAAACTTTAAGTAATTCAATTGGCGTAGAAGAGATTCAGTTAGCTGTCTTACAATCAGATGAAAATTACAACACGGACATTACAGTAATAAATAAGGACAACGCTACCTATAAATTTGAACAAATTGCTGAACGCGAAAGAGAGTTGCAAAATAAATTGACAGAATCTGTAGAGAGCAAAAATAAATTACTCAATCGTAGTTGGTCAGTTAGTGTAGAATTGGACAAAATGATTCTTGAAAAAGCCATTAACGAAAGTGAAAACAGGGGAGAAGCAGCAATAAATTCATCAAATGAAATTACTGAACAACCGACAAATGACAATGAACTAATTGAATCTTTGCGTAATGACATTCTTGGTG
>TARA_B110000285_G_scaffold226257_1_pt1 | contig 10936 bp, 21 predicted proteins | sample TARA_B110000285 | Tara Oceans TARA_B110000285 (sample SAMEA4397756) | marine metagenome | biome: Polar Biome; feature: [SRF] surface water layer (ENVO:00010504); material: water (ENVO:00002006), including particulate matter (ENVO:01000060) such as... | depth 5 m
CGCTGCCGTAACTTTGGCTACTGCACAGTCGCAGGTTTCAAAGTTGTCGCCACAGACACATGGCAGTTGGTCGTATGCTGCCTCCAACGCTGCTACTAGGGCATCGTTCTGAATTGTGAGTCGCTGGACTAAGCCTTCTAAGTTTTCTCTGGATTCTTCCATATCTTCAATATGATATTCATATGTTTTGAACATATCCTTATCCTTCTTTTGCTGCATCACGCATGTAATCTGCATGATCTACTGCTTGTTCTATACATACTACACAACGCCCACTCTCCTCGCAAGAGCAACCAGCCTCAAATTCGTGACAGTCCATCGTTGCAACGTATCCACGTTCTTCGCCTTGATAATCCGCATCGTAGTTGCACTCGTCATAGTGTTCTACCGATGCAAGGGGCTTGATCGGGGTATTCAGAGATGTATCGTGGTGGAGTACATTGAACTCAAGTTCTCCACAATAGGTACAAAGCATAGTTTTAGTTTACCCTATCTGTGTAATTGTATTCCACTGTTAGCATCTTTATATAATCAGGGTCGCCTAGTATGTTAGGTAACTCAAAGGCTCTGCGATCTCGTTGGAGTCTAAAATTATCTAACTGGCTCTCTAGCTGTTCCCTGAATTCTTCAAACGATTCTGAATCCATAGTTAGTTCCCTTACCTTCTTGTTGTCTGAGTATACAGAACTGCTTTAGGTCTTTCGTATTTCTTGGTAACTGTAACAGAACAGAAATGACATGTCCAGACAACAGGTAAGTAACCACTACTGCTCTCTAACTTCATAGCAAAGGTTTGTGGTCGAATGTCCCATTCATGTTTTATACCATCCAGCATACAAGAGCGTTCGCTTTTACGAACTCTATACGGATTCCGATGTGCCAAGTTTAGTTCCCCTCTCTAAGGTGTGAAGTAAGGTACTCGTCTTGGCTTACTATATAGTACCCCACGCAAATTGTGTTTTTCTTCTTGGTATATATACATACCTTTATCAGTCTCTTGGAGTTCAACTTCATGCCTGTCAGGGGATTCTATTCCTTCCATCCTGTCCTCATAAACTTTATCTTCTGCCTCCTCATACGTAGCAGCATCTACCTTATAGTACGTAGCTATCGTAGCGTACTCTACTACATAGAATGTCTCAGAGACTTTCTTTATCTCGCTGATGTATTCCCCATCTGCGTTCCTAGTTAGTTGCGTATACGTTCCCATTAGTTCTGTCCTTATTTATATTTGGTAGGGATGGTGGGAGTCGAACCCACACGCCTGTTAGGGCAGAGGATTTTAAGTCCGCCGTGTCTACCGTTCCACCACACCCCTGCGTGGTTATTAGGAACGAAGCGTAACCGCATTGTTCAACAGATTTGTCATTTGCCTAGACTGTTTCTGTAACTCCTCGATACATGGCGAGCAAAACGTTCCTGCGTTACCTGATGGATAAACAACGACGTTGTTCCAGCAATGTTTTACATTGCACTTAGCTTCTATCTTTACCATTCTATATTCCTATTTCGTCAAAGAGATGCTGGTTGATGAGTAGATCACCACAGTTAGTTTTCTCATTCACCGACTGTACAATCAGTTTAGCATTGGACATTGCATTACGCAACCCTACACATATACGGGGGTCACATAATAGTAAGGTTTGTCCTGAATCACGATGGGCAGGGCAGTCCACTGAGTGTCCGTAATGAATAGAAAGAACATGGTTGTCCTCATCTACAGGTGCAGCCTGTATGTGAATCTCAGTGTATTCCTCAAACCATACTACATACCACGGTGTTGCTGTATGTTCCATCTACTCTATTATCCCCGCAATTTTACCGAATACATATAGAACCACAGTAAGTGCGAAAACCCAAACTAGGAAATTCTCAATCATCTTTCAAGACCTCAGTTAGTATCTAGGAAGGCTGGAAGGTCGCCCGCATTTCTCACATTTATCTTTCATGTTCACGCCATGATTACATACATTTAAACCATTCATTACCATTCCTCATTCATAAATAATGTTACCCTAGCAAGAAGGTGTACTGCTCGTCCTTATAATAAGGGGCGTTACACCTAGAACCTCGACTATGTGAAGCATACAGGTGATTGTGCTGTTCGTCAATTAAGCGGGTTTCTAATTTAAACCATTTGATTAGTGATGATATTGGGTTGCTCATTCCGTTCCTCCTATAAAGTTATACACTTACTTAGAGGAAGTCGAACCCACAGCTTCCGTGTCTGCCATTAGTCCTATTAGGATTATTCTCGTTCGCTTAGTTCCATAAAGGTAACGTGCAAATCAGGCAGCTTTCTCAATACGCTATATTATACTATACCAATCTGGCTGTTTATTAAGGGACAGTAATTTCAAAGCTATCCGCAACTCGCCTTGTGTCTTTCCGAATAACCTCTGAGTCTTTTCTAATGGCTATGGTTTCTGCAAGTAGCCCCTGCGTTATCACTAGGACTCTCCAATTCAAATATAATAAAAGACCCGTCAAGATAAACATACCAACATAAAAGAATATCAAATCGCTATACCTAAGCTATTCATTAGGTCTTGTATCCTAGATTCTTCTGCGCCTTGTTCCTTGAAGCACTTGAATCTACTTCCATGTCCTGCATCAATTTAGCAAACTTTAAAGAATCCTCAAAAGAGCCACCTAGAAGTGCTGAGTATACTTTCTTTTTTAAAGAAAGACCTACAGGTTCATCTGAAATTGTTAGACCTGTATTAGCTACTTCCCGAATCATATACAAATCATTGTCGTCTACCTCTAAAGGGGCTTCGTCTATTCCACCCTCTGATGTAGTTAATAATATAACCATTCCTATCCGGTCGATTAGGTCAGGTGGGACAGCAAGTAAGGCTGATTGACCCGTCGGGCGTAACCCTACAGGCATCCCGAACTCCCTGTCCGGTACAGTCAATAGGGTGAATACATCATCTAAATAAAATGCTTCCACTTTAGTTAGCATTATAATTTTTGTTTTATGTTCTTCCATATATTATCCAAACGAGATTGTACGATTACATTTCTTACACTCTAACATAGATCGTTGAACAGCAGTGCTTGTATCCTTAGTAACTAAATTAAAGTTAGACTCCCTCTTGATACATTCCATAACCCCAATATTAAATTTTCTACATAGATACAATTTAATCATTCTCGAAAGCATCTAAAAGTTCGCCTTCCATTTTCTTATATTGCTTCTTACGTATAGATAGTTCTTTATCTCTATCCTGCTTCTGCTTGTCGTACCCTTGTTCCTGCCTTGCGACAGAGTTCATCTCTTTTATATCGTTACGTTTTTCCCTTTTACGGTCACGTTTTTCCCAATTATTCCCCACCAGTAATTTCCGTTTCTGTATTGTATTGAATTCGCCAAAGCATATTTGGTATAGCATCTAGACAGTCACAGGTCTCTAACGATAGGTCAACTTTCTGCTGCCTTTGCAGTTCCCCTAACCCACGTAGAAATGAATTCTCTCCACCTGACATAGATGAATCACAAACTAAACAGTAACTTAGTTTTATACGATCTCCCCTGCCTTGTTCTCCTGTACTCATTATACTACATCCGATCTACTTTATCGGATAATTCTTTTAGACGAATAACAATAAGGTCTAACATGTCATTTATATCAACGACCCGTTTAGACATGTCTTTGAACATAGCTTTCTGCTCATTAGACATCTCGACCAAATAAGTAATTACATTACTCATGCGGCTATTGCTTTATCTATTTGCTGAACTATAAATAACAACACACCTAGAACTAAAAACAGTCTTAGGTAATTCATACTTTATTCCCTTACTTAAAATAATACATTTAATCGAACGGGGTAATATTTTCTTTTTTCATTTGGTGCTTATAGGTTTTTCGGTACAGCTTATATATTAAACTGTCCCGCTTTAAAAACCCAGCCGCCCCAAGTGCTGCAATAGCAGCTACTCCAATAATAGGAACAACCCTCTTAGCCTTCATCTTGCTCACCTTCTATAAGTAACTGTAAGTAACGTATCGCTTTTTTCAAATCGTCCACGCCACCTTTGTCTCGCCATCTACAAACATACTTCACAACGTTACCTTCCGCAAAGCCTAATTCATTTTCATTAATAAACGTAAAAGGTTCTATCTTGAACTGGCTATAGTGTTTAGGGGAAATGTCATGTGGGTAAAGCATAGCCTTGCCTGTCTTAGGCACAGACGCAGAGCGATGCGTCTTTACTTCCTTACCGTCTATCCGCTCAGTCTTTCTGTCGTTAAGCATTAACAACCGTCCTCGTGGTTCTCTTTAGGTAGATAACTAGCCTGTTGCGTGTCAATCCATCGTGTTGGTTCCATAGTGAGGAGAGCCAGTACTTCATCACGTTTACATCCGTGTGGCGGTACGGTCGCAATGTTCTCTCTAAGCAGGGCTATAGCTTTCTCTATGTTAGTCATGTTAGTACTCCTCGTTCTTTTACCTCTAGTTGATTATACCACACCGTTCCACTTAAAAGCAAATAGCCCCCAGAAGGGGGGCTAGATACTAGATGAATGATCACCAACTTATTCTATAGTAAAGTATGGAGCTTTACCAGCTAATGCCCTAAGTGCAGTCCAACGCCTGTTAGACCTTCTCGTGTCAATAGCCTCCTGTTCCTCAAATGTTATTTTACCATCTTTCACGGCAGTAACAATACCTAAGATATCGTCCACCAAATCCATTGCTATAGCTACTAGCACACCCACGAGTAGTGGGAGTATTACGGTAATTCTAGCGATAAGTCCTTGCACGAGGATTCCTCCTTACTTTCATTAAAAAGTTATTTGCATCCGCATTGTCCGCCACATTTACATTCGTTCATTCAATCCTCCTTTATAGTATTATACTATTAAGAGCATCCACAGTCGTCAGATTTTTTCAGATTGCCTTTAGTTTTAGAAGCCATTGCTTCCTCTATATTTTCGAGGTCGTACTCCCCTGTTGCACCCTGCTTAGTAAAGCTAATTAATACTGGGATTGCAGAGTCACCTGTAGTTACTTGGTTCCGTCTAGGTTGAGTAGGTCTCGATGATTCCCTCTGGTCATCGGACATAGCATATTGCACATTGTCTTGAGCCTTTTTAATCTTGTTCTTATTCGCACGAGACGATCCCATTAGCAAGGAGAGAAGGGGGAGAAACTTATTTAGCTTTTTACCTTCCTTGTCCTTCTTAGCTTTCTGCTCCGAAGGTAGAGATGGTACATACCCAATCTGACTGGATGGTGCTGCGACAGCAACTCTAGCCAGAGGGAATTTTTCTAATTTCATATCGCTTTCAGTCTTTGCAAAGAAGGCTTCAGTAGCAGAGTCGTGACCTTCTACGATCATAGACTTCCTGCGTTGCGGTGAGAGACCTAAAAACTTCTGTAGGTTAGTAGGTTTGCTTCTTATAGTTGCTCCCTTTGGGGGGGATAAAGCTTCATTAGTATGACTCGTTCCTAAGTCCTGCCCCGCAGTATTTACAACCCATGGTGGCTTTTTATTTATAACCTTACCATCTTCGTCAATGTCATCTTCTGCCACAGGGATGTATCTCATCTGTTCTGGTTCCAACTCAGCAGGGAACCCTTGCTCGTCAAGAAGCGAGTGGTGAAGTTGTTCCCGTTTACGGTAAGCTTCGGTCTCAAGTAGCTCTGTATCATCCGTTCCTATTGTATTAGTAAAAGGGTTGTCATCTTTAACTAAGTTCAGTAAAGATGCTAAGAAGTCTACGTTCCCATCCTGTTTTACTAATACCGTAGTTGGGCTATGTGTGTGTTCACTTTTCATCAAACAACTCCCATCAATGCAGGACTGTGTAGGTCTACCACTACTAGCCTTAAGTATATTAAAACTAGCATCTTGGTTGACACCTTTTTCACAGACGGTAACCTCAGCCAATTCCATGTCGTCTACTTGCATATAAGACTGCATACCTTTTTGAATATTCTGAGTCTTTGTTGCACTACCGGCAATACTGTAAGATTTCAGCTTACCTTCTTTAATCTGTTCCATGACCCTCTTTGCAATACGAGTGTCATCACGTAACTCACAAATAAAGAATAAGCCTTTAGGGTCTACACCAGACTTGTATATGTTTCCTGACTTAGAGATGTACGCAGGTAACGCCCATCCCACCTGTACATCAGAGTGAAGCACCATAGCGTTCCTAGTACGGAAGCTTTTCATGTAATTAACAAATGCTCTTTGAAGGGCATCTGTTGTTATTAAGTGTCCTTCCCTATCAACCATTTCCACTGAGGCAGGGCCACCTACAACCATTGGCTCGAAGTCATCCTCGAACATGCCTAGTTTCTTAGCAGCATTCGTGTAGGATTTATTGGTAGGGAACGCTCTAACCAGAGTTAGAAGTTCTGAAGGGGAACTAATTCCAGCAGTAAACAATTTCTTGTACTCATCTAAAGCATCAGAGATGTCAGTTACTCCTAAGGGACGTTTACTAGCCTTCTCCAATGCAATGATTTCGGAGTCATCCGATACATACTGGTACATATTTTTATTTGCGTCGAGAGTCATCGTCATATTTCTATTCCTCTATTTAGTATTTATCCAATTAACACCCGAAAGTGTCCCGACAATAACAGCCAAATGCACTACAAGGAAACCAATTCCCACTAAAGCTGTCTTTACCCCATACATCTTACTTCTCCATTCCTGTATGACTTCTATGTCAGATTGGATAGAGTTATGGCTAGCTACTAAGGAAGCATTTAAAGCCGACTGTGTTTCTATATAACGATCTAATCGTTCCGCATAGACGGCTAACTTTATATCTGTAGGTTTAGATGTTGGCATTTATCTATACCTATCCTTGATGTATTCCCCAAACCACACCATGAATCGCTGGCGTGTTCTGCGCCGCTAGTACAGTAATCTTATCCCTAAAGTCAATAGGCCAGTTAGTGGTAAAGGTCTCACCCCCGTAGACAGGGATGCCTGTCCCAGCAGCAGCGTCAACATCTAGACCAACATACACAATATCAGCAGCGGTACTTGAAGCATTCCTAAGAGTGAACCCACGGATAACTGAGATACCTGCACGACGTTTTGAAGGGGAGAGATTTGCCGTTCCTTCCCATTCATAATTTATTCCTTGCGCTCCGTCAACATAAGGAGCGTAGTTGCTATCCCCAATCCGTTGTTCCACATGGATTTTATCTACGTAGAAATTAATGTTATGTTGTGTAGTTGTTCTAACTATCACTCGATAAGACGCACTCCCAGTTGTAGGTAGACGGTATTTAACCTGAAGGGCTTGGAAGGCGGTACTCAAACTAATAGTGTTACCCACTACAATATCGGTTCCACTAGAATCCTGAATTGCAATCTGTACAGCACTGGCAGCAGAAGCTCCCCTTACAGTACATTGAGCCGTTAGCCATACCTCACCATCATTAGCGTTGCCAGCCATTCCGGGGGTTGTCCAGTAAAATCCTTCACCCGCAGCAGAGTTGGCAGGGTTGACTAACAAGGAGTTAGACCCGTCGTCGGCTTGGGCGGTGGATTGTGAAATCGCAGACCCAACGACAGTATACTCAGAGAGAGTACCGCTTTCAATGGATGGATTCGCTACAAGGTTTACAGAAGGTATGCCCCTGTCACAACTAAATATAGTTGTTACTGCATCATTGGCAACTGTAGCATCAAGAAGAATATCATATTTTGTATATGCATGGACGCTAGAACGTGTACTAGGGTCTACTTCCCATCCCGCCCAGTCTGAGTTACGTGCTATTGACATTCTTTATCCCCTTAATTAAGTTCCGTGTTAATTATATCTTCTTCGTCGGTAACCGTAAACCCATTGTCTTTCAGTTCTATCCGTGCGATATCAAGCTCACCCTTCTTAAGAGAGTGTATCATACTAATAAGAATATTATTTCTTTTTTCAAGTTCCTGTATCTTCATTACCTGCTGACCGATAACTTCATATTCACTCATAGTTTCCCTCTTCTTTACAACTTTAGGTCTTAGGATTCCTTTCGGGGGTTCTACACCTTCAAACTTTACTCGTGTCTCATCCAGTGACAACCCTTGGATAATGGCAGTTTGACGCATGAACAAATGTTCAGGCATGTCATCTTCACCGTCCCAAACCCAAGGCTCTGTTTCAAAGTCCCCTGTGTTCTCGTTATAATATCCCGGTATATCCTGTACTAAATCTTCGTTACCCTCAAGCATTCGACTTTCCAAACAGCACACACGAACCCTACGAGTCCTAGCAATGTACGGGTTAGCCCAATCTCCTATACGCTGAAACGTACAATTACAGAGGTCATCCCCATGAGTCCACGTAATCTCTGGCATCTCTCTTGGATGCAAGTTTTCACTGACCGTATGGGGAGCCTCTGTAAAAGCAAGTGTCATTTTTTATCCTACGTTACTTATCGTTCCATCGGCAATAATTTTTCTAAGCACAGTGGCATTAGCCTGTATCGCACTAGAAGTTACGATAGCGCCAGCAAACGCAGTCCCCTGCTTGATTATAATTGCGGAAGTTGGTTCCGTGGTTGCGAAAGCTGTCTCTGCACCTAAGTAAAGGTTTTGAGCTACAACGTGAGCGTCACCAGCGGTAACTGTCATGTCTCCAGTTGTAAGAGTTACAGCAGCCGAAAAGTTAGTGTCAGCGGAAGTAACTTCTAGGGAGTCACCGTCCCAAGCGATGGTAGCATCACTGTCAGTACCAAAGATGATTGTCTCATCGTCAGCGTAGTAGTTCCAGTCATAACCCATTGCAGAACGGGCAAGTATTCTTGTGTCGGGCGTTACGTCGGTCATCGCAAAAGAAAGTTTAGTCATTATATTTTGTCCTCGTTAGTGAAAGATAAACCGTTCACATCATCTTGAACACTGCGATTTGTACGCCACATGGCTTGCTTTATAGATTTCTTTAAAGCTGTAGTTGCAGGAATGTCTGGTAGTGATGCTTCCATTAGATTCATCACTTCTCCGATCATTCTTTTAGTATGGATGTCCATACTTTGCAAAACCCCATCTGTATACACGTTTCTCAATATTCACCAGTACATTACATTACATTCAAAAAGATGTTAGGGGCGGTACTTAGTACCGCCCCCAACCAAAAGTCTTACGAGTTAAGGTCAGTAACCTTAGCCTGTGTGAAGAAGTTCTTGCATCGAAGCTCACCCATTGTGTAGAGTAATCCACGAACTACCAACGCATTAGCTGCGAAGTAGTCACGGTTTTCTACATACTGAGTAGGCTGCGCTACAGCAATTTCAAGGTAGTCTGTGTCAAGAACGTAAACGTTCGAGCCTAGAACCGCATCAGCAGTGCTAACACCCTTTGGAGTGTCTGCATCTGGCATGATTGGGATGCCCTGATAAGTTGCTAGAACAAGACCAGTTCGAGTACCGGGGAACGTTCGTTCCGAACCGATACCAACCTGATATTCTTCTTGTCCCATGTACCGCTGCTGAGAGTTCAAAAGACGCTCAAGCTTGAAGTACTGGTCGTGTCCAAGAGTGATAAGCTTTGGCTCACCACCATTAGAACGGATGGTCTGAATACAGTCATCCAAAAGGTTCAAGGAGAGGTCACGCCCTGTACCGTTGTTGTCCTTAACCGTAGCCGCTGCATTCCATGCACCCGCAGTGCGATCAGCGTAGGTAAGGTCGTAAGCTCGAACTCCACCATCAGCGGCGAAGTTAGCGTTTGAGTCGTAACCACCACCAAGTGACTGACCGTCAGCTGCGACGATATCATCAATGGAAGTGAAACCTGCACGACTGTAAGCTGCGATAACGTCACCGTCTGCAACAGCAGCAGTGGTAGTACCGTGCGTGATAACACCCGTTGAAGTGTTGACAGCCGAAACCGTTACACCGCCAGTGTTAATCCAGTTGTTTGCAGAAGTGTCCCAAACCGACAGTGCATCACCAATTTTAAAGCTGGCTGCAACTGAAGCTGGAACAGTTGAGGTAGTTGTGCTACCATCGGAAACAACGAAACCAGAACCAGCCATGAGTTCCTCGTTGATTTCCTTTACGTGGTCAAGCTGTGCATTCTCGTTCTCCATCGCAAGAACGTCACCAATACCACCCTCAAGCTGCGCCGTGAAGACTGACTTCACAGATGCACCGAACGTGGTTGAAACGATACGAGGCAAGCTCGAAATGGTTTCAATGTTGGATACGTCTACCGTTGGAAGACTTCCGGTCTCAGTCACAGGACGGGATCGACTTGATCCACGGTCTGTCCTGATACGCCAACCAGCAGTGCTTCCCCAAACAGTTCGGGGGATAGCGTTAAAGAAACGCGTCTGGTTGTTTAGTGCTTGCCATACCTTACGTCCGTAAGTCGTGTTGAAAATGCCCGTGGCAGAGTCAACAGTGAAGTATGACTGCTTTTGCAGGTACTCAGGGCCGAATACAGAATTGTACAAGCCCTTTTGCGACTGTGCTAGATATTCACTTAGTGAAGGATTAGCCATCTTTTAATCTCCTATTTCTCGTTCTAATTATTTAAAGTTTAGAGGAGTTCCTGTGGAACGCCTGAAGTGTCACCGGACTGGATTTTCAACTGGAGCGCACGAAGCTCTCCATATGAAAGGTTGGCTAACTGATCAACAGTGTCACCATCATTAGCAGACTTTACAAGTGGAGTTGTTCCATCTGTTCCCAGTGCCGAAATTTGTGGAGCAACTAATCCTCGCTCTTCACGGAAGCCCATCTTACGAAGTCGAGCTTCTGAATGTTCTTCAACAGACTTTTCAATGCCCTGTTCAAACGAAGCAAGCTGCTTGCGGAGGGAATCGAGTTCCTTCTGCATTGACTTCATTTCGCCGTCAGCGTCATCTTCTTCTTCGTCGTCGTCGGCCTTGTACGACATGCCTTTTTTAGCATCTTCGTCGTCGTCTTCATCACCATGAGCCTTCGCCACTTCGTCATC
>TARA_B110000285_G_scaffold140654_1_pt1 | contig 10919 bp, 6 predicted proteins | sample TARA_B110000285 | Tara Oceans TARA_B110000285 (sample SAMEA4397756) | marine metagenome | biome: Polar Biome; feature: [SRF] surface water layer (ENVO:00010504); material: water (ENVO:00002006), including particulate matter (ENVO:01000060) such as... | depth 5 m
TTCTAAAGCTTTAGCGTCAGAACAAGCTAGATAATGACTATAAATTAATAAAAATTAAATTAAATATTAAATATTTTTACTATCTTTATATAAATGGAATACAAATACCAGGACATAGACAAGATTACTAGCTATAAAACGTGGCCAGGGCGCAAAAAAATTGACGCTTTACTTTTTATCGACTGTGATCTTTACACTCAACTAGGAATGGACTCTTCTATCAAGGAAAAAAAAGAAACTAAACTTAAATCAAGAAAAATTTATAAAGCAATAAACAAGATAGATAATATTCTTGGTAAATTGTTTTTACAATCCATGGATAGCTAGATGAATAAAATTTCCGCTGATGATGTAAACGCTATAAAGCACATTAATTATGTGACTAACAAATCCCACGACCTTGTGACTGACTTATACGAAGACTTAATGGAAAGAGATCATGAAGAGGCTAAAGTCAAGGCTCAAAACATATGTAAAATTATGGTAGATTTAATTCATTCTTTATCTGATGAAGTCTAGAAAGGCTGAAGGCCCACGTTTAAGATTATCAATCGAAGAGGTTGATATGATACGTGAACTTCGTGCTAACCAGATAGATAACATAAACGACAACTCCGCATTATCCACTCACCTTGATGAAAGAGGCATCAACCAAGACGATGTTATTAGTGTAAAGCATTGGCAAAGTGCTAGTGGTGATTATAGGTTTTCTATTGTTACTAAAGAAAATGTAGGGATTAAAGAGAAGGATATTTTTGATAAAGTAAATAAATTTGTTAGTGAGTACGCTCCAGCTTATCACACCATAGAAAGAAAGCCACAAATAGATCCGCATCTTTTAGTTATAAATCCAGCTGATATTCATATTGGTAAATACGCTAACTCTACAGAAACCGGGGAAGATTATAATAGCTCTATAGCTATTCATAGAGTAATGGAAGGAATAAAGGGGTTGATTGACAAGGCTCAAGGCTTTAAAATTGAAAAGATTTTATTTTGTATAGGTAATGATGTGTTACATATTGACAATGTTTACAACACAACAACTAAAGGAACTCACCAGGATACAGATGGCAAGTGGTGGGAACACTACGAGTTGGCTTTGGCTTTGTATGTAGAATGCATAGAAACCTTGCGCTTAATTGCTCCTGTTGACGTTGTACATAGTATGAGTAACCACGATTACCAATCAGGCTTTCATTTAGCGCATACATTACAAGCGTGGTTTAGAAATGCGGATGATATTACGTTTGATGTGACTGTAGCTCACAGAAAATATTATAAATACGGAACGTCTTTAATAGGATTAGAGCATGGGGATGGTGCTAAAATGGATAACTTACCTCTTCTTATGGCTCAAGAAAAACCACACATGTGGGCTAACACAAAGACTAGATATTGGTACTTACACCATATACATCATAAATTAAAGCATAAATGGAGAGATGCCAAGGACTTCATAGGAGTCACTGTAGAGTACATGAGGTCTCCTTCCTCTGCTGACAGCTGGCACGCTCGAAAAGGCTACACAGGAGCTCCTAAAGCCTGTGAGGCGTTTATACATCATAAAGACCTAGGTCAAGTAGCTCGTTTGACTCATTTTTTCTAGAAGCTTCATCTTTACATTTTAACAGTAAAGCACACTTTTCGTAATCTTCTTCATTTTCAAAGTAATCTATTAAAACATCGTAAGTATCATCCACCATGGGAATGATCTTTTTAGTAGGATCAAAAATAAGAGAAAATTTTTTATCAAGATTAACGAGTTGTTTATAAGAGACTTGATTAGTTAAAACATAGTAACTATGAATCATACATTTATGTTCATTGAATACTTTCATAACACAGCACTTTCTTTTCGTTTTGATAAATATTTTTCAGGAATTTTAGGAATTGGAAGCATACCTCCTTTACCTAAAGCTTCTATATCTCCTTTTTTTAATTTTATTCCGTATCCTTTTAATGTTGCTATAAGAACATCACCTTTCACACCTAATCTAATAGCGTCTTGTATTTGTTCGGTTATATACTTTTGCATTTCTAACTTTCTTTCATTAAGACTAGGCACATCGGTAGTAAGTTTTTTATATGTTTTCAAAGCTTGTTCATACGTTATCTCATTTTGGTTTATTTGTCTAACTAAATTACCCCATGCTTTATTTAATGTTGCTTCTTTATTATTTTGTTTTGCTTGTTTAGGTTCTATATTAAAGTAAAACTGTCTAGACACATCCACAGTAGTGCTTCTAATCCCAACTAATTTTTTCCAATCTGGATCTTTTGGTTTTCTTCCTGATACAGGTGTAACGCCAAGTGCATCTTCAACCTGCAATATTGTCCCTGGTATTAAAGCTCTTGATGCAACGGGTTGTAAAACCTTTTTATGAAACTCATAATAATTAGGGTCACCATTTGTCAAAGGTAAATCATATCCTGTTCTTTCGTAAGCATCTATTGATTTAAATATAGCGTCAAAAACAAAATCTTTACTAGCAAAAGTTTTAGTGTTTTCTTTTATTATTCCTTTGATTGCATCAGCATAATCTTTTGATTGTAATAACACATTTAAATTAGCTTGAAGTAATTGATGAGGATCAAAAGTAGAGGCATCTATTAATTTTATTGTGCCATCACTTGCTTGTGTTATAATTACATTTGTGTTTTTTTGCCATTCAGGTAAAAAGTTTCTTATTGCTTTTTCGTTTTCTGTTATTCCACCTATGGTAGTTTTTTCTTTATTTTCATCTTCTTCATCATCTTTTATCATAGAACTCAACATAGGAACCACACCTCCTAAAACTTTACCTCCTAATCTTGTGGCAATTTGATATAACATAACATCTCTCATCATAGTATAACCCGCTATATTTCCTATTTTTCTTAAACCTTCTTTTCTAAACCTCTCTCCTCTTGCTATTTTTTCTTTACCTTCATCTGTTTCTTTATTTTTATTTCCCTCTTTAATCAGCCTATTTCCATCATTAATCATATTGTAAGAACCTGCTACAGTGTTGTAAGCTGTTCTATATGATTCTGCTTGGAAAGAAATAAAGTTTCCTGCAACAGGAAGGTATTTAAAAAACCTAGCAGCTCTAGGAATTCTGTCATAATTAGGGTATTGATTTTTAACCATTTCAGCAGATTTATCAGATACAATTTTTAATTCATTAGGCGTTAAATCTTTAATGTCTTTATTAAAATATACTGATGCACTTACACCAAGTTGCTGTTCATAACCCATTATTTTCCAGAAGTCATCTCCTACTTGATATACCTTAGCAGCTCCTTTTCTAACCTTTCTTAAAAAAACTCTGTCCCAAAATTTACTGGTTTTATAAGTAGGGTCTTGACTAAATCTTTTTAATAAATCCGTTTCATCATCTCCTTCCCTCATTATATCTCTTAACTCTCTTACATCTACACTTTGTCCTATAATACCCTTAGCATAATACTCAGCTAGTTTTTCCTCTAACTCTTCATCTGTTTTATTTGAAAGAGAACCTATAACCGCTTTAGCTGCTGTAGTATATGATTTAATATTCATTTTTTTATTTACCAAAGAAATAGGTAAATGACCATTAATAACCGCAAAGTTTACATTTGAACCAAAGTTTATAAGTTGAGTAGATAAAGATAAAACTGTTTTAGCTTCTCTAGGAAAGGATACAAACAATGCAAATAAACTATCAACTATAGGATCGCTAAGTTTAATTTTAACTATACTTTCCTGACCAATAACACTTCCTATACCACTTTTTATTTTACCTTTTAAATCAAAACCTGTTCCTCCTTGTATTGATTTTATTACATCAGGATATGTGTACATTCCATCTAAAGGAGATTTAGTGCCTTCAATTCTATCCATACCCTTAGGTCTATTAGGATCATTTTTTTCAAATAAATAAACGCCATTTCCAGAATTAAAAACATTGTTATAATGTTTTGCTTGTGAAAGAATAGCGGCTGTTTTAGACATGGTAGTAATATACTTAGCAATCGGATCTGTTATCTCTCCTAATAACGCTTTAAGTTGTGGGCTATCTAATTTTCTTTCTTTAAAAACACCCTGTTTGTTTCCAGCCATAGCAACTGAATTATTAAAACTATTAAATGTCGTGTCTTCTTTCAACATATCATCTATCTCCAGCTCTACTAAACGCGTCAATTCTTCTTCAAATTTTAAGCCTGTTTTTTTACTAGATTTTTTAGCGTTATCAATTATAACTTTGTCTTGTGCTAAAAATGCTCTAGCTTCATTCAAAACTTCTAAAGTTAAAGTTTCTTTATATTTATCTCCTTTTTTATTTCCTTCATAAAATCTGTAAGATTTATTAAGATAATTTCCTATATTTTCTTTTATAACTTCTTGAATGCTACTAGGCGCACCATCTGCGTCAACTATGCCTTGTGACATTTTATCTATATCTGTCCTTAATTTTAATATTATGTTTTGAAAATTTGGACTTAATGCTCTTTTTTTATTTGTATTATTATCAATATACTTATATCCTTTTAAAAATTGTTTTAAATCTATATCCTTTCCTTTTAAATTTTTAGCCTTACCTTCAAGAGCATTACTAATATCATCACTCATTTTTTGCAGTTGTGTAGGATTTAAATCACCATCAGTTTTAGCCTGCAAAAACAACCTATTAAATGTTTGAGCCGCTTTACCAGCTTTAAATAATATAGATGCTTTTTCATTTCTTGCTTTTTCACTACTACTTCCTGAAGATATAGGTTGATTTCCCAATGAAGTAAAAAGTTGCTTTAGAGTTCTATTAATAGTGTTAGTTACTTTAGCTATAGGATTATCAGCAGCTACATCTATTTTTAAGTTTTTAAAGAAACGAGAAATAATAGGAACACTGAATGTTACCATTCCTTTTTTAGGAGTATAACCTTCTTTATCTAAACCTTCTTTTATTTCTTTATTAGTCTTAGGGGGGGTAACTTTACTTTCTACTTTTAACTTTTCTTTTGACTTTTCATCATTTTTTTTCTTAGTAGGAACTTTATTTGAATCAGCCTTTTTAATTTTATTTTTTAAATTCTCTATTTCTTTTTTTACTTCTGCTATAAGTTCTGCTTTAGTTAATCTAGTAAGTTTTTTATTTTTCCTTATATCTATAATTTTTTGATTTAAAGATTCTATTTCCTTTTCGGATTCCTCTTTAATTTTATTTTTGTTTTCGGTGCTACTCTTTCCGGAAGACTGGTTGTCGGATACATTTGTGTCCACTTCTTGGCTAGTTCCGGTAGGTTTTTCTGCATCCAAGACCTCTGCGCTTTGCTTTTGAACGGCATAATTAAAAATTTCGTTATTGGTTAATATTTTGTTAGGGTTTTTATCTTGTAATTCTTTTTTTGCTTCTGTTAATAACCTCTTTTGTGTTTTTGCATCAAATCTTTTAAAAGTTAAAATTCCATCAATTTTTTGATTTGCTTCTTCTATTTTTTTATTATTTTCTGCTTTTAAAGCATCGCTGTTTAGTGATTCGTTTTGAATTTTTAATTGAGATATAGCGTATACTGAATCCATTATATTATTTGCAGTATCTGCGTCTAAATCTTCAGGAATAAAATTTATACTTCCTGCGTACACTTCTATTTGTGTTGCAATATCATTTCTTTGCTTTAATGACATTAACCCACTTGACACTTGTGAGTCTAACATTTGGAGTGTTTTATTTTTGTTAGCATTCAAAAGCCCTAACATTTGTAACTTATCTATATCATTTCCAGGAAATAAAGAATTAATAGAAGTATTAACAGCACCACCCCCTATAGGCATAACAAAAGCAGCAGCAAAAGATAACATAGAGGTATTAATAAATTCATCTCCAGATATAGTGTCTGCCATTATTTTTTCTCCCGCAAATTTATTAAGACTTGGGTTAACAACAAATCGTTCACCAGCTTGTTGCACGTTTTCTTGTATAAACTCTTTCGCTCCTTCTCCACTGTAGTCTATTATGTTTTTACCAGTGTTTTTAATTGTTTTAACAGGGTTTTTAGCCATTTCTCTTGCGGCTTCTTTAAACCTAGCTACAAAGCCTTTTGTTCCATCTTTCGTATATCTTTTTATAGCTTCCTTTATAAGAGTAGTTTTGTTAATTCCTCCAAATAACAATTCTGTTGCTTTTGTTTGAGGAGAAATAAAGCCTGTTAACCCATAAAGAGTTGCCATTTCTAAACCTGCTATAGTGGCTAATTCTTTAGCGTCTTCATCGTTTAATCCAGCCAGTTTAGCTTCTTTTAACGTGCCTTCTACGCCTTGAGAAAGACCTAGGGTAGTCTGTGCTATTATAGAGGATGCCATTCCTCTAGAAACAGGAACATTTCTTAGTTTATCTAAACTTTTTGCTACAATTTTAGAGGCTCCCGTATACCTGCCTCCTACAGTTAAAAGCCTACCTCCTACAGTCATTGCAGATGAAGCTCCTTTTGTTAAGAATAAATCCACAGTAATAGACCCAAGAACTCCAGCGGTGTCAATTGCCATACCTTGTGTGCTAAAACTAGAACCATCTTCCCCGTTTTTCTTAGCTTCATCTCTTATTGTTTTTAAACTTTCAGAATCTAAAAAAGAAGTCACTTGAGCTTTTGCATCAGTGTCAAAAACATTTCCATTGGAATTAACTAAATAATTTACGTTTCCTACTTTTACTTCTTTTCCGCTTATATATCCATACTGTAAAGCAGGGTCTTTCATCATAGCCTCATATTCCTCAGCCATCCTTACACCTGTTGCTGCTGAATCTCCAAAAAGATCGAGAGTTGAAGCTGTAATCTGATTCAACCTATCATCTACACTATTACCATAACTTTTAGCAAATTCCCACAAACCATTCTGTTTGTTTTTTTGCATTTTACTATACTTTTCTTCAGCCTTTTCTCTTTGTTGCTGTAGTGAAGCTACATAGTTAGGCATATTTTGCTCTATATATTGTCTAAAGTCATTAGGATTTATAAATTGTGCAGGTTTAAATTCAACATCTAAAGCGCTTGCTCCCTTATTATTTTTTCTCCACTCTAACTCTTGAAACCTTAAGTCTCTTTCTTGTAATTCTTCTAAATATAAAGTAAGCATTCTTAATTCGTCTTTTTCTTTTAAGACTTGCAGCATAAGATTTTTATTGGCTTTAGATTGAAAAGAAGAGTTAGAGTCGTAATTACCATCTTCTAATCTTTTTAAATAATCTTCCTTATACCCTTTTTCAGTAATAAATCCATTAAAATCTTGCTTATTAAAACCTGTAAGCCCATCAAGTTGAGCGTCAGAAAAAACAGTGTCTATAAAGTCATCATCTACTGCTACCTCTTCATATATAAAAGGTTTATCTAGTTTTTCATTAATTATCATTTCTGATATTTCTCCTGAAGATTTTAACCTATACTCGTCAACTTTTTCACGATATTTTACAAAAGAAGGATCGTTACTAGCTGCTGTTTTAATATCAAGAGCGGTAATTTTACCTGCATCTAAAGCGGCTTTAATTCCAGGCTCAGACATTAGTTCATCTATCAAAGGCTGATTATAAACTACACCAACTTTTTTTTGATAACTACCACCACCTGGCATATTTACAGTCTCATAAACAGCTTCAGCAGGAAGATCTTGATACTTTTGTTCTATTGAACTTAACTCTCTAGCTGGAGGTTGTCCAGAGGCCAAAGAACCATCGTCTTGTACGATTTCTGTAGTAGAGTCCGTATTTTCCACCTGACCAGTGCCAAGCGATTCGGATGAACCTTTTTTTTTTAATTGTCCAGAACTTACAGCTCCTTGAAAACTATCTCCAAACTCTTCCATAGCTTGTTCTTCTGTAAGTATCGTTCCGTCTGGAGCCTCATAACTTATTGTAGAAACCTCTTCTTGAACTTCCTCACCATCCCCCTCTTTTATTTGGTCACCAGATATCAATACAAGCTGTCCAGAACTTACAGCTCCTTGAAAACTATCTCCAAATTCAGCCATAGCTTGTTCTTCTGTAAGTATTGTTCCATCTGGAGCTCTGTACTTTTTCATATTTTATAAATTAACACTTCTCAGTAACTCCATATTTAATAATTTTTCTACCATTTATACATGTTCCTTGGGGCACATTTCTTAAGTTTATTTCATCTTGAATTTCTTGCACCAATACAGATCCTGATGTTCCATAATTTTCCAAAGTCTTTCCAAGGCTTATACTTTGGTTATTGTATACGACAGTCAGGCTACCATCATTCTCTAACACTAAATTAAAAGGCTTACCTCTTAAACTTTTGTTTTTACTAAAAGCTTTATTTATATAAGCACTTATCATGTTTACTTTATACTGTTTAAAATCTTTTTTGGCTTTGTCAGGAGCGCCTTTAGCATTAGCAGCAGCTTCAAATGCTTTAAATGGACTATCTTCTTCTTTATTCTCTAAAACTTCTGTAACAATTAAACTTACAGTCCCTTCCTTATTGTTTTTTCTTTTTACTGTAGTACTACCTGTGTCTATTATTTCTACTCCTTTTCTATTGTAATTTTTTGAAATAAATTTACCTGCTGTGTTTCCGGCACCCTTAAAAGCTTTCATATACTCATCAATTTCACTTTCTTTAACTTCCATATTCCCTAAATAACCTCTTAAAATTTCGTCATCACTAACCATGTCGTTTAAGATTTCTTCTTTGTAATTAGGATTTTTAGTTTTAACACCGTTTTTAGTAATAAATTCTCTTTCATCTATTGTAAATCTTTTGCCATTAACAAAATCTCTTAACTCCACATAAGAAGGTGATAAACTTGTTCCTGCTTCATTTAATTTCATAAACCTCATTCTAACCCCTAAATTTTGATCTGTTGTTACATTGTCATCTTTATCTAGCATTTCTATACTCTCTATATCTCTATAATCAGTTCCTTCAGCTACTTTCTCTAAATTATTGTCAGGATCAGATATTACTCTGTTTATAAAATCAACTTTAGATGATTGTTCTTTTTCTTCATCCTTAAGCTTAGCCTTTGTTGCTAGATCATTAAAAGGTGTTGTACTTTCTACTTTTCTATCTATACCGGCGTCAATTTTATTTTTAATTATATTCTCTGCCGCTGTCTGTAAGTCTTCAGGAACTTGGGTTAAATTTTTACCATCTTTTTTAATAAGAAACTTTCCATTAGCAACAACCACATCTATATACTTAGCTGCATTTGGATTATCATTTTGATATCCATTTGAAAATAAAACCTGCATAGTGTCGTTAAAATTAGAAGTAAACGGAGCGGCTTGACTACTTAAATATTCATCATAAGTCATTACAGAACCATCGTTGTTTTTCATTGAAGTATTCTTGTCAAAATAATCCCTAAAATTGGTATATTTTCTTACACTTCCATCTTTTTGCGCATAAGCTTGTACAAAAGTACCTAAAGACTCTACTATAGCCCCTGTAGCTACGTTATAGTCTATTACTTTTTCATTAAATTTCATAGCACCCAACACTTGAGCTGGATTATAAAAGTTTTCAGGGTTTTTATCAGCATTAGGCATTATAGTAAAATTACCAGTACCCTCTCCATCTTCTAACATTTTAACTAACTGCATAGTCCCTGTAGCTTCATTAAAATACATTTCTACACCTTCCAACGTGCCTCCTAAACCCTCTATGCTATTATACCCTATCTCTGTTAAAGTAGTGGCTTCACCATCGTCTATTTTTTTTAAAGCAGCATCTTGCCAAGTTGTGTAAGTATCCATTATGGATTTCATGCCTCCAAAATCATTCATTACATTTTGTGTAAATATTTTAGTCTCAGTTGGAGTTCTTAATCCAGCTCTTACTAAACCCATATGAACTGACAACAGTTCTTTATACCGTTCAGTTCCCCTCATAATCATAGCTGAAGCTGGTTGAGAATCTCTTAGCTTATTTATTTCAGCCATTTGAGCATCTGTAGCTGCCTCTATAGCCACTCGCTTAGCTATTTTATCTTCCCTAATCTGGTTTAACCCAACACTTAAAGAAGACGCAATTCTAGACCAATCTATTTCAGGAAGGCCGCCTCCTTTTTGATATACCGACCATTTATTTCTAGACACAGGCGCTGTATTAACCCCCGCCTCTTTTCTTTTATTTGGAGTGGAATATTGTTTTAAAAGATCGTTAGTAGCCATAATTTATTTTGTTTCTATTGGGAATATTTTCTGTGGATCAAGTGCATTAGATTTTAAGTACCTTTTTAACTCTTTAGCACTAAGGCCTTGTCTTGTAATTCTTTCTGTAATTGAATCTAAATTATTAGTTTTATAGTTTTTCCCCTGGTCATTTAAAAATAACCCCCCATGCTTTTTTGCTAATTTATCAGCTAACCTAGCTTCCCTTGCTGCGCCCCATGCTGGAACTAAACCACTTGCACTTTCTAAAGTAGATGATAATCCAGTAATAGCCTGTTCCATAGAACCCGATGCTGCTAGTCTAGCGTCTGACGCTCTGCCTGACATATCACTAGCTTCTCCAATAGTAGCATCAACTAACTCACTGTTTACTGCTGTTGCTGATTGAGCTTTAAGTAAGTCATTTTCGTATAAAGCTTGCGCCATTGCGTCTTGCGTTTGGCTATTTGCAGCCACTCCTTGACCTGCTACTTTACCTATTCCAGCTGCTAATGAACGACCTCCAGCTTCCTGAAGAGCTTGAACACCTTGCATTTGTTGAGCTGTATTTTCTCTGAACTGTTTGTCATAAGCGTCTAAAGGCACTGAAACACCTTCATAAAAATCTTTGGTAGCCAAAACTTTTGCTTCTTGCATAAGGAGTTTACTTTCTCTTTCTGCTTTTTTTGCCGCTTTTCTTTGTTTTGCTGCCCCTGACAATCCTATTGCCATACTTCCCGCCCCTAAAGCTACACTTGCAATCCCTAGCCCTGTGGCCATTTGAACACC
>TARA_B110000285_G_C15142469_1_pt1 | contig 10917 bp, 9 predicted proteins | sample TARA_B110000285 | Tara Oceans TARA_B110000285 (sample SAMEA4397756) | marine metagenome | biome: Polar Biome; feature: [SRF] surface water layer (ENVO:00010504); material: water (ENVO:00002006), including particulate matter (ENVO:01000060) such as... | depth 5 m
GTTTTCCTTGGGAATGGATAATCATTCTGAAAATTCTTGATGAAGTCATTTTGGGATTTGTATTCGTAATCTATTATATTATTCTTGACAAATCCGTAATAGTCATATAAATAAGTGCTCGCAATGTAAATAATACTTTTTTTGTAAAGTGCTCCTTCTAAAATAATATTAGAGTCACCAGAAACCATTATAGTTATTTTTTTAATGAAATCAAAAACATTCTCATCGCTCGGGTCACTGATTGGCCAACCCTCGGAGGTGCAGGTTTTCATCCATTCGTCTTTTACAGCAGGATGTGGTCTCACAATTAAATTTAAGTTATAGGATTTTAATTTTTTAATACGCGAAATAACTTCCTCGTATGAATCACCCCGTGACACGCATATTCCAAAATTTTCTTTTTGTTCGTTTTTATCTTCTAAAAGAATGTCATTTTTCGGGTTACCGGTCAAGATTACAGTTGTTTTATCTATACCTTTGATTGCATATTTTTCCAATGCATCTATTCCATCTAATAAACTGTATGTGAATGTGAGTTTAGGGAAGTTTTGAGTGACACTTGCGTGTTGAATGTAAATCGTTGAGATTGCACAATTATTGGCAGCAAAAGTAAAAGGAACATTTTCGAAATAATGGTCATTTGCGGTGATAAGAATTTTGATTGATTTATTTTTCTTGTAGAAAAGTCTTGCCCACAAATAAAGACCATATGAAAGATATATTTGATATATATTTTTCTGTAAGCATAATTTGGTTTCTTTATTTGAAAAATAGAATGTAAATAATATTCTTGGGATTGACATTAGTGCAAGTAACTCAAGTGTATGTATGCGTGGATTGAAGGTGTTTTCAATGTTTCTATATGAAGTTGCATTCCCTGGAAGGTGGGACATTAGAGTTCTCAATGTGTTGTACTGATTGGTTGTCGAGTAATTAAATATTACAGACTCTTTTGTTCTTGGAATTCTGATTTTTAACTTATGTAGAGAGAAAATATTTTTTCGGATTATGTAAAGGGCGAATCGAAATACACTGTTTTTAGTTTTTTTTTTCTCAAGCGCGTCGAATCCTTTCGTTACTAATGCATAACATAGTTCATTTAGTTTAGGAAGAAATTTTATTGTCATTTTATTTTTTCACAACTTGATACTACTTTCGGATATATTTCTCCAACTGTTTCGATACCTAAGCCGTGCACTTGAAATTTTATATAATTCCTATACACACCGATTGTTTTGTTTGGTTGAACTGTACAATCTTTAATAAAAAACGTAATAAAATAATTTCCGTCAACCAAATTAGCTTCATTGATTTTAAGGTGAACTAGATTCGAAATATTGTTTTTGAAAAAATTAGATTTATGATCGGAAAAATGTTGAACGATTACCTTACCTTCATTGTTAACGATTTGAGTAGTAACATTGAATTGCTCGACAATTTGATCGATTTGCAATTGCATTGAGATATTTATTTCATTTCCAAAAGCACATTTGATCTTTTCTGTTTGAGATAAATTATTGACCGATACATTTTTTAATTGACAGTTCTCTTCAAATTCAATAAGGTTTTTTGATGAGCTAAAATCTTCATAGTACAACGAGATACCTTTAGATAAATCATCGCCAAAATAGACTTGTTTACCTTTACTGAGATAAAGACATTTATTGCATATGCGGGATAAGGATGGCAAGGAGTGACTCACAAATAATACTACAGAATCTTTAATCATTTCATTGATTTTGTTAAAAGATTTAATTCGGAAACCAGCATCACCAACTGCAAATACTTCATCTAAGATGAGAATATCAGGTTTCACAAAGGCAGCTATTGAAAAACCCAATTTAATGCGCATTCCCGAACTGTAATATTTTACTGGAGAGTCTATAAATTCTTTTAATTCAGAGAATTCGACAATGTCTTCATAGTATTTTTCGATTTCTTTCTTTGTTAATCCCAACAATGAAGCATTTGCATGAATGTTTTCTCTACCCGTGAGTATTGGGTTGAATCCCGCACTTAGTTCAATAAGTGCAACTATTTTTCCAGAGTACGAGATTTCGCCAGCCTCAGGTTTAATCAAACCATTAACAATTTTTAATAATGTACTTTTTCCTGCACCATTATGTCCAATTATCGCCAAGCAATCCCCTTTTGTCAATTCAAACGATACGTCTTTCAAGGACCAAAATTCCTCATTTCTTAATTCGGTATCTTTTTTAATCAAAAGTAAATCTCCTATTAAGTCACTCAATCCATACCACAAGGATTTCTTTAGATCTTTACAGAACTTTTTGCTGATATTTTTAACTTTAAATTCCAAATTACCCTCCTATTCTTTCTATTAATATTTTAATTGCGATTTTATATATGCTCCAAAACACTATAAATGTCAACAGAGCAATAGCAATAATTAGCCACAAGCTGCCTAACTCTGTGCTTTGAGCATTAGCAAGTATATCTCTTGAAAATTCGAGAAGTTTTGTGAGTGGGTTGATTTCAAATACCTTAAATAATAACGAAGTCTTATCTTTCGGAGTGTAAAGGAAAACTGGAGAGCTAAACATGAGGAGTTGCATAATAATGGGTAATACTTTTTGTATGTCGTTGAATAAAACACCAAGCGGAATAAATACGACCCCTATTGCCATCCCTAGAAAAATAATTGTGATTAATAATAACGGAAAATAAAAGAATATATAACTTGGGTAAAAACCAAAAAAAGACGCGATTATCATTAAAATTATTATTCTAATGGATGAATTTAAAATGGCTTTTATGAATCCGGAAGAAATGAGCGCTTCATGAGGGAAATTTATCTTAGAAATAATGTTCTTGGAGTTCATGATTTCATTTAAAGGTGTTTGAAGAGCCTCTGAAAATATCTGAAATACCATTGTTCCAGAAAAAACGTAAAGTGTATAAGGTAGGGTTTCATCACCATTATTTACTAAAAGACCACTTTTCCGTATTAGTATCCAAATAATTGTATTCACAACGGGCAATAGAACTAGCCAAACGTAACCAAGTATCGATTGTCTGTATTGTGCAATTAGGTCTCGTTTTGCTAATTTAGATGACAAGTCACGAGATATCCAAAATCCATAAATGATACTCGCAACCAACTCTAATGGTGCTTTTAATTGAGATTTAGAATCTATGATTTTTTTTGACAACTGATTTCTTTTTGAATTATTAAATTAAATAAAATTTTGCGCGAAAAATCAAATCAAATAAAAGTTTTGATTTATTATGTTAGTTTTTAGATTCTTTTTCGATATCATATTCCCATCTAACTGTGTAATTTTTATTTTCAAAGTCACTTAAATATTTACTTAACTTTATTTTATTCCCTTCCGGTAATTTAATGAATTTAGAATCGTCTATTTTATCAAAATTCGATAAGTTATTAAGTAACGATTTTAAGTCGATATCCGTGATTTTTTTAAATTTTGCCTTTGAAATCAGATCTTGACATCTGTCATAATCCTCTTTAATATCTACAGATAAATTTACAAGATGCAAATTAGCATTCGTTTTGACATCAATACTTCCAATCTTAACAGTTTTATCAAGTAATATATACCAAGTTAGATACTCAGAAAATTCTGTTGTTTTCAAATCCAAATATAGTTTCCAAAGATATTTGGTTGAAATCAACTCGCAACCAACTCCAAAAGGAACACCATTGACTTTTACATAGTCTAAGTTGAACTCGTTCATTTGTTCAATCATAAGTTCCATTAGCTTATAGTCTGTAAATGGATTATCCCCAGTTACTCTGAATATTGAACTGGCTTTTTCATTCAAGGCTAATTGCAGAAGTCTATCAATAACCGAAACAGCATCCCCTTTAAAGGAAGGAAATTTATATGTATCAAATAATGAAATTAACTTTTCATCCTCCTTTAAATCAGAGGTTGCCAGAATAGATTTAAATTTATTTGATCTTGAAATGCTCTTGAACAAATCAATAATCATCTCGTTTTCAACAAAAGGGAGTAATACTTTTTCTTTTAGTCTTTGTGATTTTAATCTAGCAATGACTGCTGCCACAGTATTATTCTGGCTGAAAGAGTTTATAAGGTTTTCTATATAGAATTCTCCTGAATCACTTCTTTTGAGGTTATCAGAGTTTGGAATTACCTTTTTGTACATAATCGACCTAAAAGATTTTTCATGAGTTGATGGATGCTTAATTCCTTTTCCTAATGCTTTAGTATAATGTTTAATATTTTGAACCATTATTGTCATTTCTTCGGGGTACAAAGAAACTTGCCAATCGAAATTCCTATTATTTCTTGTTAAGGTAATATGCTTTTCTATGTAATCACAGTTTTTGGCCAATAACATAAGAGGTATATTCGCTACATCTAATGTATGGTCGGCAAATCCTATTTTATATGGATACTTTGATTTAAATGTATCTAAAACATTAAGATTGAGTTCTTCAACTTCACTAGGGTAATTGCTATAACCAGAAAATAAAGCTTCGATTTTGTTTCCCAATATTTTAATTGAAAGTTCTAGTTCAATTGATGTTGCACATTGTGTTTCGAGAATAACTTTCACATCTTTGGTCTTCGCGATTTCTTTTAGTAAAGGCACATTGTTAATGTCGGTAGCATGAATTTTAATTAATTTGAAGTTAAATTCAGTTGCAAGCGTTAAAGACTTTTCTTCTAATACGCATGGTAAGACACTAATTTTTTCCTCTTTACAGTATGTGAACAACTCGCGCCATTCTGTAGAAGTGATTTCGTTGTCTTTATAAAGTTCGTATTTGGAATAGTCTTTTGTACAAAAACTTTCTACATCCATCATTTGAACTGTGAAATAGTCACAACCTGCAGATTTCGATGCTAAAGCAAGTTCTTTTAGGTAATTGATATCTCCGTTGTGATTGAAGGCGCTTTCAGCGATTACTTTCATACTTTTCATTTTTAATATATGGAGAGAAAATCAAAGTCAGTGCCATTAATGTTTTTAATGATTGTTTCTATAAATTCTCTAAAAGCTCCATCACCGCCTTTTCGATTGGTGACTATGGAAACTTCTTTCTTGATATAATCTGAGGCATTCATTGGTGCTCCAGAAATCCCAACCTCTCTTAATAATTTCAAATCATTAAGATCATCTCCAATAAATGCAACTTCACTTAATTGAATATTTAATTTTTCACAAAGGTTTTTTGCAGTGTTTAATTTATCGCATACTCCTTGAAATAAAAAATCAATTTTAAGCTTTTCGGCCCTTCGTTTAACTATATTCGTCTTTTCACCCGTCATTATGGCCACTGGTATTTTTAAACGCTTACAAAAAAGTACTCCGGCACTATCTGATGTTGAAAATTTTTTCCACTCATTACCTTCTTGGTCATAATACATTCCGGCGTCGGTCCATACACCATCAATATCTGTAATAATTAGCCTAGGCAGATTCATCATTTAAAGATTAAATACGACTGTATTCCCGAGAATTTATTTCGTTTAATTTCAAATTTATTGGTACCAAAAACCTCTCGTAATGCCTCTGTTTCTCCCGGGAATCCTGGATCACAAAGTTCATCGAAACCAATTATACTTCCTTTTGTTAAAAATGGTTTAATCAATTTCAAACATTCAACAGTTGGATGATAAATGTCAAAATCAAAGTAAGCAAAAGCTATTATAGTTTCTTTGTGCTGATTTAAATAAATTTTTAATTGTTCAACCGCATCCCCTTTAATGGTTATATTTTTATTTATATGATTTAAAGGACATTCATTTTCGTGACATTTTAATATTTCATCCAAGTATTCTTGATAATTATCTGTAACATCAAAAGATCCATCTGAACTGTAATCATGAGCTCCATCCTTATCAGTGACTCCTTCAAAACCCTTAAAAGTATCGAATCCGATAATTTTACGACTATGGTTATAAGGTTCGTAAATACCTCTTAAATTATTGAGAGTGGTCAAATTTTGTCCCCATCGAACACCAAATTCAATAATAACTCCATGCACATTTAAAAATTTAGAATAAATTTCATTGAAGAATAAAATTTTGGATAATTCTTGTCGTTTTAAATAAAGTCCAACATTATTTATTTTTTCATTCTCAAAAATGGGATTTGAATTTAATAATTGAGTCAGTTGTTTTCGATTACTTTTTTCATTTCCTGACGATATTGTTTTTATTTTTGTACTCATTTTAAATCTTTTTTGTAGACAATTTCGTCTTTTCCAATTTCAGAAGTAAGCGTTTTGCCAATTACTAAATCTTTTTCGGACCATTTGAATCCATCTCCTGGTGACAGCAGATGAAGGTCATCTTCAGCAATAATACAACCCTTTTTAAGAATTTTATTGGTAGCAATTGATCTTTCTAGTTTGTTTTTTGCCTCTTCTACTTTTTTATCGATAAATATTTCTTCAGTTCCCATTGACATTTCAATGACTCTAATATCCCTCATCATTCTATTAATGCCATCAGGGCCAAGTGAACCAGATTGGTCTGTACCCTTCATTCTTCTATCTAGGGTAATATGTTTTTCTATGACCTGAGCCCCCATAGCAACAGCAGCTACTGGAGCTGAAATACCTATAGTATGATCTGAATAACCAATTGTATATTGAGAATAATTTTTTTGTAAATAGGATATCGTATTCAAATTCGTGTTCTTTGGTTCAGTAGGGTATTGCGATACGCAATGTAAAATTGAAATGTCTGAATGATTTTTGGTTATCATATCTATTGCATTATCCAACTCTTTTTTACCTGCCATTCCAGTAGATATTATGATGGGGATCTTTGTTTCTGAAAGTGCATGAATTAGCGGCAGATTTGTAAGGTCACGACTAGCAACCTTTAAGAAATCGGGTTCAAAATAATTTAGTAGTGATAAACATCCAGTGGCGCATAAAGTCTCTACGAACTTTAAGCCTTTTGATTTAGCATATTTGAAGCATTCAAAATGCTCTTCATCCGTAAGCTCTAAGAAAGCTCTGTGTTCACCGTATGTATCACCAAATGAGTTTATTGTATGATATTTCCGGTTCATCTGTGAACGCGATAATTCTTGATTTAAGTCTCTTTTTGTCAACTTAACCGCATCCAAGGATGGTAGATCGATATCGAATAATCCAGAATTTATAGGTCTTGAAGCAGCATCAATAATCAATTTTGCGATATCAACAGACCCATTATGATTCTGGCCAATTTCACCGATTACAAAGGTGTTTTTTTTATCCATTTCAATAATATTTTAATTTTTTTAGATCTAAATTTAAAAGGTCATCTAATTTCTTATTTGAATCGAAATGAATTTCCATTATTTCTTCACGAAGATTTTGATCCATAAAAGTGTTTGATTTTCTAGTGGCTAAGGTTTTTGAAATTGATTTAATTGTCTTTAAATTTTTGGGAGCAATATTTGTCCACAGTCTTGTTAAAAAACCAAAGTCAGAATGTTTTGTTTTATCAATAGGAATGAATCCTATAGGGTTGTTATCTATTCTTGCGAATTTATTCAAAAACCTCATAAATTTAACTTCCCCGCCCATATTATTTTGGTTAACAGTCGTAGAATTTATTTTAATATTTTGCTCAGTAATTTCTAGAAATTTTTCGATTTCCGTTATAAATTCTTTTGGTTTGTATTTAAGAAGTTCATAGGGGATTATTTTAATATTTTCCTTTCCAAATAATTCAATATAGTTTGAAATAATATTATAATAATTTAAGGAATGGGGACTAACTCCTATTGGCGGTAGAGCCTGATCTCTGTTTTCCAACGTGTAAAGTCCGCTATGGGTAAAGCTATTTTCACCATAGTAAAGAAAATCTTTAATTTTTTTGCGCCCTCCGAATTTTAAGTACAAAGAGTATAAGTAATTAAGTAAATCATCTTGTTTTCTTATGATTAACAATATTTTTGCATCAGGAAAACTTTTTTTTAATGTATGCGCTATTGATGTGTTATCTGAAAAATTGGCAAAAGGATTACCTACAAGAACTTCTTTAGAGATTAAAAATTTTTGGCTTTCTGAGTATTCGGATTCGAGCTTCTTATATATGTTATTCTTGTTATGAAAGTAAGAGGTATCGAAAGATCTTAAACAGCCCAACCATTTATTAACGTACTTATTTTTATTTACAAATTTAACTCCCTCAAAATGAGGGAATACATTGTCTTGAAGATAAGTTGACGCTGTCTTTTGAAAACCTATATGTAAATAAACTTCCTTTTTCATATAATCATCCCCGCTCCAACGGTATCATTATTTCTTTCATCAATTAAAATAAATGAACCCGTATTTCTATTAGTTCTGTAAGAATCAAAAAAAAGAGGGGTAGTGGTTCTTATTTTGATTCTGGCAATATCATTTTTCTGGATGGAGGTTTTTCCTTCTATTCTTTTCAATTCATTCAGGTCTACTGCATAAACGATTTCTTTAATAATAGCTCTTCCAGATCGTGTTGTGTGTTGGATGCTATATTTTCCATTGAGTTGCATCGGGTTTTCTCCCATCCAGCAAATCATTGTATCAATTTCTTGACTGTTTTTAGGCTGGTTGGTTGTTTTCACAATCATATCACCTCGACTGATATCAATGTCATCCTCCAGCTCTATACTTACAGATTGGGGGGCATAGGCTTCTTTTAAATCTTTTTCTGCACAATGTATTTTTTTAACACGACTCTGCAGTTGCGAGGGTAGCGCTGTAACTTGATCCCCAATTCTTAAAATACCGCTTGAAATACGCCCTGCATATCCCCTGTAGTCGTGGTATTCATTCGTATGAGGTCTCAAAACGGTTTGAACAGCAAATCTAAAATCAATGTGATTAAGATCATTGGCGACAGGTATGTTTTCTAATGAATGTAGCAATGTTGGTCCATTGTACCACTCCATAGCTTGAGAGCGGTTTACAACGTTGTCGCCTTTTAAAGCTGATATTGGAATGAATTTAAAATCTTGTATGTCTAATTTGGCTGCAAAATCTTTATACTGTTCTTTTATTTTCTCAAAAGCATCTTTGTCATAATTGACTAAATCCATTTTATTGATACAGACAAGAACATGTGGTATTTGGAGTAATGAGGCAATGTAGCTATGTCTTTTTGTTTGTTCGATGACGCCATTTCGTGCATCTATTAAGATTAAAGCGGCATTTGCTGTGGATGCACCAGTAACCATATTCCTTGTATACTGAATGTGCCCAGGTGTATCTGCGATGATGAACTTACGATTAGGTGTATTGAAATATCTATAAGCTACATCAATGGTAATCCCTTGTTCTCTCTCGTCTTTTAAACCATCCGTTAAGAGTGAAAAATCAATTTCATCCAATCCTTTCTTTTTGCTCGTATTTTCTATCGCGGCTAGCTGATCTTGAAAAATACTTTTTGAATCATACAACAAACGTCCTATTAAGGTACTTTTGCCGTCGTCTACACTACCTGCGGTTGTAAAGCGTAATAATTCTCCTTTCATATTAAAAGTATCCTTCTTTTTTACGTTCTTCCATAGCAGCCTCTGATCTTTGGTCGTCTGCGCGATTTCCTCTTTCTGTTTCACGCGCGGCGGCAACCTCAGCAATAATATGATCAAGCGTACTTGCCTCTGATTCAACAGCTCCTGTAATCGTTAAATCTCCAATCGTTCTAAACCGAACAATTTCTTTGGTAATCTTTTCATTTGGCTTGAGCGTAATAAAAGGTGAATTTGCCAATAGCGTATTGCCCCTTCTTACGACTTCTCTTACATGTGAAAAATACAAGCTCGGTAAGTCAATATTTTCTTTCTTAATATATTGCCATATATCCATCTCTGTCCAATTACTGATTGGAAAAACACGAAAGTGCTCACCAAATTTCTTTTTACCATTGAATAAGTTCCACAATTCTGGTCTTTGATTTTTTGGATCCCATTGGCCAAAGTCATCACGATGGGAAAAAAATCGTTCTTTGGCACGTGCTTTTTCTTCATCTCTTCGTGCACCACCCATAGCCGCATCAAATTTATTTTTCTCAATGGTATCGATTAGTGTAGGGATTTGTGCAGTATTTCGAGTCGCATGAACGCCTTTCTCGTCTTGAGCAAGACCATTGTCAATAGCTTCTTGTACACTCCCAACAACCAACTGAGCACCTATTTTTTGAACCAATTCATCTCTGAAAGCAATGGTTTCATCAAAATTATGTCCTGTATCAATATGAACAAGCGGAAAAGGAATCTTTGCTGGGTAAAAAGCTTTGACAGCAAGATGCGTAACAACGATTGAATCTTTTCCTCCTGAAAATAAAATACATGGGTTTTCAAACTGAGCAAATGCCTCTCTCAACACAAATATGGACTCTGCTTCTAACTCCTCTAAATGCTCTAGTCTGTAGCTCATAGTTTAGATTTTACTTGCTCAAATAAATAGTCGATGCTTTCGTCTGGTGTTTGCTCATCAGTTTTTACTACGATATCAGGTTTTATGGGTGCTTCAAATGGACTTGAAATACCTGTAAAATCAATGATTTCACCAGTTCGTGCTTTCTTGTAAAGTCCTTTGACATCTCGTTTTTCGCATGCTGAAACAGAGCTTTCTATATAGACCTCTATAAAGTCTGAATCAGAAATTATATTTCTTGCCTGAATTCTATTGCTTTCAAAAGGAGAAATAAATGCATTAATAACGATGTGTCCCGTCTCAACAAATAGCTTAGAAATTTCGGCTACGCGTCTGATATTTTCGATTCTATCTTTTTCGCTAAATCCAAGATCTTTATTGATCCCAAGTCTTGTGTTGTCTCCATCCAAAACAACGGCGTTGAATCCATTTTCAAAAAGTTTGGCTTGGAGTCCATTCGCAAGTGTAGATTTACCTGAGCCTGATAGTCCTGTTAACCAAATCGCTATTCCCTTATGTCCATTTCTCTTTTCGAA
>TARA_B110000285_G_scaffold159458_1_pt1 | contig 10914 bp, 8 predicted proteins | sample TARA_B110000285 | Tara Oceans TARA_B110000285 (sample SAMEA4397756) | marine metagenome | biome: Polar Biome; feature: [SRF] surface water layer (ENVO:00010504); material: water (ENVO:00002006), including particulate matter (ENVO:01000060) such as... | depth 5 m
ATATTTTTCCAGCTGTTCCATTTAAAAACTTTTTTCAAAAATAGTAATAGGAATACAAAAGTCAGTGAATATAAAGTAAAAGATACATTCAGAGGATCGTTATTATTAAAACCAAATGTTAATAAAATGCAAAACTTTGGAAACTTTAATTGTTTTTAAAGTTTCCGCTTGTATATTTGCCGCCCAGAATGAGAGAGAAAATCATACATAAGGCTGCAGATATGTTCATCACACTTGGATTTAAAAGTGTTACTATGGATGATATTGCTACAGCCATGGGTATTTCAAAGAAGACAATTTACGCACACTTTAAAAATAAAACGGATCTCGTAAAAGAGGCGACCCTAGCATTGTTTCATGTAATAAGCCATGGAATTGACTGCATCTCCGATCAAGATAACAATCCGATTGAAGAATTGTATGCGATCAAAAAATTTGTGATGATGCATCTTAAGGATGAAAGATCCTCACCCCAATATCAACTTCAAAAGTACTATCCAGAAATCTCGAAAACCTTGAAAGGCCTACAATTTGATAAGATGCAAGAATGTACACTCAGAAATTTAAGAAAAGGAGTCGCACAAGGATTGTACAGAGAGCAGCTCGACATTGAGTTTGTGTCAAGAATTTATTTTATTGGTGTAAACGGAATGAAGGATGACAACCTTTTTCCAAGTCAGGAATTTCCTAAGGCCAAATTAATGGAAGATTACCTTGAATATCATTTGAGAGGTATTGTAACGAAAAAAGGAGAACTAACATTAAATAATTTCATAAACAACTAACCAAATGATAAAAAAAGGAGTCGTTTTAATCTTCGTCTTTATATCAAGTTACGGGTATGCACAGCAAAAAGAAGCCCGAAGTTTTAATCTTGAAGAGGCTATTAGCTTTGCTATCGACAGTAACTATACCGCCATAAATGCAAGGCGAGATATTGCTATAGCAATAAAACAAAAATGGGAAACTACCGCTGCTGGACTGCCTCAGATAAATGGAACCATATCCTATAACAACAATTTAAAACAACCGGTTACGTTGCTTCCTGCAGAAATAACTGGCGGACCAACAGGAACCTTCACCCCAGTTACTTTTGGAACAAAACAAAACGGCTCGGCGGTTGCTACCTTGGATCAATTAATTTTTGATGGAAGTTATCTCGTTGGGCTAAAAGCCGCTAAGACTTTTTTAAAATATTCTGAAAACCTATTAGAAAAAACCAACCTTGAAATTAGGAAAGGGGTTATAAACGCTTATGGAAGTGTAATTCTTTCGAAGGAACTTGTTTTAATATTTGAAAAAAACAAAGTCAACTTAGAGAAAAACCTTTTCGAAACACGAAAGATTTTTGAGAACGGACTTGCGGAAGAGGAAAGCGTAGAACAACTGGAAATTACACTCTTGCAAATTGATACTCAATTAAATAATGTGAGACGCACCTACTCAATAGCCAAACAGATGTTTAATGTATCCTTGGGAATTGATGTGAGTGAAGTTGTCGTTTTTGAAGATTCATTTGATGAGTTAACGACCCAAAACATTCGCTTAGATCTTTTAGACAAGGCTTTGAATATTGAAGAAAATATCGATTATAAAATAGCTTTAAATTATACGCAACAACGCAATTTAGAAATGCAATTGGAAAAAAGCAAATTCTTGCCTAGTTTGAATGCTTTTGCAAATTACGGTACTGCTGCAAACAGCAACACCTTTTCCTTTTTTAATGGGGAACAGATCTGGTATCAATCTTCAATAATAGGGCTTAGCTTAAAGGTCCCCGTTTATAGCAGTGGTATGAGGCGTGCTAAAACCCAGAAAGCAGAAATAGCATTAGAAAAGGCAGAGACTGATTTAGAACTGGCCATTCAGAATATTATGTTAGAGCTAAATACATCCAAGAGCAACTACCAATTTGCTATTGATAAATACCAAAATGCTAAGAAGAACATTGCATTGGCTGAACGTATTGAAAATAAAAACCAAACAAAATTTATTGAAGGACTCGCTTCTAGTTTCGATCTGCGACAAGCACAAACGCAGCTGTATACTTTTCAACAAGAATACTTTCAGTCGATGCTTGATGTAATCAATGCAAAATCGAATTTAGAAACGGTACTTAACACACCTCAACTAACAAACAATTAACAAATCACTAGAAAAAACAAGAATGAAAAACTTAATTCTAATACTCTTAACAATACTCACTTTTGTCTCATGTGGAAATGCCGAAAAACAATCGGTTGAAGCAGTTATAGATTCAAACAACGAGGTTAGCATCATTGAGATGCGAAGTGATTTGGTGACACAACAACAAGATATACAAGCCAAACTAACTCTTTTGGACGCAAAATTAAGTGAACTAAATCCCGAGGAGAAGATTCCTCTCATTACCACATTTACTGCAATTCAAGAAAACTTTCAGCATTATTTAGAGTTACAGGGGCGCGTTGAAACAAAACAAAACATTGTTCTAATGCCAGAAATGGGTGGTATTCTAACTCATGTGTATGTAAAAAACGGAGAAAAAGTAACGAAAGGGCAGCTGCTGGCGCGAATAGATGATGGCGGTATGGGGCAACAATTAGCTCAAATGCAAATTCAATCGGAGCTGGCTAAGACAACTTTCGAACGCCAAGAGCGATTGTGGAAACAGAAGATTGGAAGTGAAATCCAATATTTGCAGGCAAAATCAAATTTTGAAGGGCAACAAAGAGCCGTCAATCAAATGGAAATCCAAGTAGCAAAAACAGGGGTTAGAGCACCATTCTCAGGAACTATTGACAATGTTATTACCGAACAAGGAAGTGTTGTTTCACCTGGACAAACACCCTTACTCAGAATTGTTAATTTAAGAAATATGTATATCAAAACTGATGTGCCCGAAACCTATATCTCGAGTGTAACTAAAGGACAACAGGTGTACGTTAGTTTTCCTGTTTTAGGGAAGAGTCTTGATGCACAGATTAGACAAGCGGGTAACTTTATCAATCCAAACAATCGAACTTTTAAAATTGAAATAGATGTTCCCAATACAGATAATTTAATCAAACCTAACCTCACGGCAAGACTTCGTATTAATGATTATACCAACGAAAATGCATTGTTAATCCCTCAAAACATTATTTCTGAAAATGCGCAAGGCGAGCAATACATTTACGTTTTGAAAAACATTGATAATAATAAAGCGCAAGCTCAGAAAGTAATTATTAAAACGGGGGAAACGCAAGGGGATGTGATCGAGGTATTAGAAGGTCTTAACGATGGTGACCAAATAATTAATGAGGGCGCCCGAAGTGTAGAAGATGGTCAAAGTGTAAGAATTATAACATATTAAGAACCCGAAAATGGCTAAAAGCAAAACAAACACAGACAAAGAATTTAAGCTGTCATCTTGGGCGATTCAAAACAAAACAACAATTTATGTCATTATGGCCTTGATTCTATATCTCGGCATCTCGGCATACTTTAGCATGCCAAGGGAAAGTTTTCCTGAAATTCGTGAAACTAAAATTTATGTAAGTGCATTATTTCCAGGAAATACCGCTGAAGACATAGAAAAGTTAATCACCGACCCACTTGAAGACAAATTAAAAACAGTGAGCAATGTTGTTGGGATAACCTCAACGTCTCAGGAAGATTATTCCATGCTGGTTGTAGAATTTGATGAGGCAATTTCAGTAGAGCTTGCTTTGCAAAAAGTAAAAGATGAAATAGATTCTGAAACCTCAAGTGAGGATTGGCCAACATTTAATGGGGCTAAAGTAGAACCCAATATATTTGAGCTGAGCATGTCTGAGGAAATGCCAATTTTGAACATAAATATATCAGGAGATTATACCGTCTCAAAACTCAAAGAGTTTGGAGAATATCTGCAGAATGAAATTGAAAATCTTGGCGAAATAAAAAAGGTTGATATCCGGGGAGCACAAGATAATGAGGTAGAGGTAGCAGTGAATATCTTTAAGATGATGGCCTCTTCAGTAAGTTTTCAAGATGTGATTAACGCTATCAACAACGGTAATATGACCATGTCTGCCGGAAATTATGTTGCAAGTGGGCAAAGAAGAACCATTCGCATTATAGGTGAAATTGACGCCCCTTCCGATTTAAATGATTTTGTTGTGAAATCGGAAAATGGAGACATCGTGTATCTGCAAGATATTGCCAAGGTAAAATTCAAGGAAAAAGACCGAACGACCTATGCGCGCGAATTTGGTGAGCGGGTCGTAATGCTAGATGTGAAAAAGCGTTCAGGTAAAAATATGGTTGCCGCTGCCGAACAAATAGAGGTCATTGTAAAAAAAGCAAAAGAAGATTACTTTCCAACAAATTTGAAGGTGACCATAACCAATGATCAATCTTCAAAGACCATTGGACAGGTAGATGATTTGGTAAACAATATCATTTTTGGGATTATCTTAGTGGTTACTGTTTTGATGTTTTTCTTAGGATTCAAAAACGCTTTGTTTGTAGGCTTTGCGATTCCTATGTCGATGTTCATGTCATTAATGATCCTGAATCAGCTTGGTTATACCATGAATACAATGATACTCTTCGGGCTTATCATGGGGTTAGGGATGCTTGTTGACAATGGTATTGTCGTTGTAGAAAATGTGTATCGGTTGATGGAGGAAGAAGGGTTAAGTCGCGTTGAAGCGGCGAAGAAGGGTATCGGTGAGATTGCATTTCCTATAATTATTTCAACGGCGACGACCGTAGCTGCATTTATACCACTTGGGTTATGGCCCGGGCTAATGGGCCAATTTATGATCTATTTCCCTATTACATTGTCGGTCGTTCTTGGGTCTTCACTATTGGTTGCTATTTTCTTTAATTCCGTTTTGGTGTCTCAGTTTATGACCATTGAAGACAACGAGATGCCTCTTAATCAAATCATTAAAATATCGACAATAGTAGCGGGTATAGGACTCCTCATTTTGTTTTTTGGAGGAGAATACCGCGCCTTAGGAACCGTTATGGTTTTTACCGCTATCATGCTTTGGGTGTATAGACTTGTAATTCGTAAAATGGCAAAACGTTTTCAATCCAAGTCTTTAGTGAGGCTAGAAAATTGGTATGAAAAAAAGTTGACCAATGCTTTTAAGAAGAAACAACCATTACTTATTGTTGGCACAACCTTCATATTACTCTTTGTAGCCTTTATTACTTTCGGTATCTCGGTCGATGAGCAGCGTACCAAAATTGAATTCTTTCCCGACAACAAACCCAATCAAATCATTGTATATATAGAATATCCTCAAGGTACCGATATTGATAAAACAAATGCCATTACAAAAGAAATAGAGGCAAAAGTTTATACCGTTTTAAACGATGATCAATATACAGACGGTGATTATAACTTTATGGTCGAGAGTACGGTTTCACAGGTAGGAGAAGGAGCGGGTAACCCACAAACAGATGGAGGGTCTTCAGCAGAAATGCCACACAAAGGAAAAATCACGGCTTCGATGCGAGAGTATAAATACCGAAAAGGTGAAGACAGTGAGTTATTGAGGCAGAAAGTACAAGAGGCTCTTGTCGGTATTTACCCTGGAGTACTTATTTCAGTAGAAAAAGATGCCAATGGCCCGCCAGCAGGTCCACCAATAAATATAGAAATTAAGGGAGATAATTACAACGACCTGATAGCTACCGCCGAGCGTATGCGCGATTATATTAACAGCAAGAACATCGCTGCAATTGATGAACTTAAAATAGACGTTAATAAAGACAAGCCGGCCATGGAGGTTCTTGTAGACAGGGAAAAAGCCGGGGAACTGGGCGTTACAGCAGGACAAGTTGGGCAGCAATTACGCAATTCTATTTTTGGAGCGAAAGCCGGAGTGTATAAGAAAGCAGGTGAAGACTATGATATCTATATCAGATTCGATGAAAATATCCGCTACAATAGCAGCGCCCTCTTTAATCAAACGATGACCTTTAGGACAAATACTGGGAAATTAAGAGAGATACCCGTCTCGGCCGTGGCATCGCAAAAAAACAGTTCTGGGTTTAGTGCCATTAAACATAAAGATGCGCAACGTGTCGTTACCGTATATTCTGCTCTTGCCCCGGGTTATACAGATGCCGGAGCCGTGGTAAGTCAAATACAAAATGAAATGCAAAATTACAAGGGTCTTTCTGAGGATATAAGGATCGATTATACCGGACAAATAGAAGAGCAAAACAAGCAGATGACATTTTTGATGGGCGCCTTCTTTTCAGGGTTGGGATTGATCTTCTTAATTTTAATCTTTCAATTTAATTCGATCTCAAAACCAACCATTATAATGATTGCCATATTCTTGAGCTTTATTGGTGTTTTTGGAGGTCTGGTTATTACCGGGGCACCCTTTGTAATAATGATGACAATGATGGGGATTATCTCATTGGCTGGTATTGTGGTAAACAATGGCGTGGTATTGCTAGATTATGCTCAATTATTGATTGATCGAAAGAAAAATGAATTGGATGTAAATGATTCAGAATATCTATCTAATGACGATTTACTTCGTTGTATTATTAGGGCAGGAAAGGCTCGTTTGCGTCCCGTACTACTTACGGCAATTACCACAATATTGGGATTAATTCCATTAGCGATTGGCTTGAATATTAACTTCTTTACGTTAGTCAAAGATTTTGATCCAAACATATATTTTGGAGGAGACAATGTTATTTTTTGGGGCCCATTAGCATGGACTGTTATTTACGGTTTAATGATTGCCACCTTCTTAACATTAATTGTAGTTCCGGTTCTTTTCTATCTAGCCATGCGACTAAAAATGTGGGTTCATTCAAAAAGAAACCCAAGCATCGAAATCGCTTCAGAAATTGAACTATAAGTAGTAAAACAATGACATATCACGTATTCTTTTCTAATTTTGATGTTAGCAGCTATTATCTTTATAAATTTGCAGCTTCTTTAGTGTTGGGGAAAACTTAATTATTCGAAATGTACAGAACGCATACCAATGGCGAATTAAACGCCTCATTTATAGGAGAAGAAGTAACGTTAGCTGGTTGGGTCCAAAAAACCCGAAACAAAGGCTTTATGGTCTGGGTAGATCTGCGGGATCGATATGGAATTACACAATTAATTTTTGACGAAGAACGTACCCCTAAAAAAATGATGCTGGAAGCAGCAAATCTTGGTCGCGAATTTGTAATTCAAGTAAAAGGAACAGTGATTGAGCGTGAATCACAAAATACGAAAATGAAAACGGGACAAATAGAAATATTAGTTTCCGAATTTACCATTCTGAATAAATCGCTTACACCCCCTTTTACTATAGAAGATGATACCGACGGAGGTGAAGACCTTCGTATGAAATATCGTTACCTCGATATACGACGGAATCCGGTGCGAGAAAACTTAATTTTTCGACATAAAGTAACGATGGCTGTCCGTAATTATCTTTCAAAGGAGGCTTTTGTTGAAGTTGAAACGCCTTACCTGATTAAATCAACGCCAGAAGGAGCAAGAGATTTTGTGGTTCCATCTCGAATGAACGCCGGTCAATTTTACGCCCTGCCCCAATCGCCTCAAACATTCAAGCAATTATTAATGGTGGGCGGAATGGATAAGTATTTTCAAATTGTAAAGTGTTTTAGAGACGAAGATTTGAGGTCAGACAGACAACCTGAGTTTACACAAATTGACTGTGAAATGGCTTTTATTGACCAAGAAGATATCTTACATACTTTTGAAGGCTTAACGCGTCATTTATTAAAAGAGATAAACGGAGTAGACCTTGCTGCTTTTCCCAGAATGACGTACGATGATGCCATGCAAAAATATGGAAATGACAAACCAGACATTCGGTTTGGGATGGAATTTGGAGAACTCAACGAAGTGGCTCAGCATAAAGACTTTGGTGTTTTTAATACAGCTGAGTTAGTTGTCGGAATAGCGGTTCCAGGTGGAAATAAATATACCCGTAAAGAGATTGACAAACTGATAGATTGGATAAGGCGACCACAAGTTGGAGCCTTAGGAATGGTGTATTGTCGTTGCAACGATGATGGCAGTTTCAAATCTTCCGTTGACAAGTTTTATTCACAAGAAGACTTGGGGAAATGGGCTGAAACTACAGGAGCCAACCAAGGAGATCTTATTTGTATCCTTTCAGGAGACAAAAACAAAGTCCGTGCCCAATTAAGTGCATTAAGGATGGAACTCGCTGAAAGGCTAGGGCTAAGAAAGTCGGACGAATTTGCCCCGCTGTGGGTGATTGATTTCCCTCTGTTAGAATGGGACGAGGACAGCAAACGCTACCATGCCATGCACCATCCTTTTACTTCCCCAAAACCGGGTCAATTGGAGTTACTCGCAACCAGTCCAGGAGAAGTAAAAGCAAATGCTTACGATCTGGTATTAAACGGAAATGAAATTGGCGGAGGCTCCATTAGAATACACGACAAAGAAACTCAGGCGTTGATGTTCGATTACCTCGGCTTTACAAAACAAGAAGCAGAGGCTCAGTTCGGATTCTTAATGGATGCATTTCAATATGGCGCGCCACCTCATGGCGGACTTGCTTTTGGTTTGGATAGACTGGTTGCCATCTTAGGAGGACAAGAAACCATTAGAGATTTTATCGCATTTCCTAAAAATAATTCGGGGAGAGATGTCATGATTGATGCTCCAGCAGCAATTGATGGTGCCCAATTGGAAGAGTTAAATTTACAACTGACGAATAAATCGTAACCCAGCACCTTACCATTGCAAGATCTTTTGAGTTGGTTCAGCATAGCAGTGCAAAAACGAATTGATTTTTTTTAGAAAAAACTATGAACTATTTTTTAAGAATTTTATTAATAGCTGTTTTTACTGGTATTGGGGTTGGTTTTTACATTAAGTCAAGCGACGAAAAGTCGGGGCATTTAATAATAGGAACTTCAATTGTTGTTGGAGTTTTTATTTTAATGCCGGTTTTTATTTATCATCGATGGAAAGATAGAAGTGTTAAAGACTATATGTTAACCAAAGAAAATATTGAAAAAATGAGAGACTTTCAAAGAGATAATAAAATATAAACAGGTTGGTTTTTAAAAATAATTTTCATTTTGTTAAAAAACCGTGTTACATTTATAGCACAATTAGACCAATTTATTAATTTATTTTTATCACAATGGAAGGAACAGTAAAATTTTTCAACGAATCTAAAGGATTTGGTTTTATCACTAATGATGAGACTGGTAAGGACATTTTTGTGCACATAACAGCACTAAATGGCGAGTCTCTAAATGAAGGTGATAAAGTGGCATATGAAGAAGAGGAAGGAAGAAAAGGAACGGTTGCCGGCCAGGTTCGCCTCGTCTAAAACGAAACCACATATCCTTTTTAAGTTCTCTACCTCCTACTTTTTAACTTTGGGAGGTTTTTTTATTCTCTCGCTTAATTCAAATTTCGTTTTTCAATAAAAAATTGTTTTAAAATCGTTGCAGCTTCCTCTTCCAAAACACCACCTTTCATTTTCGTTTTAGGGTGCAACTTTGTTTTAAGTGCAATACACCCTCTTTGCTCATCACGCGCGCCATAGACAACTTTCGAAATCTGACTCCAAAATAAGGCGCCTGCGCACATTTGGCAGGGCTCAATCGTTACATACATGGTACAACCGAGTAAATATTTACCTCCTAAAAAATTTGAGGCAGCCGTAATGGCTTGCATTTCTGCATGAGCGGTTACATCGTTCAAAGTTTCGGTAAGGTTGTGAGCTCTTGCGATAATTTGATTGTCAATAACTACAACAGCACCTATAGGAACCTCTCCTTTTTTATATGCAGCTTCAGCTTCCTGTAGCGCACGTTTCATAAAATAAGCATCATCATTCTTAGATATCACAAGTGAAGTTTTTCAATTAATAAGGAGTATCGGCAAACAAAAGTGTCTTTTCGAACACACGTCAACAAAAGTACAAAAGCAAAATGTATCTTTGTATGGTGACTAAAAACTATTTAGATAGCATCAAATTACCCTCCGATCTGCGGAAACTACTCCCTGAAGATCTGCCCCAACTAGCACAAGAACTTCGCGCGTTTATTATTCATATTGTTGCGATAAAAGAAGGGCATTTGGGCGCTAGTTTAGGTGTTGTTGAATTGACAATTGCACTTCATTATGTTTTTAACACTCCAGAAGACATCTTAATTTGGGATGTTGGCCATCAAGCATACGGACACAAAATTCTCACCGGAAGAAAAGATACTTTCCACACAAATCGAATGTTGGACGGCATTAGCGGTTTTCCAAAAAGAGAAGAAAGTGCTTACGATGCTTTTGGTACAGGCCACAGCAGTACAGCAATTTCTGCAACTTTAGGGATGGCAATTGCTTCGCAACTAAAGGGAGATAATGTAAAACAACACGTTGCAATTGTTGGAGATGCATCTATCGCAAGTGGAATGGCATTTGAAGCTTTAAATCATGCTGGTGTAACCAACACAAACATCCTAGTTATTTTAAATGATAATGCTATCGGGATCGACCCTAGTGTAGGGGCATTGAAAGAATATTTCATTAAGGTTAGTTTAAACGGAGCCCCAGAAACTGACAATATTTTTGAGGCACTCAATTTTAATTATTCCGGACCTGTAGACGGTCATAATTTAACCGAATTAATTTCAGAGTTAAAAAGGCTTATGCAAATTGAAGGGCCTAAACTTCTTCATATTATTACGAAGAAAGGAAAAGGATTGCGACAGGCTGAAGAAAATCAAGTGGTGTATCACGCACCTGGAAAATTTGACGCCATAACAGGAAACTTGCACCCTAAAAGCACTGCTATTCATCCGCCAAAATTTCAAGATGTATTTGGCAAAACGATTGTAGAACTGGCGAGAAAAAATGAAAATATTGTTGGAATTACTCCGGCTATGCCAACGGGAAGCTCCTTAAAGTACATGATGGAG
>TARA_B110000285_G_scaffold182354_1_pt1 | contig 10914 bp, 5 predicted proteins | sample TARA_B110000285 | Tara Oceans TARA_B110000285 (sample SAMEA4397756) | marine metagenome | biome: Polar Biome; feature: [SRF] surface water layer (ENVO:00010504); material: water (ENVO:00002006), including particulate matter (ENVO:01000060) such as... | depth 5 m
TTGAATTATATGAAATGTAGTTCCTATACTTAATCTTGTACCATCATTTGCATCAACTGCATTACCGAATAATAAATTACCAGTACCAGCGGCCGCTACATTACCAGTACATGCCACAGATAGTACAAAAGTCGTAGCGTTTGTTATAGAAACAATATAAGCACCAGCTGGAATAAAAGCCGCTTGGGTTGCAGGGACACCAGTTCCAACTGAAACACCCATACCAACTTCAAGTCCGGCTGTAGATAGTACTGTTACTGTAGTTGAAGAACTAGTCACCGCCGTCATATTAAACTTTACATCTTGTGGTGCGATATAAACAAATCCTGTAGCACCAGAACTTGAACCCTTTACTTGAGCTCCGTTATGTAAAAAATGAGTTGCATCAAAGGCTTTACCCGAAGCTGCGGTGACAGTTAGTTTTGCCAACATTCTGGTATCAAAAAGATATTGGTGGAATGTTGATGTTCTAGGATGTTTACCTGCTAATGTTGAAACGGCTGCAGAACCAACTTCAAAGGCTCTTGTTCTTGCAACTCCAACTGTTCTTGCACCCCTCTGTGTTCCAGCGTCAGCTCCATAACTTGGATATGAAACAGTTCCTGTCCAGTTACTTGCACTATGAAATAAATCCATACCCCAAACATATACTGGTGAATTTTCAGCATGAGCAATCCCCGGCCCACCAGAGGCAGGGCCTGTGCCAAGATAACCTCTGGCAGAGGCTGTTAATACTGTGTTAGAAGCTAGACCAGAACAAAGTATTATTTCATCACCAATCTGAATGATAAATGACCCTGTGGCGGGAAATCGTTCTGTGGAATCTACTGAAATAGTTGTGTCACTAACATTAAAACCAGACTCAGCCAGATGAGTAACCGGCATTCTTTGATTTCGTAATTCCACTTCCTTGAATGGTTTACTATCGTTTCCATCAGAACTAATATCTGGTGAACCGAAAACATTCTCTACTGTAATAAAGTTACCAGCACTAAATGTGGTAGCGTTGTTTTGAATAAAATCTGTAGTGCGTGCTTTGTTTAGTGGGATGAATGTTTGTGCAAGTGTACCAATCTCATAACCACGAACATATGCTTTTCCTGGCGCAATACCTATTGCAATCTTTGAAGCGTCACCACCATCTGCTAAAGTGTACACTCCATCGTTAAGTCCATCATCAAAGTGTTCTCTCATGTCTATGTCAAATCCTCTAACCACATAGTCACCAGACTCTTCATACGTCCGTCTGGCAAGAGTATCTTCAAGAACGGAGTATTCTGTACCACGAACAGATGATAATACTTGACCTTCTTTGACAGTCATAAGTTCAATGAAATCTGCATCATCAGCAGAACCTATCGCTTTCTTTGCAAGAGTGAGAGTGAATTGTAAACGATGAGCTCCTTTGGCTGCATAGTTAGTACTTCCAGTTGCATTATCTAGAAGTGCAGTTTGTTCTTCAGGAGTTACTAGGGATTCGGTTACTGTGAATCCGATTCTGTATGAGGGAGTATTAGAATATTTTTCTAAAACAATTGTTTGAGTTTTTGCTTGAACAAAAGAACCACGAACATAAAAGATTCCTTTTTGAACACTTGCAGAAGAACCGACACCTGAGGCAGCGGATGCAGAAGAAAGTCCGGCTTGTTGAGCCGCATTAATAGTGTAAGTAGTTCCACCAGTTGTGTATGAAATTGCAGTATCAGTATTTAATATTTCACCATTTCCAAAGACTGTATTAGTTGTTCCTCCAGCTGCAGTTCCAGACGATTCATACTTTACAAATAAAGTAAGGTCATCCGTACCATCACCAGCAACCGCATTAACAACTTTTGCAATAACACCAGTTGTTGCACCTGTAAGTTTCGTACCGATTAAATCAGTTCTAAAATTTTCTGTAGTATGTACAGTTGAACCAACTGTGAATGTAGCTTGAAGTTTTACAAAAGAGTATGTAATGTCAAATCCAGTTTGGCCCGGAATTACTACAGTTCCCTCTTTAAAAAAGTGAGAACCCATTCTTTCAATTTGGTTCTGTAGGATAGATTGTAACTGAGTTAGTTCACGAGCCTGTACTGAGAAGGCTGGTCTAAACAATACTCGATGATATAAACTATCCTCACTAAAATCATCATAATATGGTGCTACATTTAAATTTGTTTTTTGCATTTTATTCTCTTAAAATTCAACGACTAATTTTACGTCTTCTGTTTGGTCAGATGCTCTACTAATTGGTTTTCTGTTTTCGATATAAATTATATCACCAGAATCGGGTTGTAATTCGGGGTTTGTATAACCACTAACAAATACAGTATTGTTGACTGTAGCACTACTTGCAACATGAGGAACACCAGTTGCATTTGAGGTAGCTCCTGTTATTGTACTGTTGCCACTAAATGGAATCTTTTGTTTCAAAGTTGCATCAGTTCCTTGATCTGCATAAGAAGTCTGAACATAAAATAAGATTTTATTTGTAGCATCCCACTCTACAACAATTCCTTGAGGGACGGATGTTGTGTAAGTTACTCCTGTTGGAGATGTACCTGAAGGTGTTCGTGAAGTGGCTACTGTAAATCTAAAAGTATCTGCATCAACACTTGTAATGTGATGTGTTCCTATGTGTCCAGTAGTTACTCCACCACCAAATGTACCACCTGCTATTTTAACTGTTTGACCAGTTGCAAGTTGATGTGCAGCTGCAGTATTTACTGTTACTATACTACCAGATACAGTGACACTACTAACTGTTTGTGTAGGAATTGTCTGAGTAATTTTTTCATCGGCTGCAAATGTACCAGAATTACTTACAAGTTTAATTGCATAAGTTTGTCTTGCAGTAGAACTAGTAAATGCAGAAGTAGTACCATAAGAAAATGGATTACGAACTATTCCTAATTGTCTAAAATCGTTCACTACTGAAAAGTCAAATGCTTCAGTTTGTTCTAACTTAGTATCCATTAAAACAAAATGTCCACCCAATTCTTTTGCAGGATTAGAACCATGACCACCATCTGGGCCAATGATAACTTCAAATACTGGAGTGGTAGAAAATGTTAAATTTGTAGTATGTTGAGTTAAATGTTGGTCAATAATATCTTGTGCAACAATTGTTCCATGAGTGTATCCAGAACCACCTGAACTTATAACTGCACCAGTTATCTGTCCATCAGCTGAACCATTAGTACCACCAACAGTTACAGTTGCTAAGGCTCCAGTACCATCTCCACGAATTGGGACATTTGTTACTGTTCTGTCAGCTGCAATATTCCATGTTGCACCACCTATTAAAGAAAGTCCAACTGTAGTAACCTTGACAATATGTAACATTCCGTTCGCTAAATTTACTCCCGATTCTGGTGCGACTAGTACTGGAATAAAATCTGGTGTTACAAATTTCTGTACTTGAGTTGTGGATAGTGTAAACATATACTTGATAGTGTATCCACTAACAGTAAAAGGGATTGCAGAAGTAGATGTTGGTTCTGCAGCTGTCCATGCTACACCACCATTGTCTAGGACTTTGTAAACCCTATATGCTGAAGTCATGAAGTAAAAAGTGGAATCAAATATGTTAGTTGCACCAGAAGTTGCAGTATTAGATGCTGAGTAATTTGGTTTCCACATATCGTATGTAGTTGCACCCGAAACATCTAAGTCTCTACGAGGGATAGCGTGTGCTACTCCTGTAGTATCAATTTTCTTAGCTGCAAGCATATCATCCCAATTATACGCTTCTGACCTACGATTATCTACAGGGGTGGGTGGTGCTGAATCTGTGCCACCAGTTGTTCCTGCTGCAAACAACAGAGGTCTACCAATAAACATATAATACCTTGAAGGCGCAGCCTCTGAGAAAGATTCTTTGAATTGTTCAGCGTTGTGAAATCTAAATTTTGAAGTGATTATAGCTGCCATTGTAATTTTCCTTGTTTATGTCTTGTTAAATTATTTATAAGAGTTGTATAACTCTATTATGCTGTTGTTAGTCTAATGTATGAAGCTGGTGGAACATTCCAAATCTTTCTAGACTCTAATGGTATTCCTGCCGATCCAACTTCCATTTCTGTATATGATCCGTCCTCTAAGGTTAAGAATTCGTATCCGTCATCTCCCTCATGTTTTTGTGTCTGAGAACCAATTTCTAAAATTTCTTTTCCACATTTTATAATGTCACCTATTCTAACATCTGCATAATCTGAAATTCTATGATGTACGTTTGATTCGTGGGCTGAAATCTTGATATTAATATAATTCATTGTAGTATCATAAACACCAGCTCCCCCTGCATCAACATTATCTGTAGCTACTTCAGGTGACTCTCTCCTAATAATATTAGGATATGCATATGCCATTTGACCTGACATTCTAGTAGCCGTATCTTCTGAGTAAGAAACTGACCCACCAGTATAATCTTCGTTTACAATGTAATCACCAACTCTTGCTACAGCTACCGCCAGACTACTTCCCATACCAGAATGAACACTACAATAATAATATAATGTTTTAGCTATGTTTGCTGTAAGTATCTCAATGTATGCTCCTGCATTTCCTTGAGTGCCAGAAACTGTTACACCAGTAGTATATTCTAGTCCCGAAACAACTCTTGAAGTGATTGATAGATTACTTCCCATATTAGAGTGGTTACCACAATAGTAATGTAGAGTTGCTGAAGTATTTTGTGTAAGTATTTCAACATAAGCTCCTGTACTACCAGCTGAACCATAGGTTGTAACTCCTGTAGTATATTCTGCACCACCACCATGTGTACCATTTGATGTTACTGAAAATTTAAAAGGATGACTAGAAAGTGAACTATCACTTAAATCAAAACGATATAATCTAGCTCCTTGAATTGATAATGTAGGTCTTGCAACCCCATCGATAAGATAGATGTTTCCTGTAGATCCTGCAAGATTTGTACCAGAGGCTACTGTAACAACGTAATCAACTCTAGACACATCAGAACCAGAATGGGAACCATCTGAAGTTTCAGAAAATTTAAACGGATGTGAAGCAACCGAACTATCACTTAAATCAAAACGATATAATCTAGCTCCTAGAAGTGGAAGTGCAGCTCTAATTGAACCATCTATATAAAACGCACCACCTGAGGCGGTTACTGCATAATCTATACGACTTAATACTTCTGGTTCTTGTATTAGTAAATCACCAGTATCACCACCCGAACCTGTTTCTAATAATATTTGATTTTCTTCTATAGTATCTGCAGCTGTATATTCAGTTGGTGGTGTAGCCCACATATACTTAATTGCATTTGATTGTCTTGGGCCCAAACCATATCTATCTCTTTGATTGGGTGACCATCCACCATAAATTGGGTGAAAAGAAACATCTGCATGAGACCTTAATGTAACATCTCTGGTAGAATTATCAAAAGGTGATATTAATGTTGCTTTGGCTCCAGAAGATAATATAGCTGGAGTGGTATAACTGTTTGGAACAGTGATGGTAAATTTATCATCGGATACAATGCCTAGTATTTCATAAACCCCATTCCACCCTGCGGTTGAAACTCCTATAATTGATATTTGTTCTCCGGCAGAGGCTCCATGAGGGCCATTTGTTTCGATTGTTCCAGTAGTACCAACTCTTGTAATAACTTCTAGTGGAACACTCAACCCTACTTCGTGTCCAACATGATAACCACGTTTCAAAGTACCAAATTTGTGATTTGAAGTTCCCTTCATTTCTGTAGAACCTAATAGAGTTGTTCCATCAGATTCTGTACCAAGTCTTCTACCAACAATTGTAGTAAGGACTGCTTCAAAGAGACTTGCAAGTTCTGGTGTATCTGTGAGTACTCCTGAAACTGGAACAGTAAGTCTTGCAGCTACTTTGTTAGTAATACTAACCTCACCAAACATTGCAAAACCAGCAGGGTGAACTGCTTTCTTAATTTGACTTCTCCAATCTGCAATGGCTGCACCAACCCGAACTACATATGAAAAATCTTGATAATAAAATGAATCTTGAATTCTCATTAAGGATTCACTAATCTTACCTTTATCATTTAAGAACGAACCAGCAGTAACACCGATTGTACCAATTGTAGACCCTAAAGAACCCTGTGCTATTTCTGCAACTATAGCGTAGTTTGTTGAAGCACCCCTAGTGAGTATTTCTGCTTTACTGAAAGTTCCTAGAGTAACATTGACTGTGAGTATTTGTCTGGAGTTATCCCATGCGGCTATAATACCTCTTGCTGAAGAGGTTTGTCCTATGATTGTATCTCCTACAGAAAATGCAGTAGTTGTAGTAATGTTTGGTGGTTCAGCTAAATTAACATTCCTAGTAAGTAAAACTTTGATAGGTACTGAAATTGATGGTACAGTAGAATAACCAGTACCAAACTGAGAAACTTCTACTCCTGCAATAGAACCAATTCCTGAAGATGACCATGCAAGATATGTAGCACCGATTCCAAGTTGAGTTACATTAGTAATGGTTGCAAATCCTAATGTCGAACTTCCTGTGATAACTTCATTTGCATTAAAAGTTCCTACGACATTAGATAAAGTTGCAACTCCAGTATTAGATAAAGTGGCCAATGTTGCAGAACCACCAGATACATTAGTAATTTGTTCACCAGCTGCAAACTTAGAAAATGTAGTTAGTGCAGTAGTACTCCAAGTTATTCTAAAACTAGTTGGTTTAACAGTAGGGAATACTTCATAACCAGAACCCCTACTAAACATTGCTATGTTAACGACTTGTCCAATTTCATTTGCTAAGTTAAGACCACCACCAGTAGTTGTGGGATAATTTTCAGCATTATTTGTTAGTGTACCAGATTCAATTTGCATTTGATTTCCAGTATATGCATCCGTAGATTCTGTCCCATCTTCATATACAATATGGTCAAATACTCTCATACCATAAGCTGAAATATCCCCCACCTCTGGAGCAATAGCACCGTCCACACAAGATACAATAGCTGATGCACCAGCACCTTCAGTATTGAGATTATTAAAGTATACAGAATCCCCTACTGCATATCCTGTGCCTGGATTATCAATAATAATTTGATCTATTTCTCCTGCACCAACATCAACAATACTAATTACTGAGTCCTTACCAGTTACACTTGATACTGCAACTGTATCAGCTGTAGTATAACCAATACCACCAGAAACTACATTTGCAGAAACTAGAATAGACTGTACTGTAGCTGAAACTGATATATCTGCATTTTTATTATCGATACCAGAGATTTCAGCCCCTGCAATAAACGTACCATTTATAGAATCACTACTTAATATTAATTGGTATACTGTAGTCTCTCCTTCTTGTAACTCAAGTACACCTTCGATATTAACTGTAGCTGCAAGAGCATCTAAACCAATATCAACAGTTTGTGTTATAGTTTGTCCTAGTAAATTTGCAGGATTATTTTCTGTGGCAACAACTCTAAGTACAGTATCCGATGACCAATCACCAGCAGAAACTTTAAGAAGATTATCAGTAGGATAAAAAAGTTCTGGTGTCTCTGCGAACATCAAACGGAAAAAAGTTTCATGTCCTTTCTTTGTACCTTTTGCACGATACAAATCTCTAACACTCTTAATTAGTTTTCGTTTAGATACGCCGGAGGCTAAAGTTGTAGGTACGGCAGTGAGGTAGGTATTTCTGAATTGGTCTAGGAAGTCAGTAATGGTATCATCAACATCAACATACTCTAAGAGTTGTTGAATATTCTGAACTGGATTTCCTTGATACTTTGCGATAGTGGCCTTTGCACCAGATACACTACCGACAATTAATTCACCAACTTGTAAGAATCTATTTTGTTCAACGTAAAGACAACCACTTGCATTATCTTCTGCAAGAACTTCAACAACAGCTCCAGAGATTTGACCAGTAACATTTTCACCCTTTATGAAAGCTCCGAATACAGAATCCTCATAGATAAATTTAGAACCATCAAACTCATTGACCATAAAGTTGTCAGTAAGTTTATTTTCTAAAAGAATCTGATCTGTCTGTTGAACATTTGTGAGAGAGATTTTTGAAGCTTCAAGAAACTGGTAATATAGTTTTAGGAACTCTACAAAGACAGGATGATCCGCCTTTACAAACTCTGGAAACTTATCTTCTATAAACGATGAAATTTTTTCATCTAAAAATGTACTTGACATATTTTATGTTGTGTATTTACTTCCTACTGAAGATGTTGAACTTGTCGTTGTGTATCCCACTCCTGCTGTTGCACTACCAGCTGCAAACTCATCAACTTCTGTACTCACTGAGGTAGCTACTGTATCTATTTCAATGACTTGATTCCTTACAGGAATGACATCATTAGAATCTGGTTTGACAGTAATATCAATTGTAGTATTACCATTAGTTGTAGTGGTCACATTAAGTGCTGTTAATACTAGTTGACCAGTAGTATATGTAATAGTTCCTGCGGATGCGTTTGTGATAGTCTTAGTGACTCCACCTAGTAGATAAAAAGTTCTAAGGTTACCACTTCCATCATCATCAATAAATTGTTCATTGGTATTTCCTGCCAAATAAAATCCTGTAGACTCCACTACTGTTTGTGACCAAAGGGCAGCTGGATGGTAAGCGGCATTATTAAAACTAACAGTATATTTTGTTATTGCATTTAATGTGGGTGTAATAATTCTTTTCAGTTTCAAAGTTGCAGTACTAGATAATATAGCAGTATCAGTATCATCAACAGTTTTTACAAAATTAGAATGTCTGAAAACACTATCGAACTTTTGTAGGTTGTTAGTATTGAATTGTGTTATTGTAGTTTCAACTAATGCATTAATATCTGATTTGCTTTTTTCTGTCAAAGTAGGATTATATCTATTGGTTACATTCATAACTATGAATAAAATTTCTGGATCAACTATCTCTGGTACTATAGAGGCTACGTTATAATTTTTCAGACTTGAAATAATTAAGTTCTTTGTAGTGGTAGTTAAAGACAGTCCTGAGTTTGGTCTGATTGCAATAAAAACTTTTCCGTATATTGGTGGATCATTATCTTCACCACCCCACACTTGAATAGATTTAATATTAGAATATACTGAAGGGACAATCGCTTTATAATCATCTGGTGTTACTGCACGACCTTGAGCTGCATACTTCAATGGTGCATTAAATTTAATAGAGTCTACACTCTCTGCATCACCACCACCTGAAGCACTTCCTGTGGCCAATGTTGTAATGTTTGTGTAACCACCGATATTAGAAGCTGCAGTAAATACACTTGCACCATCAGCAAGACTACCATTGGTAACCACATATTTTAGAGTAACTATGTTACCATCAATAGGTTTCTTTCCAGTAATACCATCACCAAAATAAACTTCGTATTGTCCATCTTCTATCTCTTGTAGAAAATAGTTAAGGGAAGTTGATTTCAATAATGCATAATCAGTATTGAGTGTGTATGTTTCTGAAGTAACATCACTTGCAGAAGCTTGAACTGTAACTACCAACGTAGATGTATCGGCTGAGTTTGAAGGGATAACAAATCTCTGTTCTAGATTAGAAGTGTTTACTGTGTATGTGTAATCTATTCTTGTACCTTCATATATGGACACATCACTAAATACAAAGATTCCAGTATCAGATGTTGCAGTATGGTCTGAGATAGTTACGAACTGATATGATGTTCCATTTATACTTGTGGTAAAAATAGTTCCGGCAGCCATCACTACTGACAACTGAGATATGGGAACATCATATACTGTAATGGTTACAATTGCATATGGGGATTTGGTTGATGTGGGTAAGTATCCTAATGACTTTGCATGGGATACAGCACTATCTCTTGTCAATGCAGTATCGATAAACATTTCGTTTGCAAGCATATTTGCATGAAATGCCAAGTAATGAGTATTGTATGCTAAAAGATCCATGAGGACTGACATACCAGAACCCTCAAAATTATAATCTGTGAATTCTTTTTGTTGAGAAAGAAATGTTTTAAAATTAGCTTTGACCGAATCAAAATCTAGGTCTGTAATTTCTAATCTTCCTTTTGAGTTTATAGCCATGTTATCTTACCGATTCTAAAAGTGTTTGAAATTCCTGAAGTTCTGCTGGCATATTCTCTACATAAAAGTAAACCCGAACATCATAGGTGTTTGTATCTGGAACAGGAAATGCTTCTACCGACTCAACTCTAGCTCTTGGTTCAAAATTAACTATTGTTTCTTCGACAGAACGTGAAATCTGGTTTCCTGTTATTGGCCCAAAGTTTTCAAATAGTAATGAGGGAATATTAGAACCTATCTCTGGATGAAATGGCCGGTCATAGTGGTTAGTTAAAAGTAAATTACGAATAGACCTCTTGATACAATTAACATCCGTAACTTTATTAACATCTCCTGTAACTGGATTTGCAGAAAAGTTCAAGTTTAAATCTTTGTATACTCTACTTGAATTCTTTTCATTCTGTCTTGAAGCATCCCAGGCCATAATTGTCTATATGTTTGAAAGTTGTTTAGTCTCACTATCCACATCATCTTCACCAATCTTAAACCAGTATTGGGTAACTGCACCAATGACTGCCGTAAAACTTCCAACTAGGATATTTACAATATCTCTATAAGTCTCAGCTACTTGCTGAAAAAATAAAATGTAAAGTAGTATTAGGAATATAGAAAAAACTATAGTTGATAATATAAACCTTATAAGTATCTTCCATTTCTTTCGTGTCTCTACAGCCTTGAGTTTAAATAAATGTATCTCTGTTTCAGCATCCATATCATTTTTTTTGTTTGTCATTATTAAGCTCCTGCCCCAGCACCTACTGTCTTAGCTCCACCGACTATCTTACAACCACAATCTAATGCATCTCCGATTCTTGCAACTTTTCTAAATACACCATCATCACATTTTACTAATGATGTTGGAGAACCTTGTATAATC
>TARA_B110000285_G_scaffold19019_1_pt1 | contig 10914 bp, 9 predicted proteins | sample TARA_B110000285 | Tara Oceans TARA_B110000285 (sample SAMEA4397756) | marine metagenome | biome: Polar Biome; feature: [SRF] surface water layer (ENVO:00010504); material: water (ENVO:00002006), including particulate matter (ENVO:01000060) such as... | depth 5 m
GGGGGAGTGTTTTTTTTTTGAATACCTGGTGCAAGGAATCAGGAATAGTCAACTGGTAAACCTAAAAATAGTGATGAATATGTAACTTAATTTTAATCTAAATTAAAGCCTGACCGGACTTTTAATAAAACTACGAAAATCAATACGGATTAAAACGGTGCCATGATTGTGGTCTACGCATTCCACTATCTTAATCCGTGAAATAATATCTACGACCGCATCATTCGAATGCAAGGCTACCCGCGGAAATATGTTGCGCATGTTTCGTGTAATAAATTTTTCAGAAGCAAGCCAACCAATGGGTTCATCTCCATGATAAGCTTTGACCGCGAATGCATCAAACTCGTTGTCCTCGCACTTTAATGTGACACGTAGACCATGGTTGAACGTATAACCTTTGTTAAATCGGTAAACGTTGTTCAACACTGCAAACATTGTACGTGTGGGATATTCATCGGGAGGTTGTGGTTCTTCTTCCAGATACCACTGCTTCCATGCCTCGACGCCTGGATTCGGACGTATACTGTTCAACAAAGGTCCGCGTAATTCGTCGACCACTGCTTTGTACGCCGCCTCTGCTGCACTTGTATCTTCCAAAGCGTCCCAAAGAATATATGGATCGATTGAATTTTGTGAATTACCAGAAGCTGCCGGCTCTAACGTTTGTAATAAGTCCTGAACACGGTCGATAAGACCTTGCATATTCTCACGTTCAATCACAATAACGTTTAACGCTTTTCTTTCGTTAACGTGGGCTCTACCCATGGACGCTTTCTTCCCTCTGAAACATGCGAATACGACCCCTTCGATCTCTTCTGGAAACATTTCAATGGCAATTTGAATTAAATAATACAGCCATTTTTTGATATTGCTATTGTTTGAAATCGGTTTGTCGGTGGAAGACCGCGATGCCAGGGATGTGTATAGTGGACCCCAGCAACTTTTAATTTCAATCACCATTTTTTTTCCTTGATATGTACACATTCCGTCTGGTTGACATACAAGATTTAATTTTCCTATTTTATAATGTGAACGTCCAACATCATATTTAATACCATTTTTTAATATGTATCCAGAAACCAAATGTTTCAAAGCTTCCAGTTTAATGTCTCGAGGAACTTGCAAGTAGCGTAATTCATCGTGAATTTGTTGAATACACCGCTGCGCAATCGCCATTTCTTCACGAGCAAGGTCGCCATCACGTCCAACTTGTTCAGCGTATGCAATGGTTCGGTGATTGACCCAGGCAGAATCCAATTGTTGGACAATATCTTCTTTTTTGACCAATGTACGACAAAGCGCATCTAAGTGTTCACGGTCGCGCGCAAACCCGTCTTGACCACGGACGCTGTCAACATGTTTTTTAATTTCTGTTATGGCATTGTGTTCTTGGACGTGTCCGTGTGGGAAAATTTTTTCAACCAAGAGTCCTTCCGTCGGCATGGGAGATTTTTTTTTTGGTTTGGGTGTTTTTGTGGAGGGACTTAGACCAGAAAATAAACCAGCTACACCTGATGCAGAAATACGTGACATTATGTACAATGTATATTTACTTATATAGGTTTAAGCTGTTACCGACCGTATATCACACATCAATTTGAAACGCTGATGTAAAATATTCATGAGTCCCTCCAATTGAATTATCTCATTGTCAATCGCAAGAACGCGCCATCTTGAAATGTAACCAGCTTCGTGACTTGCCTTTATATCCGCAATGCGCGTGAGTAATTTGTGTATATGTTCGACAGCTTGTACCACGTGACTTGCAGCAGTTTTAAGTGGTTCTTTGTCACATTTTAAAGCGATGCAAGTTCTTTCTATTGTTTGTAGTGTCGCTGGTATATCGTGTTTAACGATAATATCATTCAACGTTGGAGCTGTGGTGCCACTTCGGAGTGAAGTGATGAGTGTTATGGTGGAATTGACGAGTGGCGAAATGGCCGATGACACGACAATTTTTCCAGCGGTGCCTGCTAATAATATAAGTCCAGCTTGCATTTTGAGTATTTAGAGGTGTGTAAATAGGTCAATGTGGTTACCGCTAGGTTTGTTCTTCATGAGTTGCATTATAATGTCCTACCATCTTAACGAAATTGAACCAACAAAATTGTGGTTCTTATTGGTCAATACATCTATAGTCTATTACACTTTGTTTCAACAATTGCGTTCCAAGAAGAACTTTGAAAATACCTATCTCATATCGGTGGGATTACTCATCATTAGCCTGATCATGATGGGTGAACGTTGGAGTTTTATATCGACAATTTGGATAGTGTCATCCACCTGTTGGCAAAATATCATTAAATCCTATTGTTCAACCACTTGAATTATATAACTCACTCATTTTAAACTAACGTTATTAATATTCATTGCGTGTTCTTGTACGTTATTACTAACGATATATACTCTATATATCGATGAAAAAGAGGTGACTGTTTATTTTGTTGTTCTTCTCTTCCTTTTATGGTTTGAATTATTATTCATATCGATTTCATTTGGTCAATTAAAATTGACCCCACATAATAACCTTTCTCCAACTATGACAGAGATAACAGACAAGCTGTTGAATTGTGCAGTGCAAAAGATACCGCGTTTGACTAAATCTTGGATGTTAGTCAAAAACTGTGCGAAAAGCGTACAAGTATACCACATTCCCAAAGCAAATGTACCGTTCTTAAAAGTATCGACCACAATAAGTGTACCTTTAGCTTTTGTAACACCTAAAATATTTGAGAATGATATTTTTGCAGTAAATTCAGAATATAATACACTGTCAAATACAACAAAGGCTCTGGTAGTCATACACGAATGTACACACCTTGTTTTAGATACGGTTGACCATGCTTATGTGTGGGAATCTGAATTTGACACGTTGAACTCGAAAAAACACTTAGAGAATGCAGACTCATATGTTGAGATACTATTAAATAATTGTATTAACGATACTTACGTTTTTTAGAATTTCTCTCGTAGACTGGGGAAGGCGAACGTTGATATCGATACGACTCTCGATATTTGCCATGTTGGTCGTTGTCGTTTCTTCTATTGTCGTTTCTTCTATTGTCGTTTCTTCTATTGTCGTTTCTTCTATCGTTTCGATAGTCATTATTTCTTATATGGTCCCTGTGTCCGCGTGTTCTTTCGTTAAACATTGGTGACATAGGTCGTTTTCTCTTGTTAAACATTGGTGACATAGGTCGTTTTCTCTTGTTAAACATCGGTGACATAGGTCGTTTTTTGTTACACATGCCCCGTTTCTCGTCTGGTTTTCTCCCTGGCCATCTTGGAACATCGCTATTTTTTCTGTTGTTATACGTTTCCCACCATTTACTTCTACTAGGTCGAATACCAGATGTATTGCGCGATATTCGACGACATTCACGCAATATTTTTTTCGCAATTGGAAGGTCCGAAGTATGACATTTTTCCACAATACGAACCGTCAGTTCATCACCGTATCCACACCCATGGGTTAAAATATTGTCAACGCACGCTACAAATGTATGAAACTCGTCAGTGTCTACAGGAATACCAACATCAATTGCTAAATCTTTTGCCATTGTATAGAGTATAAAAAGGTGCTTAAATACAGAAAATGAAACGTCCAACTTTTCATTATAATGGAAATCCAGTTAGAGCTGCTGGAATATTGTTTTGGACAGAAATAAACGGCGTGCGTTGGAAATTACTTCGACATTATAAAGGCAAATGGCAAGATATCGGTGGAAAAACGGACAACAAAGATGGGAATTTCATGGATACTGCCGTAAGAGAAGCCAAAGAAGAAACAAACAATAAATTGCTATGTACCGAATTAATATATGACGCTCTTAAAAATCCAAAAATAACAAAGATACAATACGACGCAAAATGCAAGTATATTTTATTTAAATGTTACGTGGAACCAAGATTAAAAGATTTAACAAACTTTGGCGAAAATGAAAACGGTAAACCACATCGATTTAAATGGTTCAAAAAATTACCGAAATTACATTTTCGTTTACGCAAATTTGTTATTTAACCCAATGAGGTATGTTTGGTTCTTGTGAAAATATTAGTGCTCTCAATTGAGCAATTTCTTGCTTCAATCGTTTGTTTTCTAAATAGAGTGTACAAATGAGTTTAGTGTGTGTTGGACTTGTTATAATCGGTGTTGGGATTACTATAGTAGAATTTGTTATAGTAGAATGATTTTGTTGATGACTAGATGAGTTAATATTCAAATTATAAAAATCTTGCATAAGCGGTTCACCAATTTCGAACGTGGGGTCAATGTACATGTTTGTAAAATCTTCGACAATTGTATCCATAATTTAAAATACGTGTTACTTTTATATTGTTAAAAATAAATACTCAAATCCGAACAAAAACGTTAATGATTGAATCCACATACTAAATTTGTTTCTACATCTACCACAACACCGTTTGATACTGTGACACACCCCTCCTCAAACCCATCCATTGATATCATTTGCTCAACAACTTTATTGGTACCATAAAAAGGATGCGTTGCTACAGGATCATTTTCAATACCATGTGCAAGTGTAATACACGGTACAGAATCGCCCATCAACATATCTTCGTATCCTGTCTCTAATAAAAAACTGAAGATATCGACATCGAAAACTTCTTTCGTTTCACCCAAATATATTGGAAAAGACCATGTCCCTTTAACCTTGACGGGATGCCATTGTGTTACCTGAAGACCTTTGTAGTCAACAATGTTTGCTTTGTTACAGGGAGTTTTGACAATACAGCGCATTTCTGCAGGTCCTTTGGTAGTAGCCACCATGTCCCCTTTTTGTATATCGGAACAAGTGACTGTCGTACCATCCGCCATTTGAACCAATGTATCACCCGTAAAACATGGACCTGAAGAGCGGTTATAAGAAGACATAGAAAAATTGTGAGATCGTGTTGATGAATGAGATGAACGAGATGAACGAGATGGGTCGGGTGGTTTCAAATTATTAAACAACTCGTCCAAATGATCGCGCGTTTGTTGAAACGTATCACCTCCGTAGCCTTGAACGCCTGGGTCCAAAAAATTGTTACAATTCTGACGCCAGTGTGTCATTCCAATGGATGGCAAAAATTTGTTTCCCCATTTTTGAAATGCATTTGGTTCGACTGCTTCTGTAATTTGACCAGACATGTCTTTTTTCAATTTGGGACAGGTGATTTCGTTCATCACGCGTTCAATACATTCTTCCTTGTTAGGAGATTTCCAACATTCCAAAATACCTGCCGCCACAATTTGACGGTCATTTGAATCTAACGAACCACTCTTGAGGGATGCTTCCTTAGTCCAATGCGACGTCTTGACCGTGACTTGGACGTCGTCGGAATGTGCAAAGAAAACATGCCGTGGTTGACCATGACATATCGGTCCTATAGGAACAGAATACCCCCAAGACGTTGCTTCGACGTCTGGGACCCCATCGACAGAACCTTTGGTTTCAATTAACAACCAAGCTTTGTCCAAATATGTGACCAATTCGTTGGCCATACGGTGGACAAACACAGTGCCTACCATGCCGATGTCAGGAATAAAGGCATACGAACCTTGTGTTTCTTTGGCCATTTCATACAATAAGTCAGCATCCAATTGATATCCAAATCCAAACGTATGGAGAACGACGTCCAAATTTTGGCGTTTGTCGATATAATCGCGTAGCATGCGCATATGTCCCTTTGGTGGGACAATATTCGGACAACCATCCGTCATTAAAAAAACGGTACCAAAGTCTGTCAATTGGTCAAACCCAGTTTTAATACCATCCCAAATATTGGTTGAACCCTGGTCTGTAATTTTAATTAATTCGATTTTCAAAAGACCTTTGTTTCCATCCGTCATGGGCTTCATTGGGAATACAACGACAGCACTATTGGAAAATGTTACTACAGAAGCTTCATCCCACGCTCGGAGGGCACCTATACAGGTTAAAATAGCATGTTTTGCAACATCTAAACGAGTCATACCTGTTTGTTCACCTGGTGGATCTGCTGCTGTGGACATGGAACCAGAAACGTCAAGAACAAAAACAATTTTTTTCGGATTTGCAGGACCATCAGGGACATTCACCGTCAATTGAGACTGATTCAAATCGGTTTTCATTTCAACAGAAACTTCAGTAAGATCTTGTTTCTTTGGTTCTTCCTCTTTTGAGTCTTCGCGCAACTCGGAAATTGCATTGAGAACAGCACGATTTGGACGTAGTTCGTCAATTGACATTGAACGACGTGTCATAGGGGATGTACCATTGACGCGTAACCACTGGACAATGGCTTCGCGTTCATAAGTATGTCCGTCGGCGTCTACCACAGGGTCGGTCATTGTTTGATAAGTAATACAACATTGATGTGCAGCAATAGAAGACATTTTTTATTATTTATTTTAGAAAGTTGTTTTATTTTTCTCTTATTCCTAACTTATTTTTAATTGTGCATCTCCCCGGACTGTTCATTAAAAAATATTAAGTTAATCATATTTCATATTTTCTATAAATATGAAATATGTAGTCTAAAATAACAACCGTATGTCCAGTCCTCGGGTGTCATTTACTCTAGGCACCTACAATTCCGACGCGGAAGCAGAGGCGGCGATTAGAAAATGTATCGATTGTGGTACAGTGTTCGTTTGAAGGCCGCTTCGCTAAGGAACTATTTGGAAGACCAAAAATGGAAGATTCAGAAGTACAAAAGAAAAAATGTCGGCATCTACGATTCCGAGGCGGAAGTTGAGGCGGCAAAGTTTATAAAAAATTAGGTTTATGTCTGCTGATATCACAAAGAGTTTCGTCGAAAGGGTGCCAGTCCTTGTTTAGTCGCACATTCACGAGGTTTCTGGTAAACCACACCCATATTCGACAGTCGGACTCTGTTTGGACATTTTCCAATGGAAAAGGGTGCGTTCGCATGAGTTCGTTAAAGTGTTCTTTACAATCTTGACATGGGAAATTTTCGTTGTAATCTTCGACAGTATCAAATAATTCTTGCGGCGTCAGACATTGGTGCAGGCGTTGCCAGTCATAATCGAACGACCATGCGGAAACAATGAGCAGTAGAAGTGTCCACATGTGAAGCATGTACATTCACTGAATGGAACAGATTATATACTTCAATCTACAGGAAACGATGAATGCATTTTTTGAATTTTGTGCATTAGTACGACGGAATACCGGACAATGGAGTTCGAATAAATGAACCATGATTGTTTCGATGACTGGCCGCTTCGCTAAGTCCGGAATATACATAGTTATTTTGAAATATTCAATCCATTGTATGAGTCTGTATTTATTTTTTAAAGTGTTCAGAGTAAGGTGAGGACAACGTGGAAACGTAATCAACACTATGTACAGCGATGTAGTTAACCAATATTATGTTTTCTTTTTTTCTTTTTTTCCCAATGTATACATTAGCCGCATACACTTTTGGTCAATGTACGTCTGAACAAGAGGTGGGAATCGTTTGATATTATGGACGAATGTTTACTCTGAATGTTTTCTTTTTTTACCAATGTATGCATTTTCGGCATACACTTGTTGTACGTATCCGACTCTGACGACGCGAATATCGCGACACAATTTTAACTTAATCCCATAACGTGTTTCACTTGTATGAAAAATAAGTTTCACACGCGGTATAACAATACTTTTAAACGGTAAATGATTCAACGGTTCGGTGTTTCTTGGTGGATGTTCGTCGAATTGGAAGATTTTATCTTTGACAAAACAGCCGAGTTTATCACCAGGTTTCCACATAATAGGTGGCGTTGAAATGGGACACGACATGTGAATGGCAGGGTAGAGCTTCTCACCCACTCTGCGGTTGCCTTTAAATATCCCGTTGGCATGTTCGTAATATTCTTCGTGTGTTTTGTATTTGCCTTTGTGACAACACTGTACACGATGATCGACGAACGCCAACTTCAAAGCTTCTCTCTGTAAAGAGTCAAGAAGTGCGATGGAAGACACACCATTCTCCTGAATAGATGGTATTACATCAACCAGTTCATCATCATAATAGCCCAACACGGCGTTGAGACTGCATCGTTCTTCGGTCGATGTCCAACTTGCATGTTTGTCACCTTGAACCCAACTTTTTAAAGAACATACTGTTCCAATTTCAAACGAATCAAAACCAACTTGAGACTGTGAATTGACAACCGTGGGGACAAAATTCCCCCAGAAATCTTTTCTTATACCCATAGAGAGTGTAATGGAGGTATCGAACGCGTTGTTGTGGGTGTTCGGTGACGTGGGTTGTTTTTTACTGGACGTGGGTTGTGACGTTGGTTGTGACATTCCTTGGCAAAAAGATGGTATAAATTTCCCAAGGAATTGTGTACATGGGAAACTCGCAAGAAAAATCTGCAGAACCAATTGCAAAATTTACCCAGCGCGTAAAAAAAACAGTGTGTCTGACGCCCAAAGAATACAAAAAATTAAAGGAAAAAGGCCAACGTGCAGTAAAAAAACGCGAAAATAAGGAAGCGGTAGTCGAAGAAGACGAAAAAATTTGGGACGCCAAGTACAAGCAATGTCATGCCATCACAGATGAAAAAGAACGTTTGCAATTTTTCTTCACTTTGTTTTTCAATACATATCCTAAATTATGTATTTGGACAGAAGATGCCAAAAAATTCATGGTTATGGCAAAAGAAATTGACAAATGGAGGACCGAAAATGTCGCCCATGATGCTTATGGTCATATTATAAAGAATCGTCTTTATAAACTCACGCAATTCAAGAAATTTATTGGAGACCATTATTCTGAAACTTTGTGTGAAATGAACGATTGGCTGGAAACTCCAAATGTTCCACATAGAACAAATATGAACAAATTAATTTCATTGATGTCAGGAGAATATGACGAATATTTTGAATTTTTGCGCAGCTTGGCCAAGTATAATTTCTGTCCAGAAATAGGAAAACCGAAGCCACCGGATATCGTTTTGAATTCACATGAAATGTACAATAATGTACAAGAAAAGTGCAAAGTTATTGGTGGTAAATATGCTGGAGAAAACGGTATTGTAATCAAACGACTAAAAAAACAAATTAAAATACGCATCAATGGTAAAGACGTAACAATATCTAAAAAAAACGTTAATCACAAATGTAGAGAATAAGCGTGTTTGAAAACGTAATGCTGTAGAAATAATAATATAAAAATGTCAATTTCTCATAAAAATTTACAATGGTATATGAACAAAGACTTGGCCGAAAAAGTTGACCGCAAATTCAATATTGTCAAGGGTGAACGTGGTCCACTTCAAATGTTTAACGATTTTGGTTTTAACAGTCAGGATTATATGGAAGAGAAAGTTTTGAACGAATTTTTAACCAATTCTGAAGACGCACATACTCGTGCTATTAAAATTTGTAATAATTTAAAATCTCTACCCGAAGAACTAGATTGGGCTCACATTATCGAAAACGCAGCTTCACTTAGAGATTTCGGCATTGGAGTTGGTGGTAAAACCAGGAAAGAATACAACAAGAACCAGTTCCGTTTTTCAAAAGGCTTTGGATGGGGCAAAGATTCTGATTCTACCCATGCAAATGTACAAGGTCGTTATGGAAAAGGGCTCAAAAAAAATATAATAGAATTCTGTTCTGCCTATATTGCCATTTCTAAGCACAAATATGATATCGAAGATGAAAAATTTACTGTTGTTATGGGCAAAACCATTGGAAAACCAGAGACCGCCACCATCGACTGTACGTGGAAAGGAAAGAGTCAAACGCCGATTTTTACTAACGCACATGAAAAAAAACAACAAGAATTCATGGACTTTATGTCTGAATACACACCTATTGAACATAACCATCTGAAACAGCTCGATATTCTACACAAACATTTTTTCCCAGGTGATGACGATACAGGTGTTGTTTATTTGTTTTTTGGAACACGTCGTAAAATTACAAAAGAAAACATGACCAAAAAGTTCAACAATCTTTACTACGAACGTCCCGTAGACGAAAAAGGTCAACTGATTGAAGATTATCACGTCACTTTCAATGGGGAACGTCTACCACTTGATTTTTACAGTGAAAAAACAACCCTTTTATATTCAAAAACATTTCAACCATTCGAAAGTAACGGTTACTATGCGTGTAAAAAGATGGACGGTACTCGTCCTCGAACCAAACACAATAAAAAAAAATATATGCAACATGAAGGAAAAGAAATGAAAATAACCATTGACATCGTCAGACATTACGAGCCATATTTCAACGCACACATGGATCATCAAATTGGTCGGCCTGAATTAACCGCTACGTGTGGTAATCACATAAAAAGGTTTACACTTAAATCACTTTTAAAAGGCAGTACATCTACTATGTACAAAATTATTTCCGATGTATTAGGGGTGCACAATACCCTTACACAGGACATATGGAATAAAATAGACCGTTCTAAATGTTGTGATGGAAAGGACGGGATATATGCCTCTTCAACCATGGAGCGATTCGGTAAGTTGCCAAGATTGGGTCAAAAAATTGAAATGATTATTCGTCTCCCAGCACGTTTTTATGATGTACTCAAAAATGATTTTGATAAAAATAGACGACCAGAAATATGCATGTGCCTAACTAGCGGCATTCAAACAATAATGCCGTTCTTCAATGGTATCTGTAGCGAATTGACAGAAGATGATTCATTCAAACAAACATGGGGGAAATGGGAAACAGATAAAAAATCTATAGTACAATGGGAAAAAGTCGAGTCTAGACCTCCATGCGTGGATATGGCCATTATTAAACAAAAGGCAGTAGTCATTAAACAAAAGTCAAAACAAAAAACAAAAAAAAGAAAACGCAATGCGTCTAACAAACCAACTGACTCTAATGTGAGTCTTAGTTCAAGCAGCAGTTCAAGCAGCAGTTCAAGCAGCAGTTCAAGCAG
>TARA_B110000285_G_scaffold39091_1_pt1 | contig 10891 bp, 7 predicted proteins | sample TARA_B110000285 | Tara Oceans TARA_B110000285 (sample SAMEA4397756) | marine metagenome | biome: Polar Biome; feature: [SRF] surface water layer (ENVO:00010504); material: water (ENVO:00002006), including particulate matter (ENVO:01000060) such as... | depth 5 m
TCATCAAATAAGAATTCCGCGAGCGCCTTAGAGAGCTCCGTCTTGCCAACTCCAGTAGGTCCGAGAAAAAGAAACGAGCCAATAGGCCTGTTCTCATCTTGTAAGCCAGCACGCGCACGGCGCACGGCGTTGGAAACAGCCACAATCGCATTGCTCTGGCCAATAACCCTCTCACCGATGCGCTCCTCCATCTTGACCAGCTTCTCTCGCTCGCCTTCCTGAAGTCTACTCACGGGAATACCTGTCCATGAGGATATCACACGCGCAATATCCTCCTCGGTAACCTCTTCCTTGAGGATGCGTGAATCAGTTTGGAGATGGGCGAGCTTATCCTGAGCATCAGCGAGGTCTTTCTCAGCTCCAGGAAGGTCGCCATAGGTGATTTCCGATGCCCGATTAAGATTCCCGAGTCGCTGAGCTTGCTCTGCCTCGTTTCTGAGTTCTTCGATGCGTTCTTGGGCATTTCGCACAACGTCAATCACATCCTTCTCGTTTCTCCACCTCGCCATTAAAGTGGCTGATTCTTCTTTGAGATCAGCCATTTCCTCAGTGACTTTTTCAAGTCGAGCGGCGCTGGCATCATCACTTTCTTTTTCAAGAGCTTGTCGCTCCATTTCAAACTGCATCACCTGACGCTCAATGCGGTCAATTTCAGTAGGCATAGAGTCGAGCTCGATCTTAAGTCGAGCAGCTGCTTCATCGATAAGATCAACCGCCTTATCGGGCAAAAAACGATCTGCGATGTAGCGATCCGATAAATTGGCTGCGGCAACAAGGGCTCCGTCTTTGATGCGAACCCCGTGATGGACTTCATAACGCTCCCGCAGACCTCTCAGAATGGCAATGGTGCTCTCAACGCTAGGCTCTTCACAACGCACTGGCTGAAAGCGTCGTTCGAGTGCTGCATCTTTTTCAATATACTTCCTGTATTCATCAAGTGTCGTTGCGCCAATGGCATGCAGTTCACCGCGAGCAAGCTGCGGCTTCAGGAGATTAGCTGCGTCCACTGCCCCCTCGCTTGCGCCAGCGCCTACAATGGTGTGCAGCTCGTCAATGAATAAGATGATCTCACCCTCTGAGTCCGTTACCTCCTTGAGGAAGGCCTTGAGTCGATCCTCAAACTCGCCTCGGTACTTGGCTCCAGCAATCATGCCGCCAAGATCCATCGCAATTAAACGTTTATTCTTCATCGAATCGGGCACGTCCCCGCTAATGATACGGCGAGCAAGCCCCTCAACGATGGCCGTCTTTCCTGTGCCCGGCTCGCCTATGAGAACTGGGTTGTTTTTGGTCCGTCTGGACAAAACCTGCATGATTCGACGGATTTCTTCATCTCGACCAATGACCGGATCAATCTTCCCCTCTCGCGCTTTCGCAGTGAGATCTGTGCCATACTTTTCTAAAGTTTGATATTTCCCTTCAGGATCCTGATCGGTCACCTTTTGGCTGCCTCGGATATCCTTCAGTGCGGCATCTGCCTTAGCCCTGTCCAAGCCCGCCTCCTTGAGCATTTTTCCTGCTGGCGAATCAGCATCCAAGCTGCCTAGCAAAAAGTGCTCAACACTCAGGAAATCATCCCCCATTGCCTCTCGAACCTTATCGGCAGCATCAAGACTAGCACGCAAGCCATAGCTCATCTGCGGCTGTGCGGCGGCCCCCTGGATACTGGGTTCACGCTCCAAAGCATTGATTGCCTCGGCCTTGAGACGCGTTACCTCAATGCCCGCCTTCTCAAGGATAGGCACAACAATGCCACCCTCTTGTTGGAGCAGTGCAATTAAGACATGCAGGCTTTTCAGTTCAGCATGCGCAGAGCGCGATGCCAGCTGCTGTGCAGCTTGTAGCGCTTCTTGAAATTTAGTGGTGATTTTATCAAGTCCCATAATGTTGTTGGTTATATGTATGAATAGAGATTCTTTACGCGTCATGGTTAGCTTAACATGTCGCCGTTTGATCTAAAGGCTAAGCGTCATCATAGTAATTTTTTGTTCACTTATTTGGCAAATATTTCAACCTGTTTTCCCTCTCTTATTCCTCATCTCGCTGGCTAAGCCATTGAAAAACTTCAAACTTCACCCTTGCAACAGACTAGCTCTCCAGCATATCCACCAGCATGTCCAAGGCCCTGCCACCCAAGCCCCGCAGTCTGAGCCAGAAAAAGAGCGCTATCACGATTGTAGCCTCTCAATACAATGCTGAGTTTACTGACGCCTTAGTGGAAAATACCCTACAGGAACTTAGTGAGCTCAATCCAAACATTCAAATCAACACCATTCGTGTGCCGGGAGCTTTCGAAATACCCGTGCTCGTAGAGTCTGTAATGCAACAGCAGAAGCCTGCATGCGTCATTGCTCTTGGCTTGATCATTCGAGGTCAAACTGCTCATGGCGATATGGTTGCCGAGAGTGTGACCCAGTCCCTCCAGCAAATAGCCGTCTACCACGTCACCCCCGTCATCCATGAAGTGATTTTGTGTGATGATACGAAGCAAGCTTATGCAAGGTGTATTGGCAGCAAGTTAAATCGAGGCAAAGAAGCGGCCAGAGCCGCTGTAGCGATCATGGAGAGCATCAATCAAGTTCAACGCAGCAGCACGCGCATATTCCCCCACAAAGCTTAATAATTATGCTCAAACGTCGTAATATCCGAGAAGCTGCCATCCAGTTTCTCTACTTAGCTGATTTAGAAGACGGTCCTGAGGCCGCTAGCATGGAAGAAGCCTTCTGGCAAATGATCCAGGAGAGCAGTCTGAAAAAGCTCAATTCAGCAAAAGCTAAGGCCATTCTCCACGTTGCGCAGGGGCGAGATGGGCGCATACTCAAGCTCAACCAACTAGCATCGGCCATTCAGCCTGAACTTGCGGCTGGCATTGATACACAAGATATCATTGCGCCACTCAAAGATCTCGTCACACAAGAGAACGAGCTAAGCCATCAAATCGAGGGCCTCAAATCGTTTTTGCAGAATAAAAGCGATAATCCGATCCCCGATCAAATGATTCAAGACGTCATGGACGTCAATCATAGCCTCATACAGACTAGGTTAGCATGGGATAAAACATCATCAGATCACCCAGATTGGGCGGTGAAACTTGAGGCGATCAACGCGACCATTGCCCATCTGACAAGATCATCCCAAAGAGTTGCCTCGATTGATGATCCTGACTCAACCATCGTTGACTTTGCCCACCTCCGAACAAGCAGCTCAGAGCTATCGACTTTTCGCAAAGAAACCCAAGGACTCGTCGCTCATGTTCTGCAACACAAAGAGGAGATCGATGCTTCCCTCGCCGGCGTGATCGAAAACTATGCGCCACAGCGTGTCGATCCTGTTGACCGAGCTATCCTCAGACTCGCCACTTACGAGCTAAGAATGGCAGATGATATCCCTCGTGCTGTCACCATCAATGAGGCGATCGAAATAGCTAAGAAGTTCGGCACCAACGAATCTGCCCGCTTTATCAACGGCGTCCTCGATGCACTCTAAGCATCAAGTCCTACAAAATTGCAGGGACATGCTTGCATCCTGAAAGTCTTGGAGACATTCAGGAGTATCAAAGAATAGCAGATTATGGGCTAGGCAGCAGGTTCCAGCTTGCCGCGGTCATCGCGAAGTGGTTTGATCCTTCTGAAGGAGGATGATCCGAATGATCAGGAGAGTCGACCTGCGTCTACCAGACACCATCCAATGAGCAAACAATGAGCAAAGCGATTGAAATTCATGGAGAAAACAACATCCCCGAAGAGGGCGCTCTTGTTATCCCTGGCCGTCTCGATTTCAACCAAATGCTACTACTCGAGCAAATCTTTGCCGGCCGCAATATCACATGGCTGTGCGAAGAAAATATTGTTCTCGATGACTCGGTACGCGGCTTCCTGGAACAGGACGGCATTACTGCGTTTGCCTTCTCTGCCGATGATGAGGCCCCAGAGATCATTGGCAAAACACTAGCAAAAAATCTACAGGAAGGTCAGCTAATCATCTATCTTAGCGGGCTTGTCAGCGTGCGTGAGGGCGAATGCCGTCATCTACTAGCAAAAAATCTCAAACAGCTCTGTGCATTTGGACTTCCCGTTCTACCCCTAGCCGCGGCTAAACCAACCGAGCTTGCATACTCTCCTGAGAACCTCAATAGATTACCCGGCAACATCTTTTCTTTTGCCCCCGTCATACCTGCACATGCCGTCACGGTAGCAGCATGGCAACAAGCCGTTCATGCTGCTGATGAAGTATGGTTCTCCGCTCGAGCATTTCTTAATGACTCTCTTCCGGTGGCTATACTCAATGGCATTAAGAAACACGGCTCTACCACCACGCTCTATGATGGCACAGACGATTCAGCCACCAGCTTCGATAAACTACTTGGGGCAGCGATCGCATTAGCTGGAGTCATTAAAAAACAGACTAAAAAGAGGCGTGTTGGCATTCTCCTGCCTCCGGGAAAAGGTGGCATGATAGCGAACCTCGCTGTTGTCTTCGCCGGCAAAATACCGGTCAACATCAACTTCACCTCCAGCCAAAGTGCTATCCATTCATCAATCCGTCAGTCCGGAGTGGATAAATTCATCACTGCTGACCCCTTCGTTCGTAAGGCTCCATCGTTTCCGTGGCCACCTAACCGTGACCTCATTTTTATTGAGCGTGTCCTACCTACCATCAAGAAAAAGATCATTCGCTGGATCATCCTGATCAAGATACTGCCCACCTCTCTACTGATCAAAATCCTGGGCCTCTCAGACCTGCAAGGTGATGACGAAGCCATTCTTCTGTTCACATCGGGATCATCCGGAGAGCCTAAGGGGGTGCCGCTCACGCACCGCAACGTGCTTGCCAATGTCTGCCAATTTGGTTGCAAAATCCAGCTGCGCCATCAGGCCAAGATTCTTGGCTGCCTGCCGCTATTTCATTCCTTTGGAAGCACTGTAACATTGTGGTATCCCTGCATCGAAGGCATTAACCTGATCACCTATCCCAACCCGCTTGAAACAAAACGCCTCGCCGAACTGATCGGCATGCACAGCGCCAATTTATTGCTTTCCACTCCCACATTCTTGCGCGGTTACATGCGCCGCGTAAAACCCAATCAACTGCAGTCACTCGACTACGTGATTACGGGGGCCGAAAAACTTCCCCAATCGCTCGCCGAATCATTCCAAGAAAAATTTGGCATCCTGCCTATGGAAGGCTATGGCCTAACAGAGACCTCCCCTGCTACCAATGTCAACCTGCCTGACCCTACAAGCGAAGGTGATGCTCCTATTATCAGTACTAATCGCAGTGGCTCTGTCGGCAAATTCCTGCCGGGGATTGCTGTCAAAATGACGGATCCCGCGACTGGAAAACCATGCCCCATTGATACTCAAGGAACCATATGGCTTCGAGGCGCCAACGTTTTCCGCGGCTACCTTGACAATCAAAAAAAGACTAATGATGTGATCACTGATGACTGGTTCAACACGGGTGATATCGGCCGTGTTGACGAGGACGGCTTCTTGTTTATCGAAGGCCGCCTCTCGCGCTTCTCAAAAATAGGAGGTGAAATGGTCCCCCACGAAACCATCGAAGCCGCAATCATCAAGCTTCTCGGTCTCGATCATGAAACCGAGCGTCGCATTGCCGTTGTCGGCATCCCCGATGTGCAAAAGGGCGAGGCGATCGCCTTACTCACAACCGTCTGTGGAGAAACATTCCAGCAAGAGTGCATTGACCTTCGCTACAAACTTATGGACACAGGTTTACCAAGCCTCTGGTGCCCAAAAATGTTCATTCCCACGGATCAAATCCCTATCTTGGCCTCAGGCAAACTAGACATCAAAGGTTGTCAGGAACTTGCCGAACAACACGTATGAAAACTTTGATTTTCATATTACTTTCAGTGACATGGGCGAATGCCCAGATACCCACAGACTGCACCCAAGTAGTCGTTGGCATCTCAAATGGGTGGAACTCCTCACATGCCTCACTCACCCTGTATGAGAAAAAAAGCAGGACTTGGGAAGTGGCTGTTAACACATGGCAGGCACGACTTGGAAAAAACGGTCTTGCTTGGGGACGCGGCCTTCACCCCATCATCAAATCGTCAGCAGCCATCAAAATCGAGGGTGACAAACGTGCACCAGCAGGGATTTTTAAAATTGGCGGTGCTTATGGATATGCGCCAGAAATCACCCATCATCAGAAGTTACCCTACCGCCAAATTACGCCCAAAGACCTCTGGGTTGAGGATCAAACATCACCGCATTACAATAAGCACCTGATCATCAACAGCCTGCCCAAAACGACATGGCAGCAAAAGGCACAGATGAGACAACATGATGATGCCCACTCACTCAAACTCTACATAGCGCACAACGATGCCATACTCGGAGGCGAAGCTATTCCAGGACGAGGCTCAGCCATTTTTTTCCACATCTGGCGAGATGATGGTGACAGAGCAACAGCGGGATGCACCACCATGCCAAAGACCATGTTAACAAAGCTGATCGCACGTATCGACCCAGATCAAAGGCCCGTCTATGTGCTGCTTCCTCAATTTGAGTATCAACGTTTAAAAAAAAGCTGGCGACTTCCCTAAACTAAGGTCTAGTTCTTTTTGACGATCATCACGCACCCTATTTACGATGCTATCTTTTTCAAGCTGTTGGAATAATTCACGCCACTCGGAAGGTGATGAAATGATTGACGAAATAGTCAGTCTCGGCTTCGAGGATATTGAACTGAGTCACGGCATGACGATCAGTAAATTACCCGGCATCCAGAAAGCATACCAACAGGGTAAGTTTCGCTGCTCGGGAGTGCACAACTACTTCCCCTCTCCTGTCGAGGTCATGATCGACGCGCCGGATGCTTATGAGTTTAGCTCACACCGCCCCTACGAGCGTGCTCGAGCCATGGAGATGACGCTGCGCACCTTGGAGCAGGCTGCTGAGTTCGATGCCAAATATGTGGTCATGCATATGGGGTCTGTCCCGATGCCCTCTAAGAAGTGGACTAAACGGCTTACCCGAATGCTTAAAGATGGTCATCAACTGGAGCGCAGCTTTGCCAAGCATAAGCTGAAATTTGTTCGAAAGCGTGAGAAAATCGCCCCACTCTATTATCAGCGGGCCATTGAGGCGCTGGAGCAACTCTCTGAAAAAGCCGCGGAACTCAAAATCCCACTAGCGGTCGAATCGCGTAGCCGATATGAAGATGTCCCCAATGAATCGGAAATGGTTCGTCTACAGGAACACTTCAAAGACAATCCTTGGGTCGGTTATTGGCATGACTTCGGACACGTTCAACTGAAACACAACCTCGGATTTTTAGATCATGATCAATGGCTAGAAAAAATGGCACCCTATCTTATTGGCTGCCATGTACACGACGTCTATTGGCCAGATCGCGACCACCGTGTTCCCCTCACTGGCGAACTTAATTTCGAGAAGCTGCTTCGACACGTAGATCCCAAACTACCATTGGTATGGGAACTTTCGCCGACACGTGAGACAGATCAGATCAAGGAAGCACTTCAGGTATGGAAAGCTAAATTCCCTGAGACAATCGGTGCTTAGATCCCCATAGCAGATCTGACAGCCTCACGCTTCAATCTGAGTTCACGCCACTCATTAACCAGACGGGATGCCTCGATAACACCGCAGCCAGAGGGAACAGCAACATGATTGCCTTTCCAATGGATGCCTCTAATGGCTACCAGCGAAGTGAATAATCCGTCTTTAAGAAGACCGAACGGGGCGCCAAAACAAGGCGGGCAATCCAAGCGGTTTCGCCAACTTGAAAGTAGGTCCAAGGTCTCTTGAGTGCGTGGCAAAGGCCCTAATGCCGGGGTTGGGTGCAGTCTTTTGATAAGTTCATCAACACCTCTCTCAGCAAACAGCTCTACATTAATGGGAGTGTGAAAATGCACTAACTGACCTAAGTCGAGGATGCTCCTATCACTGCGCTCAACCGTGCCAATATCTGATAGTTTAGCGACCATGGTCTGTGCCACGAATTCATGTTCTCGGATCTCTTTGCCATCCACAGCAAAGACTGCGCGTTCATCGGTCTTTGCTGTTCCCGCTAAAGCCATCGTCTTGAGGGATCGGCCATCTTGCTTAAAGAGCAACTCAGGAGTCGCACCGCAAAAGCCGCTTCCATCACGACTCCAACCATAACTATAAAAAGGCGCGCCTAAATTTTGCATTCCAGCAAGTAACGCATCTCCATCCCCCTTGATAAGCCGACCTATTTCCGTTGCCACCGGCACTGATTTCTCAATGACTCCTTTAACAATCATATCGTTAATCTCGGCAAAAACAGCCGCAAAGCTGTCCGCCTCAAGTTTATCCCACACTATTTCTAGTTCATCTTTACAATAGCCAATATCTGCCAAGCTAGAAACCTCAATGATTTCAGCAGGCACCTTCCACGGTTGATCACAAGACAGTGCGAAATCGTTGACATAAAATGCCGTGGTATTCTCTGGTGCTACTTTAAATTCATCAAAGGGACCAAGCCCGACAATATAATTGCCATCTCCTGCTTTCATGAAAGCCATACCCTCGCTTTGTCCTGGTCTGTGCACGCACCTAATCAATAGCGACAATGCACTTAGTCCAAGATTATTTTAACTCTAAACACATTTGGTATTTGGTATTTGGCTTTTGTGAATTAGAAGTGGTACATGGGCCGCATCCCTGAAGAGACTATTGAGCAGATACTTGCCGCCACGGATATCGTGGATTTGGTAGGCTCCTACTTACCCTTGAAGCGTTCCGGCTCCAACTTCAAAGCAAATTGCCCTTTCCATAACGAGAAGACTCCTTCTTTCATGGTCAATCCGGCAAGGCAGTCCTACCACTGTTTTGGCTGTGGCGAGGGTGGCAATGCCATTAGCTTTGTCATATCTTACGAAAACCTCCCCTTCCCCGATGCCATTAAAAAACTCGCTAACCGGGCTGGCGTTGTAGTCCAAGAGGACGTTTACGATCCAGAAGCAGATAAACGAAGAAGGAGGAAGTCTCGTCTTCTTGAACTGCACAACCAAGCTGCACGCTTCATGCATCAAGTGATGATGGAATCACCTGATGCTCAACATGCACGTGATTACTTAAAATCACGAGGTTACGGCAAGGGCATGGCAGAGAAGTGGGTTGTTGGCTGGATGCCTGAAAACCCTAGCACCTTTCTGAACTGGGCTCGCGAACAAGGTTTTACAGGGCGGGAATTATGCGAGAGCGGGCTGGCCGCGCTAAAAAATGAGAACAACGCTCGTTCAGGTATCTACGTGCGCTTCCGTGACCGGCTGATGTTTCCCATCCATAATGATTATGGTGATATCATCGCCTTCAGTGGCAGGCAACTTCGTGAGGATCCCAATAGCGGCAAATACATCAACTCCCCAGAAACCCAGCTTTTCAAAAAATCAAAGGTGTTTTTCGCTCTCGATAAAGCGCGGCGCCATATGACCAAGGATAAGTATGCTTTATTGTGTGAGGGCCAAATCGACGTTATCGCCTGCCATGAGAGCGGCATCGGCAGCGCCATTGCCACTTTAGGAACAGCATGCACACCAGATCACGCACGCCTGCTCAAGCGTTACACAAACGATGTCGTGATTTGTTTTGATGCTGATGCCGCAGGTTTCAAGGCCGCGGATAAAGCCTTTTCGATTCTAGCTCCTGAAGGCATGCATATTCGCATGGTGATCATGCCCCAGGGAGACGACCCTGACTCAATGATCAAGCGCGAGGGAGAAGATGCTTTCAAAACACTGGTCAAAAATTCCCGCGAATACTTCATCGTCAAATTAGAGCACGAGGCCTCAACTCGTGATTTATCATCCGTACGTGAGCGAACGAACCTGGCCAAGGAGTTGGCTAATCTCATTGCCTATGTTGGAGATAAGCTCAGCAAAGACGGCCTCATCAACCAGGTGGCAACGAGACTAGGTATCGGTGCGGAGGAAATGCGTGGTAGTGTCGTAGAGGCAGAAAAGCAACGGGCTCGCGGCAAGGTCTTCGAACAAAGGCAAGCATCTGCAGACAACAAATCGGACATGGCAATGGCTCCAAAGGTGCAAGCTACTCCCATGAACGGATCTATTGCCTACCTATGTCACTTGGCATTAACCTCTCAAGATGCACAGGATTGGCTTGGCGAGCAACTTGAAACCATTGTTGACCCTTTAAGCTCTCTCTCTGGAGGCTCGATCTTGCGTGATATTCTAGCTAAACTACCCAACCCCAACAGTGCTGCCGCGATTCAGACCTACCTCACCTCCCTAAAGCCTGATGACCAGCAAGCTTTACGCAACACCCTCACTGGAGATACCCCTGAGAGCCCTGTTCGTGCCGCTGAAGAAACAACGGCTATGCTGGTAAGCACCCATTTTCAAAATAAGGAGGCCGCAGTGCGCGCAAGATTACGCCAACCTGATCTAAGGCCAGAGCAAATGGTCGTCCTCATGAATGAAGCGAAGGAACTTCAGGATATTCTCAAGAACCTTCAACAAAGGTTCATTCGATAGAAACCCGCTGTTTAGTTGGTTACTGGTTTTGCCAGAATAACCGCATCACCCGGCTGGACCACCATGCCTGCCGTCATGCTTGGGTAGTCGATGTCTGCTATCACACGCTTTCCCTCGATCGCATTAATACTCAGCTTACCAATCAGCGTGGCACCTCTTTTAACAATCAGCTTGGTAGTATTATCTACAGGCATATTATCTGGCACGTCAATGACGGCAAAGCCCCAGTTGTGGTCGGTAGCGGTAATACGACCTTCCGCTTTGTTGCCCGCAATGCGCTTCTTTCGTTTTTGAATTCGATCGTTAAGATCGGTAATTTTTTGCTCATTGGCTGCCACACTCTCACTCACAGATTCAGCGAGTATTTGTTGATCCTCAAAT
>TARA_B110000285_G_scaffold150111_1_pt1 | contig 10857 bp, 11 predicted proteins | sample TARA_B110000285 | Tara Oceans TARA_B110000285 (sample SAMEA4397756) | marine metagenome | biome: Polar Biome; feature: [SRF] surface water layer (ENVO:00010504); material: water (ENVO:00002006), including particulate matter (ENVO:01000060) such as... | depth 5 m
ATTAAAGCAGATGGACTAGTACCTAAATCTATTTCTGCACTTGTTCCATCAAACTTCATAGAATAGTTCGAAACCTTATTTTGATTAGGTTCGTTAATTATGCGCCATTGGTCGTTATAATAAGAATTATTACTCATATTTTACATTCTATACCACGCTACTGGCGGTGTTGTTAATTGACTTAAATCTGCTGTTTTATTTACTCCACCAACATTTTCTGTTGCGTTGTAAATATTTTGAACTTCTTGTGCTGTTAAAGTTACATTCCATAGTGCTATTTCATCTAAAAAACCATTAAAATAATTAGTTGCACTAAGAAAATACTTACCTATTAAAAAGTTATTACCTATATTGTTAGATGGAGCTGCTATAGGAATTGTAGATGAATTTTGTTTGACACCATCTAAATAAATATCTAGGTTGGTTCCATTATGCACTGATACAATATGATGCCAATTTCCATCAGAAACACTAGATACTGTTACATCTGCAATATTACCACTTACATATCTTATCGTAGTGCCATCTGAAAGTAATTGAAGATAAAATCTATCGGAAGCAGATACACCACCATTTAAAATAACAGGTGCTGTTGAAACATCAGTACATTTAAACCAAGATGATGTTGAAATAACGCTTTGACTGTTTAACGCAGTTATATTACCAGCATCTATATACTGACCACTAACAGGGTCAAACTGCATAGAATAAACATTGTTTACTTGAGCTAGTGCAGCAGCTATTTCTACAGATTGAGTAGATGTATTTGGACAAACACTTGAACCACTTGATGCAGTATTATAAGTAATTGTATAACTAGCTATTGTTGATGCACTTAAATTAATCTCACCTGTAGAACTTCCTGTATTACTTCCACTATCTACAAACACTAAACCACTACCAGCACTAAACGTTCCACCAGCTAACCCTGTTATAGTAGGTGTTGGATTTGATGCACTTGGGTCGTAACTACTAGCTGAATAAGCAAAAGCAGCATTGTCTAAAGCATTAAGAGTTAAACTAAATGTAGCTGTTGCAGCATCTGTATCTGTATATGTTATTACATAAGTACCTGTAACTGTATTAGAGATGTCTACTTGTCCAGTTGTTGTGCTAACAAATACTAAACCAGTAGTAGAACTAAATGTTCCAGCTCCTACATTATCAGTTACTGTTGGTGTTGGGTCGCTTGCGTTTGTACAAAATGCACTTGATGAATATGTTATACTAAGAGCAGCACCAGCACAACCAGAAATATCAGTATCGCCAGACCAACTTGCAGCAACAGAACTATCCTTTTGAGATTTACCCCAATCATTTGTAGTAGTACAAGCAGCACTACCCCATCCGATGGTATTGTTTTTTGCTCCTTTTCCCCAAGTGTCACTCATTTCTTTTTATTTTTTAAAGTACCCAACCACCAAAATCTGCAACATCATCTGGATACATATCCTCTTGACTATTAGAATAGTATTCAGGTATTAATCCAGCTGCGTTATTGGTCATAAAATCTATAAATCTGTTTGTGTAAAACTGTGCTGTAGTTCTACTTCTTTCAATTAAGCTATCTACGTGTTCTTTGCTTAATGCTGTGCTATTTTCAGGATTCTTTGTGTATATACCACCGTTAGCAATATTAACACCAGCGTAAGGTAAGTATTCAACCATACTCCAATGTAATAGCATATCTTTTATGTAATCATTTAATAAAGCTAAGTAAGGGTCAACTAATGTATTGGCAACTATTTCTGCTTTTATTTTATTATATAAATCAGTACCAAGATAATTCTGTATGTGAATATCTTGTGCTTGGTTTATAAATGGTAATAGTTTATCATTGTCAATATTACCATTAGCAGCAGTAAAAACTGATATATCGTGTCTTGTTACAAATAGTGCTTTACTCATTTCTCAAATCCTTTTTTATTCCAATAAGCTGCGGTATATCCAGCATACTTCATATTCTTTGGTGCAATAGATACTTTCTTTGCATTTGTTTCAGGTCTAAAACCTCTTTTAATTGCTTTTGTAGTTGATACTGCTTCACCTAAACTTCTTCCACCTTTTCTTGAAAACAACTTACGAGTCCAGCGATGATTACATCGAGCCCCGCCTTTGTAAAGCCAGATTGAATAGGTATCTGCTCCACTTTTACCAAATCCTGGATTAACTGCTTTTTCTCCCATTCTAATTATATCTTCTTTTCTATATAATTTATTAGCTGCTCTCATTTTATCGCAAAATGTTCTTGAACTCGATGCTGGATTTGGAGCTGCTTCATAAAAGTATCTTACTAAAAACTCAACGCCTTCTTCAGATTTCTTTTTAGATTCACCATCTTGAGAACTTTTTGCTTTTGGATATGCTCTACCTGTACTTGCAAATTCTTTTTTAGTAGTTTTATTTATCTCAGTAACTACAAAATCAAGTTCATCTTCTAAATCATAATCAACTTCAGATTCGTGCACTAAATCATAATCATTTAATACTTCTTCTTCACTTTGTCCTAAATCAATTAATTCATCTAAAGCAGTTTTTTTAGCATTAGAAGCCATTATTTCAAGCTCTGTAGTATCTTCTTCTTTAATTCCAGTTTGTTCTTCAATAGCTTCTTCACCCTCAACGTTCTCTAAGTCCATAAACTCAAGTGGTTCAATAGTTTTAAAGTAAAGATTTAAACTAATATCATTAACAGCTAATATTGTATCTAAGCAATCAACTAAAAGGTTTTGGTATGGTTGTATAACTACGTTGTTAAAAAGTCTTGAGGCGTTTTCTATTTCATCAGCATTAGAAGAAAAACCATTAGCAGAAGATAAACCTAATAACAATGGAGAAGTAACTCTATGTGTTAACATAATCTTTTTAGAACATTCTTCACTTAAATAAGAATAATGTGCTGGAGCATCATTTAATGGTATATCCTCAACAGTTGTTTTACTTTCTGCATTATTATTAAATGCAATAATTACCTTTTCGCCATAACTACCAGTTAGTTTTGACATTACGTCATTCTTGATAGCAAGTTGTTTCTCCCTATCTGGAACGCCATTGTTAAAGTTCACTACCTTTGTACCTGAAAAACCATTTTGAGTGTCATTAATTAAATAACAAGCAATCTCATTTTCTAGTGTTGCATAAGCTGTGTTGTAATCTGCTGGTGAATAATAGTAAAAACCAGTTACATATCTTTTTACAATGTATATTTCATTTTGTCCACCACTACCAAATACTGGAAACTTTTTTAGTTTAGTATTCTTATTAACTTTTGTCCAATCAGCAGAATAAAAATAGTTTTTTACTTCGCCTTTTTCATTCATCTTTTCAGCTCTTAACGTTTCTCTTGGAAAATGTGTTATTGCTGATATTTTAGAACCATTGTAAGTAATTTGAAAAGCTGCCTCGCCTAATAGCTTTAAATCTTGGCAAACGTTTCTTAAATCGTGTGGTTTTACTAAACTCATCATTTGTGCATACTGGTCTGGCTTTTCAGCACTATCAGTAGCATCTAATCCTTTTCCGTAAATTTGATTAACAACACCGTTAATAACAGCATTGTTTGTTGTGCTGTCCATATAAGCATCTATCAAACTTTGGTAATAGTCGTTATTATCGCCTATTGAAACCCAATCTTTATTGCGTTCCTCTGAGATTGTTGGTCTTTCGTATTGACCTAATTGTATTAAATGTAGATTATCCATAATATATAAATTGATTGTCTCCTGTGCTTTGTTCTATATAAACACCGTTTGAAATTTCATAGTCTGAAAGTGTTTGGTCTGAACAATACATTTTGTCTTTAAAAATTATTGCGTTATCTGTTGTGTTAGTGATTGTAATAGTATAGTAATTGTTTTCAACTAATGGTTGAGTTGTTGAATATTGGTAATAGTAATCTAGCTCACTAAATGTTGCATTAACATCTGTTGATATAACTTTATTTTGAGCTTCTGATTTTATCACTAATTTATAAGTTTTTGTACCTAAAATTGTTTCTCTTGGTATAAAGTTAATAATTCGTGAACCACTTGTAGTAAGTATTTGCATATTTTTATATAAAAAAGGGGAGGTTAATCACTCCCTCCCCTCCAATCAAACTATATATTATGAATCACACAATTATAATAATCGCGTATTTTTTAACTATTAGTACCTACAGTTACAGTAACAGTTGCAGAACTCATTCCAGCGAATGGGTCAGCAGCAGTTCCACCAGCAATAAAGTTAGCTGGTTCTAATTCTTGACCACTTAAAGTTAAAGTGTAACCTGACATATCACCAAAAGCAGTACCAGTAGCTATACTTCCGCCTGAAACTTCCATTCCGTGCTCTAATCCACAAAGCATAAAGTTACCGTTTCTGTCTTCTACAGCAATATGAGGTCTACCGTAAGCCATTAGTTTTAGCTCTTTGTTGTCCTCTTTTGATAATTTAGGTAATCCTAAAGTTAATGTTTCTTCAAAGAATGTTGTTCCATTCTCTCTTGAGGATGTAATAGCAGTTTCTAAACTATTAGTTCCTTTTAAATCGTATTGAAAGCAAGTAAATGTACCAGATAAATCGGTGATTTCATCGTCTACTTTGGTTACAGTTCCTAAGTCTCCAAAGTCAACGAACCAAGCTCTTACTATACCACCAATAACATCTTTACACGGAACTTTTCTTCCTTTTGTTAAATCGCAAGCCATTTGTTATTGTTTTAAATTAAGGGAGCATTGCAGCTCCCTAATTATTATTTTTTTCTTAAGCGTGGTAAAGAACTACATCAGAACCTATTCCGTAATTTACAGCACTTGTATATCTCATAACAACTCTCACATTTTGAGAACCGTCTAAATCAGCCATATCAAGAACTTTTACTTCGTTCATATCATTTAGTAAACCAGTACCAAAGTATAGGTTACTTCTTTGAGCAGCCATTGCAGTATCGTCATTAAGACCATTAGCAACAAATAATTTAACACCATCAAAAGAAAGTGCGCCATCACCATACCACATATGAGATTGTGCATTTACACCACTATTAGTAGCAGCAAATCCACCTAAAGCTCTTACGTAAGCTCTTGCAATGTTTTGTGAGATGTAAATGTGAACATCTTCCTTACCATAAAGAGCAGCTGGAATAGAATCAACAATTTCACCTAATTTTTCGACAACATTTGCAGCAGTTACAGCAGCGTGATTTGGTGCATCAATTACATCTGTATCAGCCAAAGCCAATGTTACAAGACCATCAAATTCTCCAGCATTAGCATTCACACCTTCCCAGATGTTCTTTTCAGTTTTTTCAGCAACTAATCCAGCAACGTGTCCAATAATAAAATCAGAAAATTTTGGTGGTAAGTTATCAAAAGCAGAAATTCCCATTTGTACAGCTTCCCAATCAGATTGGAAATCTTGCTTACAAAATTGTAAGTTAACTTGAAACTCTTCTGGTTGTAGTAATCTTTCAGTTAAAGTTACTGTTGCAGTTGCATCAAAATCACAAGAAGCGTTTTTAATTACGTTTGCATCAGTAGCTACTTTTTTCATAGTAGACTTATACTTGATATTGGGCATTACTTCTACGCCTCCTTTATCAATAGTGTTTGCAGAAAGTAAAGCACTAGAAATATATTTTCCAGCGAACTCTCCAGCATACGTTGTAGTTATGTTAGTGGTTGTAGCCATTTTTTATTATTTAATTATTGTTAAAAATTTTATCAAAAACCCTGTCTCTGGTTGTTTTAACTCTATTAGCTGATATTTTAAAATTTAGTTTATTATCAACTACAGCTTCAGGATTATGTTTTACAGGTTCAGGAGCAACAGCAGAAAGTTCTTCTTTTGTATCTTCTATTACTTCTTCCTTCATTTCTTCTTTGTTACCAAGTTTTTCGTCAATCATTGCTTTGATTTCTTCAACAGCAGATGAAAACTCTTCTTTGGTTACATATTTCATTTGTTCTTTTTCTTCTTCTTCTAATTCAGTTTCTACTTCTTTAGATTCTTCAGATAATTCTTCTTCAACTACTTCTTCTTTAGCAGCTTCTTTAATACTGTCAATTAAACCTTCTTCAGTTACAACTAAAATAGTTTTATCTTCTAATTCATATTCACCAACTGGTAGAGCAATTTGCTCATCTTCAGTTTTAATAAATATAGATTTTCCAGCTTCAAAAGATTCTGCAACTAATACAGTACCGTTTTCTAATGTAATTTCAGCCATTTCTATTTTTTCTTCAGAAAGATTAACTTTTTCACCAACAATATTTTTTATTTTGTTTAGTATTTCGTTTGCTTTCATAATTTGAGTATATACCTATAAACGTTTGAGAACGTTAACTGTTATATTTTTTTACAACTTTATTTTATATTTTACCTATTCCTTGTGCTTGTAAGCTACCATCACAGCATTTATTACTGTATCTTTTACCATCTGGGCATATACAACCACGCTTTGTGTTTTTAGGTGAAGTATTACTTGGTGTTTTAAATCTTTTACTTCTCATTTTCTATTTGTTTTAATTTACTTTCTGACCATCTTAAACCAGCTTTACCACCCCATAATAAATAAGAAATAGTTCCACACGCTTCTTTATTTCCTTCGTCATAATACTCTTGAGCTCTACTTAAATAACTATACATTCTTTTTAAAGTAGATAAACTAATGTTTTCTTTTTGTGCTAATTGTTGTGCTCTAATTTTACCAACTTGAGTTGCACATTTATTATTTACTTTCTCATTTAGTTCAATACCTCTTTTAGCATTATTACTTACCGCTTGTGGATAATCATTATAAGTTTCTAATTCAATGTTTTTACCTGATTTAGTTCTTTTATCTTTTTTAATTAATGCTTTTATATTACTAAGCATATATTCCGCTTCTTCTTCTTCAATAGCTTCAAGCTCTTTGCTCCATTGAGATTGCAAACTCGGGTCTTTAACTTGTGCTTTATCTGCAAAGTAACCCTCTATACTAAAGCCTTTTACTTTACCAGTTTTCACGTAATCGTTCCAAACATCTTCATTTTCTACTTTCATTGAAATCATCCACGTGCCTTTAGGTACACTTAAACCATACTTCTTAGATTTATCCATTTCAGTATCTTCAACAATCCACGATTCAACAACAGTTAAATTGTTAACCTCCATTTCGTGTTCTAGCGTTGCGTTGTTCTGCATACTGTTTTGAAAGAACAATTCGCTTGCTCTTCTAACTGTTTTCTCAGAAAAGTAAACGTAAAAAGTATTCTCTCCATTCTTTCTAAAGATTGGTTTGTTAGGTATTAAAGCAGCTCCCATTAGTAAACGCTTCTCACCATCTATTTTAGCCAATTTTATTTCTTGGTCAGATAGTGTTATAAAGTCAGATTCTATTGCTGGCATCTCTACGATACTAACCGCTTCTATTCCAGTTAGCCCTTCACTATCTTCATCTAGTATTAATTCTATTATATCCATTGTATTTTATTTTAAAAAGTTGCTTGTTGTATTGTATTATTTTGTAATTGTTGTGCTGTTGTTACATTTCCAGCTACTACATATGCTTGAACTGGTTGTTGTTGCCCTAACGCACCAGCTACTTGATTAAATCCTGATTGCCCGACTACATTAAAACTTGGTGCTTGACTAGTTGATGTTAAATCTTGATTAGTACTTGTTGAGGGAGATGAAGAACTACCACCAGAAGGTTGGAATTGAGTTGTTGCAATAGTTGCTATTTGCGCTGCACCAGCTAAACCCATAGCAGCGGCAGCTGCATAATTAGTAAATGTTGCAATTTTTTTAGGGTCAGCCAGTTCACCCATTATTCCTTGTGCTGTGCTAATAATAACTTGCGTAATTCCTACTGCTTTATTTATATTAAATGCTTTCCTTGCTCTTTCTTCATCTCCTTTAGCAAACGCATCTGCAATTTGACCAATAGAGCCAAGTGCTGAGCTTGTTGCATTTAATATAGCATTTTGATTATCTATTTTTGCTTGTGTATCTTCATTATTTTTATCAAGTATTTTTTGACTTGCTGCATTGCTTGCTGCTAATCTTTCTTTATTATACTTATCGTCTATTGCTGCGGAATCTGTTTGTTGTTGCTCTTGTAAAGCAAGTATTAAATCTTTATTTCCTTCAGCTAATTCAAACTTTTTATCATATTGTTGAGCTAATTCTAAAAGCTCTTGTTCTTGTGCTGTGTTTGTTATTTTTTGTAAAAGATTCCATTGTTGCTCTTCTCTTTTTAATTCTTCTTGTTGTGCTCTTTCATCTGCTATTCTTTTATTTTCTCTTGCAATAGCTTCTTCTTTTTCGTTTTTCTTTCTTAAATCCTCCTTTAATTTTTGTGCATCTTCTTCTGCTTTTCTTGCTGCATCACGTTCTGCTTTTTCTTCGTTTCTAAAAGTAGTTAATGAAGTTTGTAACCTTTTTTGTAATCTTAATTTAGAAGTATTTAAACCTATTAATTTTGCTTCTAATTGTGCAACCTCGTCTAAATCTTCTATTGTAGATTTACCTAAATCGTTCTCTGCTTTCTTTGCTTCAAACCTTAATCTTGCAGCTTCAATTTCTTGATTGGTAATATTTTCTTCTAATGCAGATGCTTCTTCTAAAAATTTAATTCTTTCACTAACAGCAAATTTATCTCTTTGTTCTGCTTTAAATCTTAGGTTTGCGATATCTCTGTCTGCATTTGCTCTATCTACAACATTTTGCCTTTCAATTTTAGTTGCTTTTGCTCTGTCATCAGCAATTTTAGCAGCAATTCGTGCTTCTTCTTCTAATTTTTTTATAAATGCAGCAGTTTGTCCAATTGCAGCTTTTGTTTTATCAACTATGTTTTCAACACCTAAAACAACTTTACCAGTTGCATTAGCAGCAACTTTTGCAGCTTCTTTAAATTTAAGTTCAAATAATAAACTTATAGCTTTGCCAAGTGCTGGAATTAATTCAGCTAAACCTTCAAATCTGGTAGTTATATTATCTTTTATTAACTTTGCAAAATCTTCTATTGCTTTTTTAGGGTCTGTAAATGCTTTAATTATTCCCTCACCTAAATCAGCAAATAAATCTAACACTTCATTTACAACTGCACCTATAATTCCCATTAACTTAGCAAACTTATTTTGCCCAGCTTCACTTCTTGTAAATGCTTGTTGTAAAGCAAGAACTGCAATTAATAAAGCTCCAATACCTGAAGCAATTACCGCTACTCTAAGACTTTTAAAAGACTTTATTACACCAGTAATTTTTCCTTTTAATGCTCCAAATCTACCAGTAGCTCCACCACTAATAGTATTTAAACTTTCTTGTGTGCTTTTTGCATCTTTGCCAGTATCTTTAATTGAATCATTTAATTGGTCAACTTGTTTTACTGCTCCTTTAGTATCTACTTTTATTTTGTATGTTACTTCTTTCATTTTCTAAATCTAATTTGTTGCATACCTTCCTTAATTGTCATAGGAACTTTATTAATACCTAATGCAATATTTATATGTTTATCATATAATTTGTTTGCTTTACAAAATTCTAATGCTTCTAATATTGTTTTCATTATGATGGTTCGTTTAATAGTTCAAAATCTGTTTCTCCACTTTGTAATTTAGTAGACATTTTATTTATTGTGTAAGCTCTTGTACCGACTACAATTAAATCATCTAATGTTAAATTCAATAACACTTTTAATGGTAGTATTGCGTTAAACTTAAATATTCTTGTTCTCTTATTAAATACTCTTGTAATGTAATTATCATAATAAGTCTGAAATAAACTATTATTATTACCACCATAATCTGTTAATTGATAACTATCTATTTCACTACCAAAGTTTAAATTATATGTTGGAGCTGTTGTTGATGTACCTAATTCATTTGAATTATGAGGCATCCAATAATTGTTTAATATATATTTAGTTCCTGTTGGACATAAAGCACCATAAGTTTCAGGTCTTGTACTGTATAAGAAATTTATAGGGCTTGCGTAAATACCTGTCATTGCAACACCATAAAACAAAAGAGGTTGTCCAATACTCGGGTTTAGATCATCATCTAAGAAACTACCATTTTGTATTAATGTTAATGCTCCACTTGTTTTGTCTTGTAATCTTTCATATAACATATGCTCAAATGGAAGAGTAATTTTGTATTCGCTTTTCTTACTTGCATCACCTATATAATTTAATTCTCCATACCTTCTGTTGTTCATACTTAAAAAAGTTTGAGCAAGTATGCTTTTCGGTTCACTATATTCTAAATCTACATTTGAAAATGGTAACGCTTCTCCTACTGTGTGCTGTTCAGTTTTAACAAATTCTGTAATATCAAAAGAATCACCACCAGCATAATAATTATCTAAAGTTTTAACAACTACGTGACCTAAAAAATCAACATACGCAGTTAAGTTAAAAGCTCTAAACAAACCATTTAAAAAATCTTTAATTGATAATTTAGGTATTTGTTCTGTTATTATTATTGTAGCACTTGTAACAATGCTTGAAGATTGTGTATTATAATTAGCAATCAAATTATATTCTCTTCTTTGTGTGCTTGGATTGTAAAAGGAATGGTCTAAAGAAACACTTGCAGAAAATGTTAAAGGGTCTACACTCCTAACTCTTGCAAATAATCTTCTTGATTCATTTAATGCTAATGAATTAGATTGACCAAAACCATAACCAATAGAATGACTTTGTAAACCTAATAAATTACTTGCAGTCGTTACAACACTATCTGTTAAGCTATCTACTATTTCAATTGTATAAGGTGTTGAACTTGATGCTGGTGTTATATTAACAGTAAATTTAAACCCTTCTTCCATTGGAGTTGGTGGATTACCGCTTTCAGAAAACCTTTGTGTAAAAACATAATCACCTTGAGAGAATTG
>TARA_B110000285_G_scaffold181546_1_pt1 | contig 10857 bp, 9 predicted proteins | sample TARA_B110000285 | Tara Oceans TARA_B110000285 (sample SAMEA4397756) | marine metagenome | biome: Polar Biome; feature: [SRF] surface water layer (ENVO:00010504); material: water (ENVO:00002006), including particulate matter (ENVO:01000060) such as... | depth 5 m
TTCCAAACATCTTCATGCGCAGCTAGCCATGCTTTTGCAGCATCTTGGTGGCTCATTTTGTCTATATCAACCAACGCAGCCATTTGGCCAATGTCTGTTGAGGTAAACGAAATTTTGCTGAATGCAGTGTACGCAGCTGGGTGTGTTTTCGGGAACTTGTAGTTTGCAGCTTTTTTCAGCCAACCTTTTGGTGAACCACATGCGCCGTCACCACCATCACCAACGCGACAGCCTTGGAAGAACTCTGGGAATTCAATGAAGACAAAGCCTTCAGCATCCGTAAAGTTTGGCGTCCAGTTGAATGTGATGACGCCTCGGCGTTCTTTTTTGGCAGATTCGAGCTCAGCCCAAAGTGCATCTGCTGAACCAGCAAACTTTACCATGTATTTATCATCAAGACCGAGACCAGCCAAACGCTCTGGCATTTGATCGCCGTGCCAGCTTTGTGGACCTTCCAGCCAACGGCCTTTGCCACCAGAATCAGCCGTCGCGAAAACTTCAGGACAGTTTGCCAGGGCTTCCCAGTTTGGCAGGCCTGGGCAAAGGTTGTCATCAATCACGTACTGCGGAACGCCCATTTCTTCGAGGGTCATAGCAGCGTGTGTGCCGGCATCGATAATTCCACCTTTTGCCATCGCATTATAAAATGAAGCGCCAAAGGTTGACTGCCATACTTCGTGGGAGATGGTCACATCTCCATTGCGAATGGCTTCGTAAACAGCTTGAGTGTCAGCAGGAACATATTCAACATTGTTACCCATGTTCTCAAAAATTCCGCCAATGACATAGGCCATCACCACTTGGCTTGACCAGTTGTGTGTTGGAATTACGATTGGTTTACTCGAGTCTTCAGCAAAAGCCTGCCCTGAAACAGAGGCAAGCGTCACGGACAAGGCAACAGCAAAACTTCGTGTAAGATTTCTCATTTTTTTCTCCCTATTATATTAAGAGATATCTGCAGAATGTGCAGTCCAAACGCGGGAGTGGTAGGCACCTGCGATAGGATTCTCTACGGCCTAGTCTTGCATGATTTTCCTTACAATCAAGTTTTTTTCTTGTGGCGGCGCGTCCCTATTCAGGCGACTATACCTAAACGAACACTAGGCGAGGTCCGATTCGATGAAATTTACGTCGGTTTTTAGAACTAGTTATGCAACCACTTTGAGTAACTTTTGAACTAGAGGAGTTTGTTTCATGCAGTATTCTGGATTCAAAGTAATTAAGGAAGCACTGACTGGCCACAAAGGCTGGAAGCCTGCGTGGCGCGATCCGGAGCCTCAAAGCAATTATGATATAGTGATCATCGGTGGCGGCGGTCATGGATTAGCGACGGCTCACTATCTGGCGAAGATTTACGGCGAGAAAAAAATCGCAGTCCTTGAAAAGGGCTGGATTGGTGGTGGCAACGTCGGCCGCAATACTACAATTGTAAGATCCAATTACCTGCTTGATGGCAATGAACCCTTCTATGAAATGTCGCTGAAGCTATGGGAGGGCCTAGAGCAAGATCTGAACTACAATGCGATGATCAGCCAACGTGGGATCATGAACCTGATCCACTCAGACGCCCAACGCGATGCCTTTGTCCGCCGGGGCAATGCGATGATGTTGAACGGCGCAGATGCAGAATACCTTGATCTAGACCAAATCAAAAAAGAATATCCTTTTCTTAATTTCGATGATGCCCGTTTTCCGATCAAAGGTGGGTTGGCCCAGCGCCGCGGCGGCACAGTGCGCCATGACGCAGTGGCTTGGGGCTATGCCCGCAGTGCCGATAGTCACGGCGTTGATATTATCCAGAACTGTGAAGTCACAGGATTTCGCATCGAAAATGGAAAGTGTTTGGGTGTTGAAACATCACGGGGTTATATTGGAGCCAGCAAAGTTGGCTGTGCGGTAGCCGGCTCTTCTGGCCGTTTGATGGCTAAGGCAAACATGCGTCTACCAATTGAATCCCACATTTTACAGGCTTTTGTATCTGAAGGCTTAAAGCCAGTTCTTCCTGGTGTGATCACCTTTGGCGCAGGCCATTTCTATGTCAGTCAGTCAGACAAAGGTGGTTTAGTGTTTGGCGGTGACCTAGACGGGTACAATTCTTACGCTCAACGCGGAAACCTACCCGTTGTTGAAGACGTATGCGAGGGCGGTATGGCTATCATGCCAATGATTGGTCGCGCCCGCCTTTTACGCATGTGGGGTGGGATTATGGACATGTCGATGGACGGTTCCCCCATCATTGACCGAACGCATATTGACGGCCTCTATTTCAATGGTGGTTGGTGTTACGGCGGTTTCAAAGCGACGCCTGCTTCGGGCATGGTCTTTGCGCACTTACTGGCAAAAGACGAACCACACGAGACCGCAACAGCCTATAGATTTGATCGCTTCAAAACCGGTCACATGATCGATGAAAAAGGCATGGGCAATCAGCCCAACCTGCATTGAGGGAGTACGAAACATGATTATCAATCACCCACTCCTTGGCCCCCGTGACAGCGCCGAATTCGTTTATCTGGGCGATGCGTCTTTGATAGAGCGCCCAGATCCCGCAGCAGAAACTGCATTGGTGGATTTTGTAGACTATGCTTACATGCGTGAAAACCCTGCGGGTAGTTTGCGCGAGCTATGGTTTCACGAAGCTGGCGACCGCTCATGGCTGGTTGTCACACGTAACACCATGACCCACGAAATTTCTGACGTTCAAATGGCCTGCGATGTGGCCCGAAAAATAGGGCGCTCTAAATGACCCAAGTCAATCGTTTAAAAGGCGGTCAAATTGATCGCACCCAAACGCTGAACTTCACCTTTGATGGCAAGTCTTACCAGGGGCATGGTGGCGATACTTTGGCCTCTGCCCTGCTTGCCAACAATGTGCGCCTTATGGGGCGTTCATTCAAATATCACCGTCCACGTGGACCGTTGACGGCAGGTTCTGAAGAGCCGAACGCGTTGGTGGAATTGCGCAGCGGTGCGCGCCAAGAACCAAACACACGTGCTACGACGGCTGAATTGTTTGAGGGGCTGTCTGCAAACTCTCAGAACCGCTGGCCTTCGTTGAAATTTGACGCGATGGCCATCAATGACCGTTTCTCAAACTTCCTGACCGCAGGCTTCTATTACAAAACATTCATGTGGCCGGCAGCTTTCTGGGAAAAGGTTTACGAACCAATTATCCGCAAGGCCGCAGGCTTGGGTTCGCTTTCCATGCAGGCCGATCCAGATGAATATGACAAAGGGTTCCGGCACTGTGATCTTTTAATCATCGGCGCGGGCCCATCCGGAATCATGGCTGCATTAACTGCTGGGCGATCTGGTGCGCAAGTGATCCTCGCCGATGAAGACTTCGCCTTTGGTGGTCGCCTCAACAGCGAAACTTTTGCCATCAACGATGAAGCCGCCGATATCTGGGTACAGGCCAGCATTGTAGAATTATCTGCATTGTCAAACGTACGTCTTATGACGCGCACAACTGTCATTGGCGCTTTTGATCACGGAATTTACGGCGCAGTTGAACGGGTTTCAGACCACCTAATCCAACCGGAAAGTGGTAAACCACGTCAAATACTATGGCGTATATACGCAGCAAAAACCATTCTTGCAGCTGGTGCAACTGAACGCCCAATCGCGTTTGAAAACAACGACCGCCCTGGCATCATGCTCGCCTCAGCGATCCGATCTTATGCAAACCGCTGGGCTGCAACCCCTGCACAACGCATTGCGATTTTCACCAACAATGACGATGGACACCGTACCGCCACAGACCTTCATGCGGCTGGCGTTAAGATCGCTGCGGTTATTGATACACGTGCGGATGCTCCCCGCAGCTTAGACTATGAAGTCCTACAAGGTGCCCAAGTAACCGATACCAAAGGGCGCTTGGGTCTGTCATTCGCCGAAGTAGAACTAGCCGACGGCTCGATGCGCACAATCGAATGTAACGCTATGGGAGTTTCTGGTGGTTGGAACCCCAATGTTCATCTGACGTGCCATCAACGCGGTCGCCCAACTTGGGATGACGGACTGGCGGCATTTGTTCCGGGTGAAATCCTGCCCCCAGGAATGAGCGTTACAGGTGCTGCGTTGGGTCACCTATCAACTCACGGTGCCCTAGAAAATGGGGTCAAAGCAGCAAAAACCGCACTTGGTTTAAAGGGGCGCACGGCGAAATTGCCATCTGCCGAGGACGCACCCGTCACACAAACTCCGTTCTGGTATGTTGAAGGGTGCAGTCGCGCATGGCTCGATCAACAAAACGATGTGACGGTCAAGGACGTAAAACTGAGCCACCAAGAAGGCTTTCGATCTGTCGAACACCTTAAGCGCTACACTACTTTGGGTATGGCGACGGATCAGGGCAAAACATCCAACCTTGGTGGCCTAGCGATCATGGCGGAACTTGCTGGAAAATCCATCCCAGAAGTGGGTACAACAATTTTCCGCCCCCCATATACGCCCACAGCAATCGGTGTAATGGCTGGTCGGATCAGGGGCATGGACTTTCACCCGACGCGCCTAACTCCGTCCCATTATTGGGCTAAGGAACGTGGCGCGGTGTTTGTCGAAGTCGGCAATTGGTTGCGGGCGCAGTGGTTCCCAATCGAGGGCGAAACACATTGGCGTCAATCAGTTGACCGTGAAGTCGCTGCAACACGCGCTTCAGTTGGCGTATGTGATTGTACAACTTTGGGCAAAATAGACGTGCAAGGCACTGATGCTGCTGCGTTTTTGAACAAAGTTTACTGTAACGGTTTCGCTAAGCTTGCTGTTGGCAAGGTTCGCTACGGCCTCATGCTGCGCGAGGATGGGATCGCTATGGACGACGGCACTGCGGCGCGGTTGGATGAGGATCATTTCGTGGTTACCACCACCACAGCAAATGCAGGCAAAGTGTATCAACACATGGAATTTGTACGCCAGTGTTTATACCCAGATTTGGATGTGCAGCTGATCTCAACCACCGAATCGTGGGCGCAATATGCCGTTGCTGGACCGAATTCCCGGGCCTTACTGCAAAAAATTATAGACGCAGATTACGACATAACCAACGAAGGCTTTCCGTTTATGGCCTGTGCAAACATCACCGTGTGTGGTGGATTGAGAGCAAGACTGTTCCGTATTTCGTTCTCTGGAGAATTAGCTTTCGAAGTCGCAGTCCCTGCCCGCTACGGCGATGCGCTCATGCGTAAATTGATGGTCGAAGGCGAAGAATTCAACGTCACACCTTATGGTACTGAAGCCCTTGGCGTGATGCGCATCGAGAAAGGCCACGCCGCCGGAAACGAGTTGAATGGAACCACAACGGCCTTAAACCTTGGCATGGGGAGAATGGTTTCCAAAATCAAAGACAGCATTGGATCTAAGTTGTCTGAGCGTGAGGGTTTGAATGAGGCAGAAGCGCTGAAAATGATTGGTATCAAACCGATAGATGGAAATGACAAAGTGACTGCAGGTGGCCATTTGATGAACAAGGATGGCCCCGTCAATGCGACCCATGATCAGGGATATGTCACCTCAGCCGCTTTTTCACCCAGCTTGAACAGTATGATTGGCCTTGGCTTTCTCAAGAACGGTGATGAGCGGTTGGGCGAAAAAATGCGCCTTGTCTCACCCGTAACTGACCTAAACGTCGATGTTGAAATTGTTTCGGCTCACTTTATCGATCCAGAAGGAGGTCGCCAACGTGCATGACCTAACCCCCATTACCGCGCTTGGCAGCGACGAAGCCCGCGTTGATACCATCGGTAATCTGACTTGCCATGAAGTGCCCGAAGTTGCGCTAGCCGCCGTTTCTGCCCGTATGGGAAAAGAAAGCCAAACACGAACCGCCATTAAAAAGCTCATCAAAGCAGATGCTCCAGATGTTAGTCGCTTTGACGGTGGCACTGTTAGTGCATTTTGGTCAGCGCCCGAACAATGGATGCTCGAGGCACCCTTTGACGGCCACGAAGATTTGGCAGCACGCGCTAAAGTTACCCTAAAAGCGAACGCTACTGTAGTTGAACAGACAGATGCGTGGACACGATTTGATATATTTGGCGACGATGTATTGGACGCGATGGAATTGCTCTGCAATGCGAACACGCGTTCCATGATGGCAGGAGCTTGCACCCGCAGCAGCATTCATCATCTCGGTTGTTTCATCTTATGCCGCAACACCAATCAATTCAGTATTTACGGCCCGCGTGCATCGGCAGGATCATTGCACCATGCGATTTTGACTGCTTTGCAAACAATCGCCTGATAAGGTATAAATTCGGCCTCAAAAATCCATTTTGTCATTTTTTCCATTGCTCGAGACAATTTAGACCTATAGTGGACCTTATTTTGTGCAATTAGGGAATTGCCCACAGACCAAATGATCCTTACGCAGCACCGGAGAAATTATATTATGAATTCACTCGATATGGCCAGTATGCTGACGCAAGATCCACACCGCACGCGCGAGAATGAACGCGAAAAGGTACTCGAAGTTGCCATTGGCCGCGAGGTCCGAGCTTTTCGTCGCCAACAGGAAACAACAGTTGCTGATCTGTCTGCCCAAACTGGCATTTCCATCGGGATGTTATCCAAGATCGAGAACGGCAACACCTCCCCGTCACTCACTACGTTGCAAACCTTAGCCAACGCCCTGAGCGTTCCCTTGACCAGCTTCTTTCGCCGTTTTGAAGAAAGCCGTCAGGCTGTCCATACAAAATCAGGCGAAGGACTTGAGACGGACCGCGAAGGCACGCGCGCAAACCATCAATACAATCTGTTGGGCCACATCGGGGCAAATGCATCAGGTGTAATTGTTGAACCCTATTTAATAACCTTGACCGACAAGTCAGATGTTTTCCCGACGTTCCAACACGGTGGGATTGAAACGATTTACATGCTGGAAGGCGAAGTTGATTACCGTCATGGTGATGAAGTTTATTCGCTTACCCCTGGTGACACGCTGTTCTTTGACGCCGATGCACCTCATGGGCCCGAAAAGTTGGTGAAGCTCCCTGCCCGCTATCTTTCTATTATCAGTTATCCGCAGACTTCTAAATCTTAATCAGACTTCAACGGTGGTTCACGGTCGATCTCGGGCCAGATTCCGTTTGACGTAGGCAACCCGTCATCAAACTGTGACAGATAATCCAGCATCATTGGGCGATTGTCGATAAAGCCTTTGTATGTTGCCAATTCCTCAGGCAAATCGCGGATCACGCGGTGCAAACGACGGCCCCATTTGGGAACAGTCATCAAATCTTGGAATGCGCAAAGATAACAACGGATTGGGAACACCAATGCGTTTGATCTTGGCAGACGGAAAAAGGTTTGCAATTCAACCCGAAGGTGCTGTTTGGCCCCGATGTTTTCGGGTGTCAAAGATGTCTTTTGGATACCCCATTTGTGGTAGTTCTCTGGGCTGGTATCGAGCAATGGATTGACCGTCATAGTCCAATTCAACCGCCGTGCAGGTGCCCCCTGTTGAATGTTGAGCAAGAATTTAAGCGCGCGCACAAAGATACCTTTTTCATGGGCCAAGGGCACTGGTGCGTGCCATTCAAAAAAGTTCATGCCAATGTCGAAATCCAGGGACCAATCCGCTTGGGTCGTTATCGTACCCGCGTCCATCCATAGATTATCATCACGTTGATCTAAAACGCAAAAATCCCCTTGGGTTTGGCGCGTGATGTATTCCATTGGTCCATATTGTAACGTGGTTTCGTCCATAAACGTAAAGTGATCATCGATGCCGAGCGGTTTGTTAACCCAGTGCCATTTGTCACCGTCACGGTGCAGCTCAAACAGATCCGGATAGTCTTCGGACTTGGATACCATGATCAGTTCCAACAGATCCCAACCCGCAAGCGTCATATGCGGCAACGACTGGCAACGCAGCGGATCGTCCGCCAAAACCATTGCGCGATCCCGCATTTCTGAAACGTAGTGCTCATCTACATCAAACCGTTTCTCATAGATGCTATCTGATGGACCGCCGCGGTGATGCTCCATGTTGACGGCATACATGTAGCTGTCTTTGTCGAACGGAAACGGAAACCGCTTTATGGCACGTTCAGAATTGTGAAACGAATAATCGTCGCGGAAGGTTTCGTCGTTAAATTGAAGTGTCATATCAACGGTCCAATACTAAAGTTTTGCCTTCAAAGCGGGACACGCATGGCATAATTTTTTCGCCTGATGAATGTTCTTCATCCTCAAGCCAGTGATCACGGTGGATGAAGTTACCAGTGTAATCGATCACTCGCGTTTCACACATGCCACAGGCACCGCCACGGCATAGGTAAGGCGCATCAACACCGCTGCGTTCCATCGCTTCTAACAAGCTTTCTTGTTCACCCACTTGGATCACTTTGTTGGACACAGCCAGTTTTACCTCAAACGGTTTGCCCGGTTGTGGTGCCAAGAATTCCTCGTAATGGATCGCTTCGCGAGGCCAGCCTAGTTCGGTCGCTTTTCCACGAACCCAATTGATCATCCCCTTGGGACCACAAACATAAACATGTGTACCCAGAGGCTGACCGCTGAACAGGCTTTCAAGATTAATAGCCTGTTCTTGGTCATCATAATAGACGTTCACGTCGTTAGGATGGGTACTGGTCAGATAATCAACATAAGAACCCAACGCAGCGGAGCGACAAGCATAGTGTAATTCCCAATTGCCGTGAGCGCGATCCAGCTGTTTGATCTGCGCAAGAAACGGCGTGATACCAATTCCCCCTGCAATCATCAGGTGTTTCTTCGCCCGCAGATCTAATGAGAACAGATTTACAGGATTGGATATCACCATTTCATCACCAACACAGACCGAATTGTGCAAGAACAATGAACCGCCTCGCCCCTCATCATCGCGCCGCACTGAAATCGTATAGGCAGTTTGATCGAAGGGGTCAGACATTAGAGAATAAGGGTTCAGGCGTGTTACATCACCGTCCTTCATCTCTACAACAGTGTGGGCACCGCCAGAAAAAGTCGGCAAAAGTGCCCCATCAAGTCTCTCAAAACGGAACCGTGTAACAAGCTCGTTCAAAGACGTCACTTCTGTTACACGGACTGCGATTTTTTCTGCACCGCTCATTCGTACAATCCCTTTTGTGCTGGAACATTGCCAGGGTCTTCGGCATCAATACAGACCGCCTGATACGCAGCGAGACGGCGCGAATAGTGATCACGCACGAACAGGTTCAAATTGCAGTGGCTGCATTGAAATGGGTCTGTCGCAACATCTTCGGTAATACCTTTGCAATGCACACATTGCATACGACGTGCGATTGATCCGCGATGCTCAGTTTGGATCGCAGTATGTGGAATTCCGGCCTTCATCGCCTCACTTTGCACCTGGCCCATCAGCCCTTCTGTCCCCGCGAGATACAGTTGCAAACCCATCGCGGCATCTTGCAAGACCCTCTGGATCCGGCTGACAGAAGCGGCATAAGATGGTCCCTCGTAAAATTGAGCAGGGTTCAAAGTGCGTAGTTTATCGGCAAAATCAGTGCCTTTAGGAATGAAAATAATGTGGGTCTTGGCCATAAGATCGGGAGTGGCAATATCTAGGATCGCCTCGGCACCTTCCGCATCCGCGATCATCAGATGTTGATGACCTGCACGGGCCTCAAGAACGCCATAGACTGGGCGACTTAGAATCGACGTTGGAAATTCAAATTTTGACATAGAACCCTCAGGGAATGACAAAAGGGGCGCACTCATTTTAGTGCGCCCCTTGTAAGGTTAACCTTTTGCGGTACGGATTGATTTGTCCAAATCGTAGAACGGCATATCGGATGCGATCGCTTTTATCTCGGTTCCATCCGCATTGCGTACGGTCAAAGCAGTGCCCGGTGTGGCGGCAGCTACCGGCATACGCGCGATACCAACATTGTGGCCATTTACATCAGAGTACATACCGAAGGTAACATCGCCAACTTTTTTACCGTCTTGAAGCAACTGAGCTCCTTCGTCGGCTGCAACTGTGCCTTCAAGTTTAACACCATAAATCTTGAAGCGTTCTTTGCCTTTGGCAGAATAATGGTTTTCTGCACCGATAAATCCAATTTTTCCTGGTGAAACGGTAAACTCAAGACCCAGTTCCCACAATGTATCGCCGCATGGCCCATCCTCAAACGGATAGGTCTCAGAGTTATCGCCCGGATAGAACAGTAAATAGCTTTCCGTGCGGAGCAAATCGAGTGTCGAGAACTGGACAGGACGGACGCCCATGTCTTTGCCCGCTTCCAAAATGCTGTCCCAAAGATGCACTGCATCCTTGGCGCGGCAGAAAATCTCATACCCCCGCTCGCCCGTATAACCTGTACGCGAAATCATGACATCACGGCCATAAAGGCGCGTCTGCATAATACCAAAGTAGGCTAAATCGCGAATGCCAGCCACTTCAGTAGCCAAAAGATCAACAGAAACTGGACCCTGCAGCGACATATCGTGCAGGTCATCATCAAATAGGACGGTGCAATTTTTGCCCGCGGCGACAGATGTTAGGGATTCCATCCCCGTGCCTGTCCCGATAACAACCATCCAAGAATTCACCGCGAGGTGATAGATGACGCAATCATCAATGAACTTGCCTTGCGAATTCAACATAGCTGCATAAACTGCACGTCCTGGCGCAACTTTTTCGACATTGCGTGTGGTGCAACGGTCGATGACGTAGGCCGCATCTGCGCCAGTAACGTGGCACTTTTTAAGCCCAGAAACATCCATCAAACCCGCTTTAGCACGGATCGCTTCATAATCGGCTTTGGCGCGTTCAGGTGTGTGGTCATAGAACCAGGCGGTCCCCATGCCGTTCCAATCTTCAAGCTCCCCACCGATTTCTGCGTGACGGTGTGCGAGCGCGGAATGTCTCCAGAT
>TARA_B110000285_G_scaffold231802_1_pt1 | contig 10853 bp, 9 predicted proteins | sample TARA_B110000285 | Tara Oceans TARA_B110000285 (sample SAMEA4397756) | marine metagenome | biome: Polar Biome; feature: [SRF] surface water layer (ENVO:00010504); material: water (ENVO:00002006), including particulate matter (ENVO:01000060) such as... | depth 5 m
CCACAGAAACATTACAAAATTTGAATAACCACAGAAACATTACAAAACAGACGTTAAAACATATAAAAATTTGAATTATATGTTTTCTATTGAATTACTTAAAAAATTAATAATATTATTATTATAATGAACGATATATCGGATATAATACCATTAGAATTACAAGTTAAATTGAAAGAGTATCTTTCTATAAATACGGTAAATATTTGCATTTTAACACCTTGTTTTGGAAGCATTTGTCATACAGGTTATGTGACATCATTGTTACAAACTATGGAAAGTTTTAAAAAACTCAATGTATCTATTTCAGTTGAGTTTTGTCGAAATGATAGTTTGGTTACTCGTGCTAGAAATAATCTTATTGCACGTGCAATGAACGACGAAACTATTACGCATTTTTTATTTATTGATAATGATATCGAATGGGAACCCGCAGAAATTATTAAATTATTATGTCATGATAAACATATTATAGGAGGAGTTTACCCTATAAAAAAATATAACTGGGATAAAATATTAAAACGAAATGAAGAAAATGGACTATATGACGGTATTCAACAAATGTTATCTCACAAAAGTACTACTATGTTAAAAGATATTATTACTGATGAAAATTACATTCGACATAAGCTGGTTAATTATAATTTAAATTATTTGGAAGGGAAGTTACAAATACAAAATAATATTGCTAAGGTTAAACATATTGCTACAGGATTTATGATGATACAACGAAAAACTATACAAAAAATGTGTCAAGCTTTCCCATCTACTAAATATACAGATGATGTCAACTTTTTAACAAAAGAAGAAAATAAATACGCATATGCTCTATTTGACTGTTGCATTGAAAATGAAACATACTATTCTGAAGACTGGTTATTTTGTAATCGATGGAGGAATATGGGTGGTGATATATATATCGATGTTACTATCAGTTTGGATCATACTGGAATAGAGGATTATAAGGGGTCATATATTACAAATGTTGTATAAAAAATATTTATATTTTGGTGTTTTACGCAAATATAAAACCCTCCTTCTCCATTATTCTATGTATTTTATTCATATCCGGATTCAATCTATTTGTTTTATTAAAATCTATATTTTCATAGTTTTTATCATATTTACCACAAAATATTTGATAAACATTCAATAACTCTCGATAATTCTTGATGTATTTTGTATTCTTTATTAACCAAATATAAAATTCATAATATTTTAAATCTTGTTCTTTTTGTTTTTTTATATATTTTTTGTATTCTTCATACCATTTTAACGTTTCAGATAATGATGTATTTGAATGTAAATTGTAATCTGTTCCTGAAATTGTCATAATTTCACGAAATTCCTTTTCAGATAAATTTAAATCTGACAATATATTCTGTGTTTTATATAGAGTGATTGTATGATTCATTAGACTCAAATTTCTCAAAACATACGGACATCCATATAAGAACATATCCATATCATCACTCATACATCCCCAAGCCAATTCCTTTTTTACCAAATATACACATAAATCATCTGCTTCATTTTTTGAGTTGTAATAAGTTACATTATAAGCATCCATTAATTCCTTTACCTTTTGAATATCATCATCATATATACGAATAAATTGCCTTTTCAAGTTATTCATTTCTGATAATGCTTGACTACGTTGTTCTGGTGTCATCAAATTCAATGACTTTTGTAACTCATTGAATTTTTGTTGTGCGTCCTTTTTCTCTTGGTATCGTTTTCGAATTAATTCACGTTTTTCAGAAGGCGGTTTTCCATCAAATATAAATATGGGAGTTATATTATATAAATTCATTATTGAAATAAATAAATACATATTCTCCATTAACGCATTTTCTCCTACGAAATGATATAAATATATACTTGTGTCTATCACAATTGTTTTACCTGATAATTCTTTTAAGTGTATCTTTGTTATTGATGTCTTACCACATTTTTCATATAAATATTTATTTAGAAATTTTATTCCCATTAATTATTTTGTTTTTATATCAAGTCATACACGAATAACGTATTTTCAATTTTTTACAGCATATTATGTAAACAAGAAAAAAAGCCGAAGCCTTAATCTTTTTATAGAGTTTTATATTTTTTTTTATTTATTCATTATTTCCACGCAATTCTGCTAATTCTGCCTGTAACTTCTCAATCAATTCATCACGTTCAGTCATTTTTTCTTCCAATACCTTATTAGCTGCTATCAATTGAGACATATTCAATTCAGTCGTTGACACATCTGGAATTGGCTTATGATTAATTTTAAATACGAAATAACCGGGTACCTTATCAGCATTATCATTTCTTACCATAAATTTATGCATATTGTAACCATCATAGTATCCTTTTTGTTTAAATTGTCCTTCTTTATTCAACTTTTCACGTAGGAAGTTAGCATTAGCATTATTATTCCAATTCTCGAAATGAATGAATACCGACTTTACTAATTGACCGTCTTCTAATTCACGATCGATGAAATCAACACGAAGAACCTTACCCAATCTCAGTTCATTTTCAATAAATGATTTTAAATTGCGAGGCTGAAATGTATTCGTAGTGTTATCTGGATGGTGGATTGACATATTTGCTGGCAATATAGGAATATATAAACTATTCCAATCATCACCATTTAATTCAATTAATTCATTTGTGTCATTCGACGATTCAACTTTTCCTGAACCAACTCTTGCTTCACGAATAGACAAATGTGTCATATTTTCTCCATTATTCCAATGAATTTCTTCCTTAATTACAGCAGTAATGCTTGTTTTACGAGCATTATTTGTATTTTGGGTTGTATTATTAATATAATATAACATGCAGTTTACTGCTTCTGTATTATTCCAATTTTCAAAATCAATAAATGCGGTATGGGTAACTACTTCACTACGTAGTCTTTGATTGTAATTTTTTCTTTCGATAATACGAACATTTGTCACTGTACCAATATGTAAAACATTCTCAAATAATTTTTTAACACTTTCTTCATCATTGTATTCGATTGGTAAACTTACCAATTGAAGGCTAGTATGATTATTAACATTTTCATCATTCAATAATTGCGTATTTTCTGGTGTAAAATATACAATATCACGAGGAGATACCTCAGGTTGAATAAATTGGGAATTAGTAACGTAAGACATTTTAATATACGATTAGTCGTAATAAGTTGTTATAAATAGTATAACAATTTATTTTTCAATTTTTTATTGAGAAATCTCTCTACGAAGACGCATTAATATTATATCGGTTTCTGGTTCTCTACTTCGAAGAAAATGAATTAATTTCGCACGTTTTGTTTCTCTTAATACTTCTTGTAAGTCTAAGTTTTGTTTAAATTTACTTTCAACTGCGTCGGAACGTTCTTGACGATGTCTAGGATTAACTCCTACTTCATAAAAATCTGGGTCTATCACTATGTCTTTCTTACGAAGAACATTATCTTTTGTTTTTCCAGTTTTCCCACCAGCAATACGAGCTAATGTAATATCTTTTGATATTTCACTATTACTATCTAATGAAAAATCCTTGTAAAAATCAGGAAATCCTTTTTTGAATTGAGAACCTAGATAATAATGCTCTACTGAATTCCAACGACGACCGTCTAATGTGAATGGAGCTATCCACGAATCATCTAATTTTTTACGCCAGTCAGGTATTTTACTTAATTTGTTAAAATCCATTATATCTACATCTTTTATCTTTTCTCCTGAACCTTTACCCGGTTTTTGATGTGCGCTAGATTTATTATAAAACATGAATACTGTATCTTTATCATATAAATCCGTATTATTAAAATCATCGTCGTCCTCATCATCCAATGGTTTTCCTTCATTCGCATCTAATCCTAGCTTTGTTTTAAAATTTCGCATATCCTGTATCATATAATACGGACCCGCGTTTCGTTCCATACATTTATTCACTATTAATGCTTTTATGTCATATGGTACTTCTGAGAACTTCAATATTTTTTTCTCTTTATATGAAATAGTTTGGTAATGGGTACCGTCATATGAAGTGATTATGTAATATTCGGGTTTAAATCCGCCTGATTTTTCTAATTCGTCATCGTTCAATTGTCCGCAAGATAACACCGAATCCATATCACCATTTGTATATGCTATTTCTGACATTATAATTAGTTTTACATTTAATAATCTTTCTAATGTAGATATCGCCCACGTATCAGCCCAATAATAACGAGTTTTAATAAAGTCTTTAAAATCATCTAGAGTATTAATGTTCTTCATATATTCAAATTCATCCATTAATTGTTTGATTTCCTTTTTTTCGATGGATATTTGTGTATACTTAGAAAGTACACTGTTTGCTTCATCTAATAAATCTTTATTTTGTTCTCTATTTATGTTTTCTTTACTTCGTGTTTTTAATACTTGAGATGATTTCTTTAATTTTTTCATTTCATCCTCCATTTCTTCAATTTGACTATTAAATCCTGTATACAACATTCTATATTGTTGAAATATTTCTTCTGTTGCCTCTGTTGATAATAAAGCACGTAATTTTTCTACACTGGTTGATTTACCTATATGCTTATACGCATCTCGTATTACAGCAAATAAACAATCTCCACTTCCTTCATTATCAACTATATCATATGTTGTATTTTTCATATATTTTTCAATCCATAAATGATTTGATGCTAACTTATAATCTCGTTTTATTTGGTGACTCATTTCTTTATTTTCTTCTACTAGTGTTTCTATTGATGGCATTGGGTCCATTACTTCAAATAATCCATTTTCTAATTCCTTTTCAGTTTTTTCAGCAACATTTGATCTTTTTTCACTAGGTATATCTAGTTCTAATACATTATCGTCATTTTCTTCTGAATTATCTAATGATTCTATATCATCTAATACAATATCATTCTCTATTTTTATAATATCATCATCATCATCTTCACTTTCTTCAGATATAGTTACATCTTTCATCATTTCTGTAATATAATCATCATTCACGAAAAATAATAAATTATCATCATTTATCATAACATCTTCATTTTCATCCAAATTATCAATATAACGATTACTTTCAAATTCCACAATTCCTATTCTATCCTTTATCTTATTATCAATTATCAAATAAACTGAAAAATATATCACATTATGTGCTGAGTACCTAGTGTTTGGTCTCCCTAATCCGATCTCAATTGGAATTGAAAAAGAAATATTTTCATATCTACTTGACTTATGTCCTATGTCATTATCGTCAAGTTGTTTATTTTCATTGTAGTCTATTTTATCTGGATAAATTTGGGACTTTACCATTTAATATATTATATTACATTATTTTTATTTGTTTTCGGTAAAGGTCTAAATATAGTTTATTATTCATATACCAAACTATATAACATTATTTAATTTTTCTTTATTGCATCCATCATATCCATATATTTAAACTTTATACGAGTACTTAATCCAGGATGATCTTTTGTTTTACAAGTAGAATAATCAGTAATAAACGCTATATTTTTTCCCCAGGTTGAGTGTTTTTTTAAATCATTTGTTAATTCTGAATAAAACAAGAATAGATTTTCGGTTAATTCTTCGATTGTACGTACTTCATTACTATTGTCTCTATTTTGTGCTATTTTTTCTTGAATTAAATCAATCATTTTTAATATATAAAGTAAACTACATTCTTCATTTTTATACAAATTAATTAAGAATAGGTTCATTGAACGTCTAATGTCATTCTGTTTATTATTCTTACAAAAACCTTCATAATCAGAGGTTTCATCTACGTATGTAATTGTTTCCAGATTATCAATACATTCAGATAAAAATTGGTCTTTACGTTCTTCAAATATATGGTATAATTGAGTTAACTCTTTGTATAATTTTGCATACATTTCTGAGTAAAACCTATTTTTACTTGCTACGTCAAAAAAATAATTCGAACACGTAATTAAGTAAGATTCATCGTATGATTCGGATAATTCATTCATATAAGAAATTAATAAATCACGTTGAGTATCATAATTTTTACTTGATAATTTATTAAATATACCACGTATATCAGTCATTATCTTATCTGAGCCGACTTTTTCATCATTGGTTCTCTCTTTAAATTCTACTACTTTACCTGACGATAGTAAATCTTGTTTTTTATTATATTTTGTTCTTTTATTTATTCTTCTCTCTCTATATTCACCATCATTTGTAACAAGAGTATTTATGTTTAGTTGTTTAATTAAATTATCATATATCGATAACACATCATCCGGTAATGTAATTTTATGATTATTTGATAAAATATCATTAAATGTATCTAAATTATAGGTTCTCATATTAATTGATGTATATATAGTAATGAATTTTTTATATTATTTGTTCTCTATATTTTCAATTACGTTATAATCCCATAAATCATTCATAATGATACTATAATATGGGATTATTTCAACTTTTTAATATTAAGACATCAAATCCAGATATTTCGTTAAATTCTACCGAAGATAATTCAGAATATCATTATACTCCTTCACATCAAAACTTGATCGGTGACTTTAAACTCCCTATATCTTATTTAGATGAATCTGTGATTTTCCAAATTTCAGATGTTATTGCGAATGATTTAGAATTGATACAAAATAATAATGAGAATGTAGATAACTCTATGTACGGTCATTTATTTAAACCATCACATCCTTTTTCAAAATTATTAATACCTAACTGGCAATCACAATATACCACTGATATTCATTTTTTAGAAGATACTAAACATATTATAAAAGATTTTGGAAAGGTTCGAGAACAATGTAATTATAATCTTGATTGTCATCGTATTCTTGACATTTGGGACACAGTTAAAGAAGATAATACCTTTTTAGAAAGATATAGTTATATTGATTGGGATATAATCAAACAATTTAATCATTCTCCTTCTTTTTTACAATTTATGTCTGTTCTCAATATTTCGTCTCCTTTAATAAGCTTACTTATTCCTTTTATTTTCTTATTATTTCCATTTATTCTCCTTAAGATACAGAAAATTCCTATTTCATTCTCATCTTATATTGATATGCTGAAGAATCTTGCCAAACATCATTTTATAGGTAAAGCTATATCAACTATGCAGTCGTTTTCCTGGGAAAAAATAGTCTATTTATTATTTACGGCTGGATTATATATGTTACAAATATATCAAAATATCAATTCGTGCTTTCGGTATTATAATAATATACGAAAAATCAACAAAATTGTGATTGATTTACGAGAATACATTGAGAACTCTGTATCTAAAATAAACATTTTCTTAGAAATTGCGGAGAATTGTAATACATATAAACCTTTTTGTCAAGACGCTCTTATACATCGTGATAATTTGATTTTACTATATAATGAACTCAATGAAATTACTCCATTTGAGAACACGTATCAAAATTTCAGTAATACGGGTACATTAATGAAGTGTTTTTACCATATATACGAGAACCCTCTATATGAAAATAGTATCAAGTTCTCTATGGGATTCGAAGGATATATTGATAATTTACTTGGTGTATATGATAACGTTAATAATGGTAATGTATGTTTTGCTGACTTCGATACAAATAAGAAATGTGAATTAAGAGAACAATATTATCCACCACTTATTGATGAAAACCCGGTTAAAAATACGTGTAAATTCGATAAAAATATGATTATTTCGGCTCCAAATAAAGCGGGTAAAACTACTATATTAAAAACAAGTGCGCTTAATATTATTTTTTCACAACAATTCGGATGTGGATTCTATAAAAGTGCCAATATTAACCCATATACTCATATTCATTCTTATTTGAATATACCGGATACATCTGAACGAGATAGTTTATTTCAAGCTGAATCTAGAAGATGTAAAGACATTATTGATATTATTATTGAGAACAATGACACTAATCATCGTCATTTCTGCATTTTCGATGAATTATACTCGGGAACAAACCCAACCGAAGCAGCTCAAGCAGGTAAAGCGTTCCTTACTTATTTAGCGAAACATAATAACGTTACCTTCTTATTAACTACTCACTATAAAACTATTTGTAAACATTTCAAACAATCAAAATATATACAAAATTATAAAATGGATGTCAATGTTCTCAATGATGGGAATTATGAATATAAATATAAAATTAAAAAGGGTATTTCACATATCAAAGGTGCGATTCGTGTCCTTAAAGATATGAACTATCCTACAGAAATATTAGCGAATCTTGAATAGTTTATTTAAATCGATTTTCTCATTATAATTCGTAGAACACGCCGATATACATAATACTCCCGATACTATTAAAAACGAACCAAATAGACTATGTGCGTTTAATGACGTGTTAAATAACATATATGCTGCTAATATGGTGAATAAAGGACAAGAATAAATGATTGGGGAAACTACCGATGGATCATTATCTTTTAATACGGTCACTTGTAATAGATTCGCAATGAATAAACCAGATAAAGACACTAAAAATACCCAACACATATCGTTAAAATCAATCTTTCCATAGTCTTCCATTACTTCTTTATGATTACAACATCCCAATACAAATACGCATATGATATATACAATAGACACGAAAACTATCACTGATGCTGGGTGGTATCGGTCTAATAAATGTTTATACATAATCGGGGAGACACCCCATATCAACGCAATTAAAAGAGCTACTAATATATAAGTTTCCATTATACATTAGTATAATATGTTTTATTTCGTAAATATCACTATTTGTTCTCCCGTTTCTTTGTGTTTTGTTACGTGAACGTTTTTATTATACATTGGTAATGTTCTCTTATATGTAAAATATTTTTTAGTTATCTTATTCATATCATCTACTAAACCTAAATTATTTGTTGTTTTATCGGAACCATATCCTGAAACTATATAACATAATTTTCCACCCTTTTCGAGAACATAATCGCATAATTGTATTGTTTTCTCCCAATATTTACTTAACCAATCTTCATATGTCTTATATTTTGATGTACTTTGGTCGTTTCCTTCGTATAATTCCAATCGATAATACGGAGGACTAAAGAATACTACGTCGAAATGTTCTCTATATTTATTAGCAAATTTGGTTAATTTCAATAGATCTTCTGATGGTTTGCAATAAATATCTACGAGTTTGTCTTTATAATTCTCTTTCGCAAATGTTCTCGTTTTATCACATACGCTTTTGATTACATCTGTACCTACATATTCATTTACCAAAGGACATTCTAAAAATCCATAACAATATGACGTCCATCCTAGCGTTGGAGTAAAGATCTTTGTACCTTTTAATACACGATGATTCAATGAATATACTAAATATGGATTCATAATAGAAGCTCTAAAATAATATGATGAGAACACACTACCTAATCTACCATTTTTCATATAAAATAGAGAACTAGGAGTTAATATTTTGTAATCTATGATATTTTTAAGGTATAAATCATTCAATACATCCATATAAGTTGGAATGTTATCAATACCGGATTTTGTATTCTGTAATATATCCATCATATGCATACTACGTATTACGTTTTTATACAAAGGGTTTTTGTTATTATCTAATTCATTTATTTTCATAGGTGCGAGAACATTGTGAATGTTCGGTTCAGTAATTCGCAAAGACATATTGTAAAATCGTGTTAAATATTCATTACGGTTCTGAATTAGTTCGTATAATAGTTTTATGTCATTCATATCTATACCCTTCGTTTTGACATATTCAGACAATTTGGTGAATTTACTACCTGATTTTACTTGTGCTTTATTATAAAACTTGTCAAACGTCTCACTCGTGTTTTTACTTTTGAATATATCCAAGAATTCTTGTAACAATATATATTCTTTCATTTACATTACAGTTATAAAATATGTGGAAAAGAATACTAAACTAGTTCATGGTACTGATACATCTATACAACCTCAACTACAAAATAATGAGTTACATGAAATGGTAATAGATCTAGTAAAGAATTCAGGTAATATCACAAATAATAACATTCGTGTGTAAATTAAGTAATTTACGCTGAATAAGAATAGTTATAAAAGTTTGGGGAAAGTGGAGCAAAGTTTTGAAAATAGGACATTTTGAAAATGTCCTTTTTCATTTTCGTGAAGAAAGTTTCTACAAACACTGTTTTTTTAAAGTAGTTTACTGCAAAATGCTTTATTTATTAAAAAACAGTAGAAATAGTTTACTGCATTTATTTTTTAAGTAAAAAACGATGAAAAGTATTTAGAGGATTTTATGTAAGTATTATATACTTACAAATGGCTTACTCTAAAATCCCAAAAAATCCCAATAAATATTTATGTGAAAAATGTAATTATATTACGAGTAGTAAAAAAGATTACAATAAACATTTATTGACTGCAAAACATAAATTACTTACCAATGCTGACGAAACCGGGATAAAGTCCCAACTTCATTATTGCGACTGCGGTAAAGAGTATAAACATAGACAAAGTTTATGGGCGCATAAGAAAGCGTGTGTATTAAATGAACCTACGGTAGATAATACCACGATTCATCAACCTATTACATCAATGGATTCTGGATTAGTAATTGAATTATTGAAACAGAATCAAGAATTTAAGGAATTGATGATAGACCAAACTAAGCAATTACAACAAACTCAAAATCAGAATAACGATTTACAAAAGCAATTATTAGAAGTAGTCAAAGATGGTAAAACAGTAAACAATACTATTAACAATACAACGAATAATAATCGTTTCAATCTGAATGTTTATTTGAACGAGACGTGCAAAGATGCTATCAATCTGAATGATTTCATTCAATCAATCGAATTGAATATAAATGATTTCATCAA
>TARA_B110000285_G_scaffold31568_1_pt1 | contig 10818 bp, 9 predicted proteins | sample TARA_B110000285 | Tara Oceans TARA_B110000285 (sample SAMEA4397756) | marine metagenome | biome: Polar Biome; feature: [SRF] surface water layer (ENVO:00010504); material: water (ENVO:00002006), including particulate matter (ENVO:01000060) such as... | depth 5 m
CCGTCTTTCAAAAATTGCTTCTCTTTTAGTTCTGCTATTACGTCGGCTATAGTTTCGTCAGTATTTGTCTTTTTATCATAGTAAAAAGCTCTTACATTCCATAGCAAGCTTAACTGCGAAATCAACTTTTTATTTGCCGTGAAAATAAATACATCACAGTTGGGTCTACCACTCGCTATTTTGAATGCGGTATAACCTGTTTGCGTCATCGAGATAATTGCCTTGGCACTAATACCGTCACTCATACTCACAGTTGCATAGCAAATTCTATCACTTACAAAAGATGGTGAAGAAGGGTCTGGTTTCTTTATTTTATTATATATATCCCAACCTAGCTCAGTACTTCCCAATATTTTTTCGACTGCTTGCACAGCCTTCAAAGGATAATCTCCTACAGAAGTCTCCGCACTTAACATTACTGCATCTGCACCGTCCATTACAGCGTTAGCTATATCATTAGCTTCTGCTCTAGTAGGAGTAGGAGAAGTAATCATACTCTCCATCATTTGAGTCGCTATTATTACAGGTTTAGATGCTTCTAAACACTTAGTCACTATTCGCTTCTGTATCATGGGCACCTGCTCCATAGGCATCTCTACGCCTAAGTCTCCTCTGGCTACCATAATAGCATCTGTAGCAGCTATTATTTCATCTATATTATCTACGGCCTGTGGCTTTTCTACTTTGGCTACTATTTTAGCGGTGCAGTTGTTAGCCTTTAATATTTCTCTTAATTCTATGATGTCCTTAGCTGCTCGCACAAATGAAAGTGCTACCCAATCAAAGTCGTTTTCCATGACAAACTCCAAATCCTTTCGGTCTTTGGGAGTAAGACTAGCAACCGACATATCAGAAGATGGAAGATTAAAACCCTTATTGGAACTTAAAATTCCACCATTAATTACTTTAGCCTCCACCGTGTGTTCGTCTACTCTTTTTGTAAATTCTAACTCCAACTTGCCATCATCTAGTAATACTCTCTCGCCTACTTTAACATCTCTTGCCAAAGTACTATACTTCACATAGATCACACTACCCGAACTTATAGTAGCTTGAGTAGTGAGTGTCATAGTAGCACCCTCTTCTAGTAACATGCTATTATTTTCTACCTCACCTATACGCAGCTTGGGCCCTTGCAAGTCGCCTAGTATAGCTACACTAGTACCCATCTGTCTATTTACCTCTCGTACATTCTCTATTACTTCTTTGTGCACTTCCCACGACCCATGAGAAAAATTAATTCTACACACATCCACTCCTGCTTTAAAAATCTTAGTAAGCATAGGTATATCAGATGTGGCCGGGCCAAGAGTGGCTATTATTTTTGTCTTGTTGTACTTAGTGTGTGTCATTTATTGTAGTGAAGTAAAATTAAGTATTTGTTTTTGATTAGGTTCTTCTAGTGCAAAGCAAATCGATATACCTCTAAGTTTTGATATTATTTGTATAATTTCCGATTTAATTTCATCTTCGTCAATCGAACAAACCAAATAGTCTACTTGTTTATATTTCGGATAGAACAGCTCATTGGTACCTTTATTTTTCACTAAAAAGCACTTTGCCTCGTCATCTAAATGACTAATGAGGTATGTCTCATGTAGACTTTCTTTAGAATAAGTGGTCGTTTCTTTGTATAAATCCACTTTAATATCGGGATGAACAGAAAGTTCATACGCTAGTTTTAATGGGCGTTTAGATGACGCTACCCCATAGATAATAGGGTAGTCTAAGACTAATTCTTCTAATGTGAAAAGTGATGGCATAATGACTGAATTCTTTACTTCAAACTTAATTGCAAATTAATTTTGTCTATTTTATCTAAAAAATTGTTCTTTGCACAACTAATAAAATAAAAAGTAATATGTCTGAAATAGCTGAAAAAGTAACATCAATCATCGTAGATAAGTTAGGTGTTGAAGAATCTGAGGTAACAACTGAAGCAAGTTTCACTAATGATCTTGGTGCTGACTCACTAGATACAGTGGAACTAATTATGGAGTTTGAAAAAGAATTTAACATTGCCATCCCTGATGAGCAAGCTGAAAAGATAGCGACTGTAGGAGACGCTGTCACTTACATTACTGCAAACGCGGGTTAATATCAAACCAACCGTATGCAACTCAAACGAGTAGTAGTCACCGGAATTGGAGCCCTTACACCTATTGGCAACACTGCCAAGGAGTATTGGGATGCTCTCGCTAATGGAGTGAGTGGTGCTGCACCTATCACCCATTTTAATGCTGAAAAGTTCAAAACAAGATTTGCATGTGAAGTGAAAAACTTTAATGTAAATGACCACTTGGACAGAAAGGAAGCCCGTAAAATGGACCCTTTCACTCAGTATGCGATGGTAGCAGCTGATGAAGCTGTCAAAGATTCTGGAATTCTAGATACCGATTTTATACCAGAAGATGTTGGTGTAATCTGGGCTAGTGGAATAGGTGGACTACACTCCCTAGAGAAAGAAATAAGGGATTATACTAATGGAGATGGAACTCCCAGGTTTAATCCCTTTTTTATTCCTAAAATGATAGGCGACATAGCCCCCGGTTATATTTCTATCAAGTACGGGTTTAGAGGGCCAAACTTTGGTACTGTCTCAGCTTGTGCATCTTCAAACAACTCTATCATAGATGCTTTTAACTATATCCGTTTGGGTATGGCTAAGGCTATCGTGACGGGTGGTTCTGAAGCCTGTGTTACTGAATCTGCCGTAGGTGGTTTCAATAGCATGAAAGCTCTTTCGGAGCGAAATGATTCTCCTTCTACTGCATCTAGACCATTTGACGCAGACAGAGACGGTTTTGTACTTGGCGAAGGTGCTGCTTCTTTGGTATTAGAAGAATACGAGCAAGCAAAGGCACGTGGAGCCAAAATATATGGAGAAATGCTCGGTGGTGGTATGACTGCAGATGCACACCACATTACAGCCCCCCATCCAGAAGGTCTGGGAGCACTTAATGTTATGAAACGAGCGTTGAAGGATGCTAATCTGGCACCAGAAGACATAGATTATGTAAATGTACATGGCACATCTACTCCACTAGGGGATGTAAGCGAAACTAAGGCTATAAAAGGCGTTTTCGGAGACCACGCATACAAGATGAATATAAGCTCTACAAAGTCCATGACAGGCCACCTATTAGGTGCTGCTGGAGCTGTAGAAGCATTAGCTTGTCTTAGTGCTATTAATACAGGGATAATACCTCCTACTATTAATCATTTTACGGACGACGAACAATTCGATCCGAAACTCAACTTTACCTTTAATAAAGCTCAAAAAAGAGATGTCAAATATGCACTGAGCAATACCTTCGGTTTTGGAGGTCATAATGCTTCGGTAATTATGTGTAAATTTGAGTAGTACTGTGATAAACGGTATTAAAAAAATATATTTCACTTGCTTTTCTAAACATTCCAAATTCTACCGAGAATTACATCCACTCCTTGGATATTTTCCAGGTAAGCCAAAACTTTATGTGCAAGCTTTCATGCACAATTCACTTACTAAAAAAACGGAAGAGCCAGATTCAAAGCATAATAACGAGCGGCTTGAATACCTTGGAGATGCTGTACTAGATCTAATTATTGCTGAACTACTATTTAAAAAATTTCCTTTTCAAGGTGAAGGTTTTCTAACCGAAATGAGAAGTAAGTCGGTAAGTAGAAAAAAGCTATCTGAAATAGCATTCAATATGGGTTTGCATGAGCACCTTATGTTTGACAAGTCTATAAGCAAAAACAGAGCTGCTGTAAAAGGTATCGCTGGCAATGCCCTGGAAGCACTTGTCGGTGCTATCTACCTAGATAAAGGGTACCAGTTTTCAAAACGTTTCGTCACCAAAAAGATAGTAGGTGTTCATCTAGATTTTGACACACTCAAAGACAAGGTAGTCAACTTTAAAAGTGTCTTAAATCAATTTGCACAGCGAGAGAAAAAAGAACTAGAATTTAGAGTATTAAACGACGCAGGCGAAAAAAACATTAAAAACTACAGCATAGGCGTATATCTAGATAATCTAGAAATAGCCAAAGCTAGAGCAAAATCTAAAAAAGAAGCCGAGCAACTAGCAAGTGAAAAATCTTGCGAAATCTTAGATATATTATCGCTACAGAAGGATTAAGCCATAGGAAATCGCTCCTGAACCACTTGCAGTCTTTTTGCCATTGATTCCAACCCTATTAATTCTAACATTTCGAAAATAGGAGGACCACCTGCTTGTCCGCTTGTCACCCATCTTAGTGGCTGCATTAGCATTCCCTTACTTATTCCATTAGTCTCCGCATAGCTCGTTAAATGAATTTCCATAACCTCTGCAGTATCTTTATTTTCTGTTACTAAATCCGTGATGTAGGCTGATATGTGCTCAGCTGTTTCGGCATTCCACTTTTTATTCTGCACCTTCTCATCATATGTGCTTGGCAAGCCAAAAAAGTAATCCCCTAATGGCAAGATTTCTGAGGCGAAATTTACTTTCTCCTTTAGGAGGTCTAATACCTTGATAATATATCCATCTCCCCTCACTTTATGTTTAGGAGCAAGCTCATTATCTAACATAGCTAGCAACTCTGGTCCACTTGCTTGCATCAGGTATTGATGATTAAACCATTTCGCTTTATCTACATCAAACTTAGCACCACTTTTAGATACACGCTCAAGATCAAATGCCTGTACTAACTCATCCATAGAAAATAACTCTTGATTATCAGACGGATGCCAACCCAGCAAAGCAAGCATGTTTATTACTGCTTCTGGTATGTATCCTTTTTCTCTATATCCACTGCTTATTTCCCCTTCCGGCGATTTCCACTCTAGTGGAAATACAGGAAACCCAAGTCTATCTCCATCCCTTTTACTCAATTTTCCTTTACCATCTGGCTTTAGCAATAGTGGCAAATGAGCAAACTCTGGCATAGCATCTTCCCATCCAAAGTATCTGTATAGCATGATATGGAGCGGTGCACTAGGCAGCCACTCTTCCCCACGTATTACATGCGTTATCTCCATAAGATGATCATCTACTATGTTAGCTAGGTGATAGGTAGGTAGGCCGTCTTCTTTTAATAAAACCTTATCATCTAATTGACTGCTATTAAAAACTATCCAGCCTCTTATTACATCGTGAAAACGAATCTCCTCATTCCGCGGTAGTTTTATTCTTACTATAAAGTTATCTCCATTTTCTAGCCTTTCTTTGACCTCATCTTCGCTAAGTGTTAATGAGTTCTTCATACTCATACGAGAAGTCGCATCATATTTAGCACTCATGTTATTAGCCTCTAGTTTAGCTCTCATTTCGGTAAGCTCTTCTGGAGTATCAAAAGCATAATATGCTTTATCGTCTTTTATAAGTTTATGAGCATATTTTGCATACTTATCCATACGCTCACTTTGTTTATATGGTCCATAATCTCCCCCTTCTCGTACCCCTTCGTCTACCTTAATCCCAAGCCATTTCAAACTCTCATTGATGTAGTCTTCTGCCCCTTCTACAAAACGTTTTTGATCTGTATCTTCTATTCTAAGTAAAAATTTACCCTTATTTTTTTTGGCAAATGCATAGTTATATAATGCCGTTCTCACGCCTCCTATGTGCAGTGGCCCAGTAGGGCTAGGGGCAAAACGTACTCGTACAGGTCTGTTACTCATTGTTATGTTTATAAGGGTGCAAAAATAATGTCATTTATGGTATCTAAAATCATCTTTTTAGGATGGAATTTCCAATAAGGAGACAATAAACAGATTGACAACACGCCTAGTATTACAACGCAACAAACTGAACCTCAATATGTTACTAACCTATAACAATTGTGGCACTTCAATTGGGCTTAGAAAGGTGAACTATACTTTACAATGATGAATAAATTTATATTCTCCTTTTCATTTATTTTGATTACCACATTTGCTTTTGCAGATCAGGATGATAAGAAAAAAGGTGCGTCAGAAGTAACTCCAAAAACAAAATTATCAGAGGATAGATCTTTTAATGTTTTAGGCCTAAATGCTTGCGTAGGAGAGTTCGACGATGAGGATGGGATAGAAGTATTCACTAAGTTACAATCAGCCGCTTTAGAACTTAGTCCATTCAGAGAAGATTTAGATAAATCTTACGTTCTAGATTTCAATTAGCATTTCTTTAAGCCAGCTTTTGCTCGCTGCTCTATAGACTCTAAGTATTCTTTATTTTTTTCAAAACCCAAGGCCCTTTCATAAAATTTTCTTGCCAATACTTTGTCCCCTTCGCTCAAGTGATAATCTGCTATATAGATACTTGCATAAGCTCCGTAGTACTCATCACTTTCTAAAGCAAAAAGAGAACATGCTTCATAAAGCTTTAAAGCCCTAGCCATTTCTCCCTGCTTTTGTGCTATTCTACCCCTCCTATAACAGAATTCTGCCTTTAGTTTAATGGTTGTCAGTTTCTTAGGATCCAACTCTTCTATAGCTTCCAGAGCTTCTTTAGTGTAGCCACCATCGTATAGCAATCTCGTCTTGAGTAGAATTGGATGCGGAGTTGGTTTATCTACAAACCCCAATGCTTGCTTGTCCTCCTCGTTCATGGCAAATCCACGTGTAAGGATCATCTCTTTATACTTAGTCGAAAGGCGGTTATTCCCTTGTATGATATAGTACCAACTCATTTTTTGCAAGCAACTCTTAATATAGTTTCGACCCCTAAAATTCGTATAAAAAGCATTAAATTCTACTATTGCTCCATTGTCCTGTTTATTCATTTTTGCAACACCTAGCAGATAGTGTGCAAACCAAAAGTGCGAATACTCCGCATTCATTGGCCTAGCCTCCAGTACTTGTATAGCAGTCTCGTTTTTATTGAGTTTCATAGCTATGTTGCTCCTAAAAAAGTTGCTGGTGAGATTAGTCTTATAATCGTCGGTACATTTTAGGGTCTCAGACCAAGCTGTGATCGGTTGCTTTGCAACGTGTAGTAGCGAAAATGAATATAAATAGGAGGCTTCCTTGGCTATCCCATCTAAGATAGTGCTATCCGACTTATGTCGGGATAAACTCTTAAGCAATGCTAACCCTTGGTTTAGATTGCCTTTTATGCCCAACATTCGAATGACCCACGAATAGTTATCTGGTACAGTAGACAGATATACTTTTATGATCCCTCGTGTCTTACTATTTGGTAAGAAATTTGGAAATTTTTTATAGTTAGCTTCTATCAGTGTATTCGCTCTGTTTATATCTCGAGCTGCACCATATAGTTCGTCAAACTTAGCTTTGAGCGTAGCAGAATAAAAGTATATTTCTGATTGGGAAAATTTTTTATACGGAGAATCCTCCGGCAATTTGTCGAAGTGAAGCAACGCATTGTCTTGCACCTTTCGATATGCTGTATAATCTCCTTGCTCTTCAGACACAAAAGCTTTTAGAAAGGCATTTGAATGCTGCAAATAGAGTACACAGCTATTCGCTGGATCTATAACGGCTTCATACTCCAAAATAGAGCTGGCCTTGTCTAATCTTAGCTCATAGTTCTGAAACTGAGCTACCCGAAGATTTTCGTTAAAAGTAAAGTTGTTGTCAGCAAGAGCTGATAGAGAAACGGTAAAAAAGAATACTAAAAAGAAAGATTGATAAATACTATTTCTTTCGAACAGCTCTTCTTTTTGGTTTTGCTTCTTCTTCTTCCACATGGTCTTCTATCCCAGCCATACGAGCGTCTATTTGAATACGTCCGCAGGCTTCGCAAATTACGATTTTTTTGGATTGTCTAATATCTGACTGTAGTTGTGGTGGTACTTTAGCAAAACAACCACCGCAAGCAGCTCTAAGGATAGGAGCAACGGCTATACCGTTTCTGAAATTTGCTCTTATTCTATCGTATGCCTTGATAAGCTTCTCGTCTATGCTCTCTTTCGACTTTTCTCGTTCAGTGATTATAGCAGCTTCTTCTTTCTCTGTTTCGGCAGTGATTTCCTTAAGCTCTTTTTTCTTGTTTTCAAGATCTTTTTCTCGCTCATCTAGTCTAGTCTTCACTTCACTGATAAGATCACCTTTCAAAACAATTGATTTTTCTACTTCACCTATCTTTTTTTCCGCTGCCTGAATAGTTAAGTCTTGAATCTCTACTTCTTTATTCAAAGCGTCAAATTCACGATTATTTTTAACCTCATTCAGCTGTACTTTGTACTTGCGTATAGCTTCTGTAGAGGTTCTTATTTGCTCTCTATTGGCAACTATTTGCTCGTTAAAAGTTTCTGTTTCAGTAGTGAAATTAGCAAGTCTTGTGTTAAGACCAATCAACTCATCTTCTAGGTCTGAAACCTCCATAGGTAACTCACCTCTCACAGCTCTAAGCTGATCTAAACGTGAATCAATGGTTTGAAGCTTATAAAGTTGTTCAAGTTTCTGTGCTATTGTTTTTACTGCCATTTATATAAAGTACTTTACTGGATTAGTGTCTACGCCCGTTTTAAGGACGGCAAAGGTAATAAACTTTTCACTCAAAATATCATATAATAGGTCTATCGTAAACTTTTCGCTCTCATAGTGGCCAATATCGCAAATGAGTAACTCATTTTCTGCATCAAAATACTCGTGATACTTAAAGTCTGACGTTACATAAACATCTGCTTTTGAGTCTTTTGCATTGTTTAATAAAAATTGCCCTGAGCCCCCGCATACCGCGACTTTTTTTATTGGTTTATCCCAGAAGGTATGCTTGATTACCTTCAACTCCATTGAAGATTTCAAATATTTTAGAAAATCAGTTGCACTCATCTCCGAGGCTAAGTCTCCCACCATGCCACTTCCTATATTATTATCGGTATTCAGTGTTGGATACATTTCATAGGCTACTTCCTCATAAGGATGAGCGTCGCTTAATGCAGCCAAAATGCTATTCATCTGAGGTTTACAGATGATGACCTCTATTTTCACTTCATTTTCCATATGTCGTTTGCCCACCTCACCTAGCACAGGATTGGCCCCTAGTTCTGCTCTAAAAGTTCCACTTCCTACTGTGGTAAATGAGCATTCACTGTAATTTCCAATATGTCCGGCCCCAGCTGCAAAAAGAGCTTCCCTAATAGATTCTTCGTTCTTAGACGGGCAGTAAGTTACCAGTTTTATTAAATCTCCTGCCTTAGGTAATAGTACCCTAGTATTGACAAGCCCAAGCTTCTCAGCAATCTTACTGTTCACACCATTCGCATAAACATTGTCCAAGTTTGTATGAATAGCATAAATAGCGATATCATTTTTTATAGCCAACTGAACCGTTCGCTGCACGTAGTTGGCATTATTAAATCGCTTGAGTCCACTAAATACGATTGGATGGTGAGCTACTATAAGATTGCATTTTTGCTCAATAGCTTCATTCACTGTAGCCTCTATAGCGTCTAAACTGATGAGCACTCCGCTCACTTTCGTGCTTTTTTCTCCTACTAGTAGTCCACTATTATCATAGCTTTCTTGTAAACTCGATGGAGCTATACTTTCTAAATGGTCTATTACGTCTGCTATTCGCATGGGGCGAAGATAATCAATCACAATTTGAAGAAGAATATTAAATCCGATAAGACTTAATGTAACAATATGCTCATTTAGTTTTGCGGATATATTACTTGGAAATCAAAGTTTAGTTATTCGTGGATATGACAAATCCTCGGATCTTTATACAGCTCCTATGGAAATATCAAGTTCTACATTTGAAACAAACATTCACAAAGCAATATTGACTTCAAGGTATAAAGATAATGGTATGATTTTTCTGAAAATTAGTGCCCCTTCCCATACAAAACCTTTTATTATTACACTAAAAGAAGAAATTGATAAAATTTAGAAATGGTTGCAAAGGATCGACAGTCAAAATCTGACATAAAAAGTTCTAACCAATTTAACGTAACCTTTTTCTCCTTTCTTTGCAACCTATCAAAAGCCTGTTCACCATATTATTCGCACCATTATCTGCCATCTACTGGGTAATGACATCTGTGCGTAATGGGTGCTATGCTATTGGGATTTTTAAATCCACGTCGTTTGATATCCCCATAATAACAGTGGGTAATCTTGCAGTAGGTGGAAGTGGTAAAACTCCTATGGTGGAATATCTAATAAGAAATTTACAAGATGAATACACCATCGCCACGCTGAGCCGCGGGTATGGTCGAAAGACAAAAGGTTTTCGCTGGGTAGAGACAAATAATTCCTTCAAAGAAACAGGAGACGAACCACTTCAAATAAAAACGAAGTTTGAGCATATTGCCGTGGCTGTATCCGAAGATAGAGTGGCTGGAGTAAAGCGGATTTTAGCGGAGCGGCCAGAAATAAACCTAATTTTACTTGATGATGCATTCCAACATAGAGCTATAAAACCAAGTATACAATTATTGCTGAGCACATATTCTAAACCTTTCTATAAAGACTGGCTGATACCTAGTGGAAGATTACGCGAGCCTAGAGCTGGTGCTAAACGAGCAGACACAATTATTTTTACAAAATGTCCTGATAGTTTCAGTGATCTAAATTGGGCTGGTAAAGTTGTTTTTCACTCTAAAATTTATTACCAAAAACCAGAAATAGAAGGATCTGTTTACGGATTTAGCGGATTAGCAAATAACACCCCGTTTGAAAAATACCTAGCAAACTCATATAAACTAATAGGTTTTAAAGGTTTTTCTGATCACCATAGCTTCACACAGAATGAGTTAGGCAATTTAATTAAAGCGGCAAAAGGGGCTACCTTAGTCTGCACAGAGAAAGATTGGATAAAAATTAAAGACCTGAGCGGCAGTGAGAATCTAAGACACATTACTATTGCCAATAAAATAGAAGGAAAACAAGACTTC
>TARA_B110000285_G_scaffold139198_1_pt1 | contig 10780 bp, 10 predicted proteins | sample TARA_B110000285 | Tara Oceans TARA_B110000285 (sample SAMEA4397756) | marine metagenome | biome: Polar Biome; feature: [SRF] surface water layer (ENVO:00010504); material: water (ENVO:00002006), including particulate matter (ENVO:01000060) such as... | depth 5 m
TTACTTTAGGAGTCTACTGTGAGTTTACTTATGTGGGATTGTTTAATAACATGGTAGTTAATCTATAAAAAAATCGCAGCGACATTAGTCGCTAGTAATAATTATGCGCCGCTGTGTAAAACTTAAAGAATAATTATACAAGCGTTTTAAAAAAATTACAAAAAAAAATAGCAGCGACTTTGTCGCTAATAGTTTCGCTGGCGAAACTATTTTGCTTTTCCCTTAGTGGCGCAAAATTAAGCATCTAATAGTTTTATTAATTTCTCTTTTGTATCTGCACTGTTGTCTACTTTGATTACTATACCAGCGCCGCTACTGTTAGCAGCCTTGAGTCCAGGTACGCTATCTTCGAAAATGATAGTGGTGTCTGGATTCATATTTAACTGTGACATGGCCAGAACAAATTGATATGGATTAGGTTTACGCATTGCTAATGGAATTACATTTGCAGTGTATACTGCATCAAAGCAACTAAGATTCATTAGTTGTAATGCAGTAAAAACAAATTTACTTCTAGCATTGCTACATATCGCGAGTGTATACTTCTTACTATATTCGCGTATTATGTCTGGAAGTTCTGCATCCCATGTTATCATATGTAAATTATTGTCAGTGTATATTTGTTTATCGTTATATGCTTTTATCACATCTAACTTATATCCGATAGTGTTTAACATTTCTAACTTGTTTAAACTGGGGATACCTTCTAATTCTATTCTTAGTTGGTTCGTTAATACGAAGCTAGGTATCTGTTGTTGTATTGCCCATTCGAAACTATCATGATGTAGATCATTTGCGTCTACTAGTGTTCCGTCTAGATCGAATATTATATTATTCATTGTTTGAAGAATGTTGCCAAATCTTCTGGTGTTCCAGTACCTTGCATAGAGTCTACTTCAAATGATTGTACATGCTTACCTTCTAGTATGCTATAGTTGATAACAGGACATGTATAGAATTCATTGTTTACTCTATCGTCTGCTGCAATCATTGCGTCTGCTGCACTGATATAGTCTCTACCATCTTTCCAGTAATACCATCCAGCAGTAGCCCACTGACTGATGGGATCTTTCTCTGCTACTCTGATGACACGCTCGTCATCTAGTTCAGCAAACGACCATTTAGGATTTTTCTCTGGGTCGTGAAATACTGCTACTGCAACATCACACTCTGTTGGTATTGTACCAGACCATTCTATGTGTTGATCGCAATTACTTATTAGTATGCTACTACCATCTTTGAAGTGTTCCTGTGCTAACTTTACACTACATGCTGTACCTTCTGTGGTATAGTCTATTTCGATTACATGAGCATTTGGGTAGTACTGATGTATTATTTCTTTTAGATTATGTTCTATACGAGTGATGAAGATATATTCGTCGAATTCTATCTTTAGACATCTCTCGCTATTAACGAACATAGGTACGCCATTAACATCTATTAATGGTTTAATTTTTTCTTCAAAGCGGCTGCCCATTCCAGCCATTGGCATTATTAGTTTCATATTTTATTTATGTCCTCTACTGTCGTATTTAGTGTGATAAATAACATCATGCTTATTAGTTATGTAGGACCAGATGATTCAAGACTAAGTTTACTGCGTGAGAAATATAATTGTGATATTGTATTTACCACACGCAGGAAATTTGATCAACACTGTTTTTCTAGTATCAACGACTATACAAGACAACATACTGTACAAATAATCGACTATATACACAAGCACGATTACATGCAATCAACTAACAATCATATTGTATGGTGTATAGATGATTTAGATAAAATAGAAACACATGGTAAATTGCCAGTTCATGCTCGCCGCGATCTACTGTTTTGTGGTAACGCACAGATCATTGAATACACATACGCAGATTGTTATATTACTGACTTTGGATTCATAGGTGGAACATTTAGTTGTATGCTTCGTGTATTAGCCGTACACAAATATAATCATTGGTATCAGAGATTTGATTTGCTGGGGAAGCAAAGCGACAATCCACTAGACACACACTCTCCGTGGAACTTCTGGCTACAAGACCAGAACATAGGAGTTATTATACTATGACAGACTGGAGAGATAAAAAATTAGCAGGTTCAAAAAAGATAGCAGTATGTATATATGGACAACATCGGTTGGGAGATCATCTATTGCCATTTTTACGAGATGCATATGATTTTTCTGATCTTGGGTACGACACTGAATTCTTTTGTAGTATTAAAGAGTATTTGGAATTTAATGAATGGACTAGACCAGATACTACGGTAAATGAAGACTATCGAATGTCCAATGATGAAATAGAAGAACAATTAAATAAATATTTTCATATCAAGGATATTAACTTTATTTCCAAAGATACTGATGAATTACTTACGCATAGTCATACTGCAATGACATTAGGTATGGCAGATGCGATACTTCTAAAAAATAAGTACGAATCTGAGTACAACTTAGTATATGATTTAGTTTTTTATCAACGTACCGATTCTATGTTTAACGATATTAATATTCCTAGACACGTGATCAAATGGTTTGATCAAGCAACATTGTGCGATGTCGCAACATTGCAGTGTTCAAATAATCCAAAATTTTGGATTGCTGATCATTTAGACCATCGAAAGTTTATGTCAGATAATACTAAACCTCCATATACAGGTATACAAGATTTGTTTATGGTAAGCAATAGTCTGGCTGCCGACGCATTTGCTTACGAGATTATGAATGCATTAAGTTATACACCCAAGCATTTGAAATATACCGAACAAATACAGTATCCAGTAATAGATAGAAAAAATCCACATTTTACTATCATTGATACATTACATAATATTAGATGTGGGCTAATAAAATTATCCAGTGTTCTTAATTGGAATCGCGAGTTGGAATATTATCATTATGATTTTACTGTAGTGAGAGATAATTTTGATTTAGATAAAGATCCGTATGACTTGAGTACATTCCAGGCACACCATAATCAACACGCAGCGTTTTGGCTGGCTAATGGCGACACAGAATGGTTTCTTCAATTTGTGGAATCAGATAATCAGTAGCATATAATGCATGTGCTTTGGAATTGAAGTGACCAAGTAATGCCCGTGAAGGTTCTTTTAGATGTAACAAGTCTTGTTCAACATCTCTCATTGTTTTTGCAAAGATAATACTTTTCATATCAATTTGAATTTGATCAATAAGTTCTTCTCTGTATATATGGTTGTGATCTCCAGCAGGTTCTATTCCGTGTACAAATTCACGAACAGCGTCATTGACATATTTTCCTTGCTCGGAATAGTGTGACAGAAATACACTCACAGGATCAACTATCATGAATTTAATATGATGCTGTTCTAATATATTCTTAATTGAATTAATGTAACCATGCATTTTTACAAATTCACTCATAAAGTCAGAGCCGTATTTAAAATTTAACATCATGTATTTTTCATGTTCAGAATCTATGGATACATTTGTTGAGTTTACTTCTGTGCAGTATCTAGTGCCACACTTATTAGTATTATACTTAATTGTTCTGCCCGGATATGTCAATCCAACAATTACGAATGATGATTCATTAATCTTATCGTGTCGCAATGCAATCAAAATTTCACTATATATTGCTTCTATGCTATAGCCAGGAAAGCTATAATTGTCATATTCAATATTAAAATGTTTAGAAATATGTCCGCCAAAACTTTGAGCATGACAAAATGACTCTTTATCTGATTCTATATTATACCATTCTTCATACAGGATTCTGCTAACATCTGACTTATAAATACTGCCGTTAGCATTTATGCGTAATTTTGTTTTGGCATGTCGCTGGAGGTGTTCTATTACTTGTTCTCTGCTCATAACATCTTGGTATAACTCACTACCAAAACTAAAACTATCTCCAAACACTGCAAGTTTATCTATTGACATATTATGAATTCCATAGTATATCTTTTAACACAGGAAACATTTCTCCAAACTGTTCATTGCGTATTTTATCTAAGCCATCTGTATATTGTTTAAATTGTGTTAGTGTACTACTACTGTGTTGTATGTCGTTATAATATCTATTCAATGGCTCAACTAGATCATGTGGTAGTATCTGTTTTAGATTGTCTATTGTTTTTTTGCGTATATTACTATCTATAAGATACGGACTCATGTAGGCTGGACTATCAGCGAAATTTAAGTAATGACGATTCGTTATATTATTATTTTTAAAATATGTATATAGTTCATCAATATCTAAAAAGTTTAATACACTTATTGTTTGACATATCACAGTGTTTGGAAACAACGATATAATGGTATTCAAATTCTCTATTGCCTTATCCCAGTTCAGTGGATTACGTATGTATGTTAGTTTGTCACCAATTGAATCTATGCTACAATTTATAACTACGTTTTTGTGATCTTTTAATTGATTGTACATAAACATAATTGTTTCTTTATCATAATTTAAATTAGTATGATAACTGATAATAGTATCATCTGGTACAAATTTTAACATTTTAGTATGCTGGCGAATTAACCATGGCTCACCACCACTTATGTGTAACTCTTTTAAGTTAGTTATCTTGTCACTTAATGATTTATAAAAGTTCTCATCTAAGAACCAATCACGTACAAGATGTTTCCTAATTTTATGTAGTTCATTATAGTTGCCAACAAAATCAAGAGTTTTATGTAGTTCGAAGTAATCATTTACCCACAAACTACTACTTTCAGCGTTACATGTGCGACATCGTAAGTTACATGTATTGCCTAGACGAAGTTCAAGTATTTCTATATCAGGAGTAATTGTGCCGTCATCATGTGTCTGAGTTAGTTCATCAATACTTAATGTTCTATGAGTTTGTCTTTTACTTGTGCCGCCAGATTGCTCAGTTTTAAAACAGGTCATGCAAGCACTAGGTACATTGCCCTGCATCATTTCTCGCCTGATGTGTTTATAGTTCTCACTGTTGATCATATCTGCCATAGTGTTGTTGGCTAGGCTTAGTACTTCTATACCACCTGCTTCGTTATGGTCGTATGCATAACTTTTCATGTCAGTGTGGTCCGCCTCACAACACACTGTACTCATTCCAGTTGGCTGAATACTAGAGTGTATCCAGGGAAGACTGCACATGAACTTAGACTTCATGGAGTTCAATCCTGTTAATATCGGGGTTGCTTTTTAAATTATTATAGTATTCTAATTCTCTGTGCATGTACTCCATAAATGCATGTTCATTAATTGTATTCCAGCCATATAATTCGCATTTCGCGCCCATTTCTTTCCTACGATTGTATATTTCAGGAAAGTCTAATAAATCATTTTTCCAAAAGGGACCAACGTCTGTGTCTACCATCTCTTCTTTTTTATCGTAAAAGTCAGTTCCTTCTAAAAATGCAATGTAATGTTGTAGATTCATAGATGCAATTGTACCATTATCACTCGCCCATTTGTAATTTTGTAAAAACTTTATATTTTCCATATGATCTTCTGGCGTTTCGAGCGGGTGTCCGCTCATCATATTCATAACAGTGTGTATATTATTATCACTCATGTTGACAATAGTATCGTGTAGTGCATCGTTATCAAATCCTTTACGCATTAGTTTTCGAATACGTTCGCTGGCATGTTCTAATCCAATACCTACGTTCTCTAGTCCAGCCGCTGATGCGTTTTGATAATCTTCGGGCGACATCTGTGCACTTGTTCTACATATAAACTGTCCACCCCATCTAAATTTCATACCAGATTCTTCTTTATAAACGAGTAGTGTATCAACTAATTCACGAAATGCTTTCATACTTCCATTGACTAAACTATCACTAAAGTAAAAGTTAAATACCCCTCTACGTTCATAATGATATATCATTTCAGTCGCGATATCTTTTCCAGAACGTGTTTTAAATTTGGGCCACAATCTGTATACATCACAAAAGTCGCAACGCCTCACACAACCACGACTCCCAGTTAACACATAAGTTGGATGACCACTGTCGTAATCTGCGAATGGATAAAGAGAATGGTCACAATCATCATAGTTTGCATATGCTAATTCTTCTAAACTCTTAATTTGTTGCATGGGTGAGTCAATGCCTTTCATCTTTGTCTTATTGTTTGCGACCAATTCAACTAATGTAATTTCTGCCTCACCTGTAATGAAATGATCACATAGGTTTCGTGCTTTCATTTCTTCTGCATATGCAAATTTTGTATCGCCTAGTGATTCGCCCAGACCTGTGCCACCTATGATAATTTTTACATTTGGGAATGTCTTTCTTATATAGATCATAATATCTTCACCGATCTTGCGACTGTTTAAACTGAATATACTAAGACCAACAAAGTCTGGCAAATACTCTTCTATTTCATGATGTACTATTAATTCTAATCTAGTTCTCAATTCTGTGTATAATTCTTTATCTGGATTATGATTGTGCCATGCCAATAGCGGCTCTACATCTGTCCACTTATCTTTCATTTGATTATACACAATGATATTAGTATCGATTGCCTTACATTCTACACCAGACTGTATCAACTGACCTTTTAAATGGTATATAGCAGGTGCCGGTCTTTTAATTTCCATTAATGGAATTGATAGTAGTAATGTTTTATTATTCATTTGTTTTTCCTTGTGAAAAAATATAATGATCATGCAACTCTGGAAACGTAGAATTGAAATCTTCATTTCTTATTTTATCTAACTTATCTGTTATTTGTATAAATTGTTTATAAGTAGATACTGATATGATTTCATTATTCATATATGATATTATACTGTTGTATTTATTATGTAGATCATTCTTATAGTCTGGACACGCATTGTCTGCGTGTGAAAGTAACATATGTTTTACTTTTTCTTTGTCGGACATACTCATCGTATTAATGTGATACCATTCTGGTCCAGTCAATACATTATTAAGATGTATATCAAATGGAGTTAGTCCGACCTCTAGCATACTGTCTACAAACTCTGGTAATGTAAATATATTTAATAATTGAATAGTCGGACCTAGTCCAAACGAAACATTATCTAGACTAACTAATGTTTTTATATTATTCAGAACTGTATCCCATACAGTCCCATTTCGTATATATTCTGCTCTACTACCAAACGAATCAATACTTGCTATAACATTAACGCTATCAAACTTAGACCATAGATCAACTACATTCCATTTTTTATAATTAAGTTTTAATAGATTGGTGTTGTATCTAATCCTTACATCGGTTCTACCCGTTTCTATGAGTCTTTCTAAAATGTAATAATGCTCGTCCATAATAAGAGGCTCGCCTCCGGCAAAGTATATTTCTTCTACATACTGCAAGTTGTCGTTTAATATTTTCTTTACATCTGTCTTACTATGATCGGATACATTGACAACGGTATTTGGTTCACTTGCCTTACCATACAACTTAACTTCGTCTGCATTCCACATACTACTTAAATGCCCACCGCACATTCTACATTTCATATTACATAAGTTACTAAAACGAAAGTCCCAATACACAAGTTTCATTTCATCAAACGACCCATCGTCATTTGTGTTAGTAACTGCATTTTCTATATGACTAGAAAACATTTTATTAGCATTTTGTCTGAAACTAGTAATGTTGTTGTCTTCTTGTTCAAAGCATTTAGAACATGAACTTGGTTTATTGTTTGTCAGTAAATCAGTACGAAGATTTTTATAAGAGTCGTTATTCCATATTTCTTCTATTGTATTGGTGTTTAGATTTCCGATAGGATTTTTGTAATCAGTGATACAACACTGATAAACTTTTCCATTGGGCCATACATTATAGTGTATCCACGGAATGATACAAAAATTGTTACATGGTTTACTCATTATGATTTCCTTTGTTGCTACTATTTATTATAGACATAGATGCATGATCTAATCATGCGCCTCTCGTAATGTATGCCACCAATCAACAAACTCATTGTCTGTTATTATTTCGGTGATATTCATATTGCGTCTATCAGTATAACTTTTAAAGAATTTGTAGAAATCATTTTGTTTGTTTTCTAGACTGTCTTCATCCTCATACCCAATATCAACTTTGCGCAAGTAACTCACTAATCGTTGTATTTGATTTACTTCACTATCATTTAAAAATCCCTCATGCATCGATAACCATTCTTCTAATTTCATTGCTTGTGTTATTTTTATATTTTCTGGCAACAAATTAACACTTTGGAAACTTGGAAATCTTAGTATGTTTAAACTTAGATTGAACATGCCAGGACGCTTGAACTCTCGTTTCATATCAATGATATCACTCAAGAAGTCTGTTATACTAAACAAGCAAAGACTACTGATAGTCATCATAATATTGATGTTTGTGTATTTTCCATGTGTTGCAAAGTATCGCATATTGTCAAGCCAGTCCTCATAGTTAAGACCACTGCGTATTAGTTCGGCTGCTTTTCCACTTGCCTCACAACTGGTATACAGATCAAATTGTTTAAACTTCTTACTACATTCTACCAAACGATCTAAACGAGGCTTACCCATAATAAGGTTGCTGTTCACTGCAAATTTAAAATCTACGTCTTCGCAACGATCTACCAATTCCCAAAACTGCGGGCTACGAGTTGGTTCCCCGCCAGTGACTCTAAGTTCTTTAAGATTATTTTTCAGACTTGCATCAAACCATTTGAAAAAACTCTGTATAAAAAAGTTCTTCTCTGGTTTCTTTGGGTCAAATGCATATGCATGACTGCCATCATTTTGATACGTCTGACCACCTCCAGTTTCCATGCCTTCATAAATGCCGTTCTTTTTAATGTCATTACTCCATGTACTACTGAACTCTGCATTACAGTAACTACAACTCAAGTTGCACAAATTATCAAATGATATTTCAAGTGTCTTTGGGTCTACATCTGCATCCCAACCAAGTGATTGAAGTTCTGCAATTTCTTCATCAGTATAAATGGTACTCTTATATGTTCTGTCGCTATGTACTACACTATCAGCATCTTCTACTCGCCAGCAATACCCACACTCACTTGGTCGTTCACCATCAAGCATCTTCTTACGTTGTTCTTTTTTAAACTTCGTATTATGCAATGCACTAGGGCTGCTGAATATTTCCTTTGTTGGAATATAATGTGCTTCTGGATGATGACAACTAGCAGTTCTACCATTGCCCAGCCACACAGTACTATTATACCATTTAGCAGGACAGAAACTTTTACTGACCGCATTATTACGATCTCTTGTTTCATCAAGTTTATTCGGCTTTTTCATTTTTAATCATCCTATAATATTCATTAAGTTCGGGGAAAGTGGCATTGAAATCAGTTCCTCTTCGCTTATCATACTCATCGACAAAGTTCACGAAATCAATACGATGTTGTTCTTTGTCACCTACATCGCCTTGATTCATAAACTCTATAAGACGCTTAATCTGATCTATTTCATCTTCCCATATGAATCCATTATCAATATCAAAGTTATGATTTGCTATTGAATATTTCTCAATAACGATGTCAAGTCTTTCTTTTACTGCAACCTTTTCTGTTGTTGTTAAATTACATAGAGCAAGCATATTAGGATATCGCAAATAATTAGTCATCATTGGAATCATATTTCCTTGTTTCATATGATCATTGATATATAGTCTACGAAACTCTACCACTTGTTCTATAAATTTATCAAACGTGCCTGCACTTAATATACTAACTGTAGTCATGAATGGGAATACAATTTTCATTTTACCAGACAATGCAGTTATAACTTTATGACAATTATTAATCCAGTTATCGTATTTCAATCCAAAACGGGTATATTCGGCGGCACTTCCTGTTGCTTCGCCGCTAGTAAATATCTGTACTTCGCGAAGATGGGGTCCACAATCTAATAATAATTCAATCAGTCTATCTATCATTGCATCTGGTACATCCAGATTTGTATTGATACTAAGTACTAAATCTTCACGTGGATCTTTACATATGTTTTCTAGTACATTCCAGCAATCTTTGCTCATAAGAGGCTCACCTCCAGTTAATCGCAATGTATGTAAATCAGGATAGAGATCAGGCCACCATTTCCAAAATGCGTCTACATACGGATTGTCATCTTTATTTGGTATTGGCATTTTACCCATACTTTCAATAACATCAAATCCATTGTAATTTGTACTAGTTGGATATGCTCCGTGTTGTTTTATTTCCTCATACCACTTACTACTTAAATCTGGAGAACAATATGCACACTTTAAGTTACATACATTACTAAAAGATATTTCTAAGTAAGTTGGATTTATGTTCCCATCGCCAGCACCCAATACGTCAAATACATAAGGCTTTGCCCAATTAGCACTACTTTTATAAACACGATCACTAAAGTGTTCATTGTCCATATCCTCTACGCGCCAGCAATAGTCACAGCCGCTCGGGCGTTCACCTCGTAGCATCTGTGCTTGTTCTGCTTTTTTATGTTTTGTATTATGTAATGCTGAAGGATCGGCTGCTATTTCACTTAATGGTATCTTGTGAGTAGGCGGATGGTGACAACTATGGTTCATTCCATTCTGTAAATATAGCGTGTGCTGTAACCATTTAGCCGTACAAAAACTAGGACTGATTCCGTCCAAATCTTCCTTAGTACTTATCAGTTTATCTATTATAGATTGCTTAGTATTTTTCATTATAATTTATATATTTCATCCGATTGATGTTTATTTAATTTGATCATGTACTATACCGCCATTGGTGCTTTGATGAAAGGCATTGGATAATAATTTGCTAATTGATAATCTTCTACAGAAGATGCTAACACATCAGA
>TARA_B110000285_G_scaffold40910_1_pt1 | contig 10774 bp, 7 predicted proteins | sample TARA_B110000285 | Tara Oceans TARA_B110000285 (sample SAMEA4397756) | marine metagenome | biome: Polar Biome; feature: [SRF] surface water layer (ENVO:00010504); material: water (ENVO:00002006), including particulate matter (ENVO:01000060) such as... | depth 5 m
CATTAATTCGGTATCTAATCCTGGATGAAATATACCATTTATATATCGATTATCGGCAGAAACACCTCCTTCGGGACCTTCTTCTGGATGAACTCCAGCAGTACCCGCACCCCCATCGTCTTCAATGGGTATACCAAGAAACGCATCATTACTGAATCCAGCAAAAACCGATTTATATTCACGAAACGCATTGGTTCCCGTATAATAATGTTTGGTTGTTCCATTCTCAACGTAACCCGTTTTTGGACATCCTGTTAAATACCAAAAACTACCGATTCCTAAAATATGTCCAATTTCATGTAATAATACATGATAATAACTTGAAAATCCATCATTGCGAATTGAGGTTTTTAATCCGTATAAATAGGAATTATTCATAGTAATATTTGCAGTATTTGGAATTACATTTCCATATATAAAATTATTATCAACATAAACAACATCCGTTATACTTGCCCCACCTAATACATTCGTTCCTAATGTATCAATTACATAACTAATAGTAATCGTGTGAGATGATGGAAATCTACTATCAATAGTAACGAGACTTTCCCAACGATTAAATGCATTTTGAATGATATCATAATCAACTTGTTCAATCACATAGCTTGTATTATTAGTAATTGTATATGTGAACATTCCATTTGTAGACGTGTATGACATTATGATTAAGTATTAATCAAATCTATATAAAACGAATATATATAATTTATATAAATGATGGATAACACCGAACTATTAGAGAACCTAAAGACGTCCATTGAACAAATGAACAAACACCACCAAATAGAGGTATTGCGTATATTATCAAAGCAATTATGCAAATTAAATGAAAACAAAAGTGGAGTATATGTAAATTTAACGTATATAAATAATGAAGTAATTGAAGAACTCCAAAAATATATAGAATATACAAAAGAACAAGAGGAAACTCTAAATACAACTGAATATCAGAAAGAAGAATTCAAGACCGCATTGTTTAATGAAAAAGAGGATAAAGATAATATTATATTATCTTATAGCGAAGTAACCCGGTAATGGCAAGTACTATATACAATAAATTATTTCAAGTAAACAATAATGTATGCATGGGGCAAACAACAGATGAATTGTTACGCCAATTAACACCATATATGTTAACTATAAATAATAAGGAATCTATAACTCATGCAAATACAACCGCCGATTTATCTGGTATTAGTATAACAACAAATGAAAACGTAGAAGGACCAATAGAAAAGGATATGATATCACCGAGCCAACGAGATTCATTATTTTGGTGTATTTATATAGCGATTCACGAATATAAAGAATATACCGTAATTCGTAATAATCATAATACTCGTGAAATAGAATGGAAACAAGAACTATCCAAGAAAATTACGGCTAACCCGACAAACATTAAAAACTCAAACCATAAAACAACAAAGGCAAATGTGTCTGAAATTTTATCAGATTTGATGACAAATCCATATACAACGGATATATTGTGTCTAATCGCGATAACTGTCTATTACAATATAAATATTATTATTATGAATGATACAAAAAATTTGAGGTTTGAATTTATTACAAATGCGACGGATGATGCACCCACCTATTTATTTTATAAAAATGATAAAAATTATTATAGTATGCAAATAGACCCACTGTTGGAGTTTGAACTTGCGGATATTCGTAATACAAGTTTTTTGATAGAAAATAACGAGAAACCAATAAAGTCAATCGGAACGTATAAGGTAGATAAGTTAGAACAATATGTAAAGCAGTTTGGATTATATAAAAATACCGAAAAATATAAAAAGACAGATTTGTACAACTTACTAAGAGAGTTTGTTACAGGATTTACAATATAATATCAAGATAAATACTGTTAAAAAATTGAAATAGAAATAATATATGTTATATTTATATACAATATATTATAATGTCTGGTAGAACTATGCAAAAAATGGATTCGCGACATCATAACTCAAAACCATATGTACATAAGACATCACATGAACAAAAGGAGGAGTTTGAGCGAATCGTTCAATACTATTTAGAAAGTAATCCTATGTTGAGTACAAATGGTAAAATAAGTGAGCTTGAGGTTAGGTTTAATACAAATCCCAAGTTATCAAAGCCAGTTTCCAAAATAGACTATGATAATGTAGTAAAACAACTATATGCCAATGGATTTATTCCAGACATAGATGAGGGAACTCATATGTTACGCATACAAAATCAGTATATTAATGCGGATGGAATACAAAAAACATCTAATTTAAGAGCAGAAATAACAGGAATAGATTTAATCCAAGAATATTGTCGTACAAATAGTATACAAAAGTTGATAGATATGCCATCTACTACATTTGAAAAGCTGAAGTTCACGCAAAAACAAACTGCACTAAAAAGTTCCGGTGAATATATTAATAAAGTACATGTCCCCGATTTTAATTTAAAGGTGTCTTACCAAACTGAACAGGATTTTATGGTAAATGCACCATTTTGTCGTAAAACATTGGATAAATGGAATGATTCATTAAAGACATTTCGGTCTATGAACCGAGTGCGATTCCGTCATCCCGATTTACCAATATTTGCTGACTTGACTGTAATAAAAACATCTGATTTTACATTAGATAAGGAAAAAAACCAAATATTAATACCCAAATATACAATTCAAGACTCTAATCTCTTTAATAATGTAGAACAATATGAAGTAGAATTGGAAATAGATAATTATCGGGTTGGTCTTGGAACAGAATATAACAGTATTCAAAAATTAATGATTGCATTGAGAAAATGTATTCGCATAGTGCTTTGTGGAATTCAAAATACCAAGTTTCCTATATCATATAAAATTCGCGATAATATTTGTCAATCATATATGCGATTATTGTTACCAGAGGATGATGTTAATAAGAAAAATATGGAAATTAAGCGTTGGGTAAAGCCATCCAATTTTATTGGGCCTGGTTCAGTGACATTACAAATGGAACATGTAACTGATAATGTAGAAAATGTCAATAAGTTAATTCCTAATATTCGTAACCGATATACCGTAACAGATAAAGCAGATGGCGATAGAAGTTTATTATATATAAACGAAGAAGGTAATATTTATTTAATTGATACAAACATGAATGTTACATTTACTGGAACAAAAACCACGGAGAAGACCACATTCAATAGTATATTAGATGGCGAATTAATTAAATATGATAAACATGGTAAATTAATAAATTTATATGCAGCATTTGATATATATTATGTTCACGATAAGTCGGTAAGAGATTTGCCATTCTTATCGTCAGGTGAAGAATCTGGGGTTGAGTTAGACCCACCTTCGGTGAGTGGTTCAGCAACGCTGAACGACCATCGTCTATCGTTATTGTATAAATTTGTTAATGTTTTAAATCCAATCTCTATATTAGAAACGGGTACGAAAGAGGTTCATTCCAAAAAAATACCATGTGGTTTTCATATTCAATGTAAAACGTTTTATTATGACTCGGCAAAAAACACAATATTTGATGGATGTTCTACTATATTATCAAATAAAAATGATGGTATATTTGAGTATAATACAGATGGGTTAATATTTACACCCGCGGATTTGGCCGTATCTGCAAATTCGGTCGGTGAAAAATCTAAAATACAAAAAACGTGGGAATCCTCCTTTAAATGGAAACCAGCCGAACATAACACGATTGACTTTCTGGTGACGGTAAAGAAGAATAAAGTAGGAAAGGATGAAATACATCATATATTTCAAGACGGTAAACAAATGGAAAGTGTACAAACAGTATCTCAATACAAAACATTGGTGTTAATGACCGGATTTACAGAGAAAAAACATAGTATTATGAATGCATACCAAAGTATATTGGACGATATGATATCTGATGTTGGTGACGGAATTAGTGAGGATGAATATAAACCCGTCCCATTTCATCCCACAGAACCCCGTGACCCATTTGCACATTTATCAAATATTATGTTAGCTGAGAAAAATGGAAAATATATAATGCAAACAGAAGAAGGTGATATATTTACAGAAAATATGATAGTAGAGTTCAAATATGTGATAACAAATAAATCAACATGGAAATGGGTCCCAATTAAGGTTAGGTACGATAAAACCGCGGAATTATTAGGGGGGGTTACGAAAAATTACGGAAATCCATATCATGTAGCTAATAGTAATTGGCAATCCATTCATAATCCGATTACAGAAGAAATGATTAGTACCGGTCAAAATATTCCAGAATTAGCAGGTGATACTGATGATGTATACTACAGTCAAACCAGTGAAGAAACCACGACTCAACCATTGCGTGATTTTCACAATAGATATATAAAATCTAAATTAATATCATCAGTGTCTAATCGCGATGATACATTAATTGATTATGCGTGTGGTGTCGGTGGTGATTTAGCGAAATGGAAACACGCGAAATTAAAATTTGTATTTGGTATTGATTATGCTTATGATAATATTCATAATGCTAAAAATGGTATATGTGCACGATATATAAAAGAGAAGAAGAAAAATAAACAATATTTTGATGCTTTGTTTATAAAAAGTGATAGTGGAAAAAATATAAGATCTCATGAAGATACAAATACAAGTCAAAAGGATAAACAAATAATAAGTGCGGTGTTTGGTACAGGTCCAAAAGATGCAACTTTATTAGGTAAAGGTGTATATAAAAATTATGGTATAGCAGATTCTGGATTTAATATTAGTTCATGTCAATTTGCGATGCATTATTTCTTTGAAGATAGCAAAACAGTTCATAGTTTCTTACGAAACTTATCAGAATGTACAAAAGTAAATGGGTATTATATTGGAACTTGTTATGATGGCGAGACTGTATTTAATTTACTTAGAAGTAAAGAAAAAGAGGAAAGTATCACCATTTTCAAAGGTGGACAAAAAATATATGAAATTACAAAACAATATGATAAAACTGGGTTTCCGGATGATGATTTGAGTTTAGGTTACGGAATTGATATTTACCAAGAAAGCATCAATACACAAAAGATATTCCGGGAATATTTGGTGAATTTTAAATATTTAATACGTGTAATGGAAGATTATGGATTCGTATTAATTACACCGGATGAAGCAAACCATATGAATTTACCAAATAGTACTGGGTTATTTGACGAAATGTTTACACAAATGGAACAAGAAATTGTTATGCGCCCGCACATAAAGCCGAATTATAGATATGCACCAAATATATCTACCGAAGAAAAACAAATATCATTTATGAATCGTTATTTTGTATTTAAAAAGGTTCGCAGTGTAGATGCAAAACAGATAGGTGAAATTGTTGAAAAACAAACTGATATAGTTGATAAAGAGGGTATTGAAAACATTCAACAAAAACTGCCAATAGAAGTGAAACCTATTGCAAAAAAAACCAAAAGAAAAATAGTACTAAAACAATTCTCGGTTGAACAAGATGACGGGGAAACACCAACTTCTGCAATTAGTTCCAAACCTAAATTAAAAATAGTTGGTAACGTGGCTTAGATTTATTATATTTGCATTACATCAAATGAAAACAATATAAATATTTGTATACTATTTATATTATCACAAATGTCTTTTTATATATTACCCAAAAATTCTTTTTTAATTCATAAACATATTGATTTTATTGAAACGGAATCTGTACCAGAACCAGTCGTTTCAAATGCGCTGTCTGAATATTTATATGAAATAAAAAAAAAGATTGAAGAAAGAGATACACAATGGGACGCGTATAAGAAATATACAAATCCATATGAATATATTCATACTGTTGTTCCCTATAAGAAAAAAAGTATAGCTAAATACAAACCATTATCTCGTTCCTTTTTTAAAATGATAGAAATTATTCATACATTTCAATTAGCTCAGATGGTAAATCCAATTACTACATTCCATTTGGCCGAAGGCCCGGGTGGATTTATTGAAGCGATTTGTATGATTCGCAAAAATAAAAAAGACCGGTATATTGGTATGACATTGCAGGATGAAATACATGACCCAACGATACCTGGTTGGAAAAAAGCAGAATCGTTCTTAAAACAAAACCCAAATGTGCATATAGAAACTGGGAATGATAATACAGGTAATATTTTATCATTACCTAATCTGGTTGGATGTAAAGACTTGTATGGTTCGTCAATGGATTTAATTACAGCAGATGGCGGTTTTGATTTTTCTACGGATTTTAATAATCAAGAATTATCCATAGCAAAGCTATTATTTGCTCAAACATGTTTTGCATTAACTATGCAAAAACAAGGCGGAACCTTTATATTAAAAATATTTGATTGTTTTATGCAACATACGAGTGATATATTATGTATATTATCTTCTTTCTATAATAAAGTGTTTATCACAAAGCCTCATACCAGTCGTTATGCAAACTCGGAAAAATACATTATATGTAAAGATTTTCTATTGCCTTCATGTGAACGTTTTTTCCCTTTTATTAGACGAGCTTTTACCAAAATGGTATCAAATCCTACGAGTATAACGAATACAACAAATCCTACATATGTTCACCGATTTTTAAATTGCCAAATTCCATTATGTTTTGTTTCAAAAATTGAAGAATATAATGCGATTCTTGGACAACAACAACTGGAAAATATTCATTCTACATTATTATTGATTGACAACCAATATAATCAAGATAAAATAGACTCGTTGATAACTTCAAACATACAGAAGTGTATTTTATTATGCACAAAACTTGGAATACACCATAATAATTTTACAACCAGTTCTACTAATGTTTTTTTAGCGTGAATGAATTCTCACAATTCTCATAATTCTCATAATATTGATGATTTTACAATATGAAATCATCAATTCTCTATATCTGTGGTGTGATATTTAGATTGCATTTGCAAATGTTGTCACAGTACATTGTTTCATCTCGGTTGAGTATTTTGAAAAAGTAGGTGTTTTCTTCATAGGATATCCTAATTTATCCTTTACAGTATAACCAGGTGAGGGTACACCATATGCAAGTGCATTTGCTACTGATGAACCCAGACCAGCAGCATTACGATATGCAGCGGTTGAATTCGTGATAGAATTATATTTCTTTCGTGTAATTAAATCACTTGCAGATACACCGCCTTGTTGTGCAAATTGGGGATTGCTTGGCTTGTAGTATAACTTTACATATAATGGTTTAATGCCGGGCATAGTGTTTGATGTAGATACTTTATGTGGTTCAGCACTGGTGGTATTATCAGCAGGATAAGTAGCAGGTGTAAAACCAATTGCATTTTTAAATACATTATCTTCTATGATAAATTGTGGATATATTCCATCGGTTTCAGGCATTGACCAAGCAACTACATTATCTGAGTCAGATGGAATTGTATAATTAGCGTTTGGAAACGCATCCGCATCAATACGATATGATTGCAATTCAATCACATTGCTATTATTATTATATGCAAATTGCATTGCATATGAGATATTAGAACTATAATATTCATTTGTATTACCAGTTTGGTCTTTGATTAAATAATGTAAATTTGAAAACATTTGTTGTTTAAATATACGATTTATATCCTCTAATGCATAATAACCAGTAGGTATTGTCACATCATACTCGGTAGCATCTGTTATCCATTTATATTTAAAAGAAGCTCCTGCTATTATATGGTATTTTTGACATTGATTGAGACCTTGTGCTGAATATACATTGGCAGATGCTAAACTTGAACCGGGTTTAGCGGTAGAATCACCTTGTCTTATGTAATTATATTGATTTTGTGCGAATGTGCGGTTACGACTTGATAAATATTGCGATGAATTTGTGTAGTAGGTATCATTTAATGTACCATCAACAAATTTTCGTTTTATCATTCCACTGCTACGAACACGGTTTCGTGCATTTTCTGCAGGAGATAATACTACGCTACAGTTTTCATAGGTTTCGCATGTATTATTTGGTAAAGTAATGTCTATTGAATTCTCTAAACCACATTTATTTGTGGCCATAGAATTAATTATTGTTCCACCTGGACGATTTACTATGTCAATCTTGATTGATGCATTTGAACCACATGTTGTATTATCACTGTTCGCAATTTCTCGTCTATAGTGCTTTAATGGTTTTGTTCTTAAAAATATATTTCCACCATTTGAGAATTGTCCATTTTTTTGTATAGAAGAACTAATCTGGTTAAATGTATTTCCTTTCCAAGAAATAAGAGGTATAGGATTTAAACTTAATAGGGCAGACATAAATATATTATATACCGATAGAATTAATATTTCTATTAAACCCTAATAAAAATAATGGTTTTACTATAGTAAATAGAATGAACGTTAACTTATCAACATCTCAATTTATGACCGATTCTGTATCATGGTTAGATACTAAAAATAATACAATTATGTCTGGAGATTTTACCAAGTTATCTTATATTCTGCCACATATGACTATGAACGGAATTTATCTGGAATTTCCAGTTGAACTAACTAAAATAGAAGTTATTACCGATAAAACGCAAATTAAATTCTTTCCTCATACTACGTCTAATGTTGCAATCATAAAAGAATTCTCAAAAATAGAGTTGAAATTGTTAGAAAATTATATTTTAACCAAACAAAAACCTATTAATAAAGTTCTCCTCTTATCCAGGCAACTTGCCTCTGGATTTATGAAAGTATATAAAGAAAATCATGTATTATCGTCTAAAACCCCCGATACATTTTGTGTAAAAATATCAGGGGTTTGGGAAACTAAGGATGAATGTGGATTAACCTACAAATTATTTGGAGGAACAAGTCTTCCTGAACTATAGTAGCATTGACATTTTACCGCGTTTTCTTCCAAATATACCACTATTACCCTTTCTTAAATCATGAACTGTATTATGGTTGTTATTTGGTTCAGTTAATGATTTAAACCCAGTTATATTAATATAGTTATTCTCATCGTCAAACTCATATTTTATATCGGTGATTGTATTAATTCCATCGCTTGTTTTCATTTTTACATTATCGTGTTCTTGACGGTTTACTAATCGCAATAGTCCATCATTCAACTGTAAAATATTTTTATCCAGAATTGGATAAAAAACAGACCTATCAATATGTAATCCATGTGCTATCGCACGGTCTTGAAACATATTATCTTCAAACCCCCATGCCCATAAATTTGGAAAACCATTCGTTTTTTCATAATCATCTCCTTTTATAGATACAATACCACCTAATGTATAATTAAATCCGTAAAAATGTTTTACATTACCATGTGTTGTATCATAATCTAAAAAACCCTTTGTATATGGCATGGTATCTACATCATTAAACACAAATGTTATTTTTTTATAATCATTTGGATATTTTTCTCGCATTGCAATAAACCCTATATTTTTCATCCCACCACGATTAAACTGACGATTATCGCACTGATGTGCAAAATACATTTCGTAATCTACATTGTCTATATCCTCTAATACATATTTCATTTGACGCATAAAAAAAAGCTTGTGTTGTTCCCTATCGCGATAAGGTATAATAAATATTAGTTTTGGGACATGTATTGTACTTTCAATCGGTTTTATTTCCAATTTTATATTCTCGTCTGCCATTAAATATATAATATCTGTTTACTTTTTATTATATATTTATACTAAACTTGTAATTGCTTTCCATACTTTATTTTTGATACTTCTTTAAAATTACTTCTGGTATTAGCTTATCCTTAAATGTTTCTAATTTTTTAAAACACTTATTTATTGTTACTTCACTTACTCCAGTAATCATTTTTATGTCCTTCTTTGTTGATGGATTATCACAATTATTCGCTACAAAATATACGATTCCTGCCGCAATTGCATGTGGAATATTATCGGTTATTATCTGTAACTGTTCTATTTTATGTGTTATAAATTTGGCTAACATGGTTTGTTCTGGATTGAAATTTAATCTACTACAATACCTTTCTATAAATGAACTTGGTAATGTAATTTTCAACATGGTTTGCTTTGATGGGTCTAAATCTCGTTCAATATTATGTAGAATATTTACAGCCATTGAACACCCTGTCGTTGCACTTGTCTTATCTAATTTAAATATTTGTGCTATTTCATGGGATGTACGAGGACATCCATTTAATCTACACGATATGTACAATGATGCTGATTTAATACCATCACGATTTAATCCACGAAACATCTTTTGCTCTGATATATCCTTATGTATAGTCATTGCATTGTCTATGAATATTTTGGGAATTCCTGCATTTTGGGCCATTACCGTTATGAACTGAAACTCATCATACAACGATTTTTCTCTATGTGGCATCGATTGCCATTCTGTCCATTTACGAATCTTTTTCATTTCATAGGATGACTTATGTGATGATAACACCTTACAACCAAACGATGATTGTACCAATAAGGGGTTTATTGGATTTCCACACCGGGTTGGATCTGTTGCATTTTTATCATCTGCACCATAAAATCGCCACTCCGGCGAATAGTCTAAAATGTCCTTGTAAATAATGCCACATATATCGTTTGTACATGTTGGAAATCCGTCATCCATTATCATTAATGGGAATGAACAACTCATACATAAATCGTTATCTTTAGGCGTCGTATACACACACTCTACTTCATTTTCAGGGGAAGACGGGGGGTCACTCTTGTCTAAATCATATATATCCCATAATTTTGCTTTTTCACGATATGAAATTTCTGTTTTCTTCTTCTTTGTTTTTGCATTTATATGACGTTTTTCACTTAT
>TARA_B110000285_G_scaffold3869_3_pt1 | contig 10761 bp, 9 predicted proteins | sample TARA_B110000285 | Tara Oceans TARA_B110000285 (sample SAMEA4397756) | marine metagenome | biome: Polar Biome; feature: [SRF] surface water layer (ENVO:00010504); material: water (ENVO:00002006), including particulate matter (ENVO:01000060) such as... | depth 5 m
GCGAATTTTTCCTTGAACTCGTTGGCTGTATAAATAGGAATATTCTTTTGTCTAGCCGCATCTACCTTACCGGTTTCTTCATCCTTATTTTTGACAATGACCGCGAAGGTAGTTTTACTAACCGAAGACGATTCTCTCGCTCCTATACGTTTTAGTTCCTCGCTCAATTCTTTATTCCTGAAACCAGTTATAATAATGGATTTGTCATATAAAGGATGTGATTCGTCTTTATGAGTTGTGTCTTCTTTTGGAACGTCGTTCAATTTACTTTCCAATTTGGCAATGGTAATAAACTCCATAAATTTCGGCAAATTTTTTACAAATCGCTCTGCGGTTTTTTGTTCTATACCTCGTATGGATTTTATTTGTTGAATTTTCTCCTCGTCACTACTCGATGTGGCATTTTTCAACATATCAGGATATTTTGCCAATATCGGTTCAATACGTTTCTCACCAAAACCACGGCCAAATATGTTTGAAACCGCCATTAATTTGGCTAATGGCGCTGCTGTAATTTTCTTACGAATTGAATTATATACCTTTTCAGCCATTTTCTTTTTGAACCCATCTACTTTTAAATAATCTTCTTCCGTCATGGCGATGATTTTGGGAACGGTATCATATCCGGCCTTCATTATTTTCTTTACATTTCCTGGACCTAATCCATCCACCTCCAGACCTTTGAAAAACCCTACAATGTTTTTCCCCTTTACAGTCTCATCTTGTTCAGCATCCTCCATAATAATATCAACATGAGTATCATTCCATTTATAAGGGACGTCAGGCATTTTCGCCTTGTCTGCTGGTTCAACAACAGACATTATATGGGGAATCACATCACCACTTCTTACCAATTTTACAAGAGCACCTATACCCAATTTATTGTCCTCTACAAACGCAGCATTAAAGGCAGTTGCGTATTCAATCTTTGCCCCACCTAAAACAACCGGTTCTATTTGGATACGTGGCTTTAAATATCCATCTTTGCTTGGTGACCATAAGACATTTACTACTTTGGCTTCAGCCAACTGATCAGATAACACCATTTTGAAGGCAAAACCATGATCCGGGTTTTTATTTGTACGACTATATACTTTGTCATTGGTTACAATAACACCATCTATTGTATATTCATAGTTTTCTCTCCAATCGACTAGTATATTTGATAAAAGAGTATTATCAATATCCGTCTTTGTTTTGTGAATTACCTCATCAACTGATTCCTTTTCCAAAAAATCCATTTGTTCACTCGGTTTTATTTCGGGTTTAATCACTTCATAGGCGACAAAGTCAACATCTTTGAATTTGTCTGCCTCTATTTTCTTTTGATTTACAATCCCTGCGACCAAGTTTCTCGAATTGGAAAAATCATTGTTGTATTTTTCTAAAAATGTACTCTTTTTCATGATCAATTCTCCACGAATCGTCACATCGGTTGACTTCGGTAATCTTAGATAGGGAATTAAATGTGAAATATCTTGACCTACTGACCCATTACCTCTGGTGTATAATTTTTGTTCCTTGTTTTCACTGGAATACATGGCGCTTATACCATCCAACTTGGCTGACAGTACATAAGGCCCTGAATATTTTGCCTTCCATTTTGCTAATGCGTTTGTATCTGGTTTGATTTTATCCATCGATGGCATATTATAGGGTAATTCAACCTTATTTTTCTCTTGAATTGGAGCACCTATTTGTGATAGAATCTGGTTCTTTGGATATTTCTGTTCCATATATTCCTTAATAATATCGAATTCATTGTCAGTCATTAAAACGTTTTCACTGTCATTGTAATATGCTTTTTGGGATTCATCCATCATAGTAGCTATTTGTTTTTCAGTCAACATGATTAGTGCGTCTATACCATCTTTTTTAAACGATTTTATATTCTCTTTATAATTACTGCGGATTGATTTGACCTTTTCCGTTTTTTTACTACTGACTACTAACGGGCTATTTGGACCATCCAATAACTCAACGGATTTATATCCTTCTCTTTCTTTTGGCTCCTTGTATTTCATACCCAAAAATTCAAATATAGATTGTTCTGTAGGAAAATCACTCGTCAATTGGTCGCCCTTTTTACCCGATACCATTTTTGATAGACCATGTTCATTCAGCGTATACCCTAAGTCCAATGCCCTCTGTCGCATGACCGTATTGAATGCTTTTGACCCTGTGAAATATAATGTAGCAAACGCATACTCTTTTGGCTCTGTATAAAGAAGGTCTATTCTTCGAGGAATGGAATTTGACGTTGGTAATTTACCAATTGTCAAACTTTTCGTTTTCCCTCTTGTCAATACTTCAGTAATTATATTATCAATGATTAACTTGTCTAAAAACGCATTGAATGCAGTAATATTGTTATCTTCGTTTGTTATTATTACATCAATATCTCCAGATGTTTGTGCTTCTCTTCTATAACTACCAACTATTTCATATTTACTTCCTTCAGGTACTACTTCTTTAAAAATAACATCAAATACTTTGGCAAATTCTTCAATTTCATCTCTTGGAATACGGCGTTGTAAAGGTTCATAATATTGAAGACCTATTTTCTGCGTATCATTTAATTTCGACTCGTTTTCTTTTAGTTGCGACAAGGTAATAATGCCTTCCTCTATTAAGTGTTTCGCTTTTTTTGGTCCAACACCGTATATTTTTGTAAAAATATTCAGCGGATTATTCCGCTCACGTTCAAGTACTCTTAGTGTACCTGTTTTTTGAAACTCGCCTAATTTATCCATGATTGTTTTACCAATAGCTGGTTTGCCATTTAATTGCTCAACATCCGTAATATCATTTGGAAATGACATGATTGTTTCAGCTGCCTTTTTATAAGCACGTGACTTAAATGGTTCACCTTGTCTCGCCATTATATCAGCCAATTCGTCCATAATATCAATCAATTGTTTGTTCATTGATTTACATTTTGATGCTATCTTTATGTCATTATTGTTTGTTGTTTCTTCATTGAGTATTGCGGTGGTATTTTGTGATATTACTGGAGACTTGGACGTGAATTTATCCACAACTTTCAATTTTCGGGTTCTAGGTCTATTTAGTGCCTTTTTTTTAGTGCCTTTTTTAACGCTACTATTTGATTTGCTTTTTGAACGGCTATTGCTCATGGAATGATTCGATACCGATTTTACAGATATTTTCTCTCGTTCATTACAATATCCATATGTTTTTAGAGTCCCTCTTTCACTTACTGATGTTGCGCATATCTTTCCCTTGTCATCGTTGTCTATACATTCATTGTGTTCTTTCCATTGATGTTTAAATGGAAATATACATGGACCCTCCTTTACATTTTGGTTCTTTTCACGCTTTCCTTTCTTATTGACATTTGTTCCAAATATATTCATATCCGTTTTATATATAAACATTGAATATTTTTATTCTTAAACAGTTTTATTTATATCTCACATTCCACAAAATTATAGTAAAAATAATTGTTTATTTACTATAATATTCCATTGGTGGTTTCATGGCTCGGGGGTAAGCTCTTTATTTTCTATGTGTTTTTACACTTTCCATCTTTAGTAAAATAATAATATCCGTAATCCTCCCAACGATTCAACGTATCGCGTATATTGCGAAGAATAGTAGGCATGTCCATATCCAATAATACGTCTCCATTTATATCCTTGGTGTAGTCGCTCCATACCCCATTGTTCTGCTTATTATCAACTATTTCAGTCTGAATCTTTTTTACGAGTGTGTGATTGGCTAAAATGTCGCGATACATCCTAATCATCTCCATCTGTCTCGCCTTGTGCGTTTTGTATATCTTACGACCAAAGTAAATAAGTAATGTATAGGACTGGCAAAGTGTATCATAGGTGTTGATATTTGTATTTTGTATTTTCAGCGTATCTACACTACAAATTCGTTTTTTTTTGGACTTATCAAACAACACGTGGTGGTCTGTACCATCTTCAAACCCACTCCCAAGTTCCACCTTCTCCACCCTGAACTCTAGCAACGTATTGGGATAAACCTCGGATATAATTTCTCGTACCGCAACGTCGCCAAATATCTGGTTTATATATGTTAGATGTTTCCATTTAAAATAATCAAGTTTTTGTTGAGTGCAATTGGTCTTCTTTGCGTTCATAATAAGATAAGTATATACATCAATGAGAAATTAAAATGCTATTTTTAATAATTTAAAATATGTCATTACTTTATATGGAAAACTATCTAGATACACATATTCAAAATACAGGTCAATATCAAACCATGATTAATGGTAATGTTATTGATAATACCAAATGGTCATTGGCATATAACGGAGATGAATTAAATTTAGAAGCTAAAAATAACGATAAAGCAATATATATGAATTTAAATAAAGACGAAATTTTAAAATTATTTGAAGTACCCGCTTATCATAAGTCAATAGATAAACGATTAGAAGATAATTTATTGGAAGAAAATGAAATTGATATTCGTCCCATTATTATTGAAGAGATTGAAAAACTCATCCCTCGTAAAAAAGTAGTTCATAAGAAAAAGACAAAAAGAAAAGGTAAGAAAAAGACAAAAAGAAAAGGTAAGAAATCGTCGCATGTGAAACATGATACAGATAAGAGTAAGAGTAAGAGTAAGAGTAAGCGTAAGAGTAAGAGTCATAGTCGTCACGAAGCACATCATAATACGATAACACCGGATTATTTAAAGACAATTTATTAAATATTTTTAGCATCTCTTAAAATTAAAATTGAATTTATTAATACCTACTATGATATTAATAAATTTACAATGGACTTTGTTCAACGAAAGCAAATAGAAGTCAACGGAAATCCTCTCTCTTATTTGGCAAACTTATATCCACATGAAAGAGATTCGCGAATTCAGTTTGACGAGGGTCCTCATATTTACACTATTGATGGTAGTAGCGATGGTTATGTGTCTGTAACAACCTTTAATCATGCTAATTTTGAACATTTTGATGCGGATGCCATTATCAAGGGGATGATGGCATCTAAACGTTGGTCACAAAGCAAGTATTATGGTCAGACGGTGGATGAAATCAAGGCTGGATGGGACAGTAATCGTGATGAAGCCGCAGAAGCCGGAACCAAAATGCACTATGATATTGAGTGCTATTACAATGATATGGAGGTCGACAACGACTCTATTGAATACACATATTTCCAACAATTCTTGACCGACTTTCCAGACTTGAAACCTTATCGCACTGAATGGACGGTGTTCCATGAAGAACTCAAGTTGGCTGGTTCTATCGATATGGTCTTTGAGAAACCAGATGGAACCCTTTTGATTTATGATTGGAAACGATGTAAGGAAATTGTCAAGACTAATGCGTTTGGAAAATGGGGGCAGAAAGAATGTATTGAACATTTGCCAGATACAAATTATTGGCATTATTGTTTACAACTGAATACTTACAAGGCGATTTTAGAGGAGAATTATGGAAAGGTGGTGGAAGATTTGTACTTGGTCTGTTTACATCCCAACAATAAAAATAAAAATTATCAGCGAATTAAAGTCGTTGATTTACAAGAGGAAGTCAAGGAATTATTTGAATTACGTCGCCAAGAAATAAACGGAAACACGTGATGCGATGCGACGTAAAATTATATTAATATAAATCAGTGCTTAAAAATATACAACATATAACATATATATTACTATTATGCCTCCGTATATTTTTAATCGCATGTGTGAACCATCTATACTTTTTTTTAACAAAACGCGTTTTTGTTCTTTTCCCCCAAAAACGAGTACTTTGATCGCCATTGGAGGTGGTGTTGTTACCACTTCCACATTAAGTTATTATTTGTATTCAAAATGTGATTTCAATTGGTTATGGTTACGTAATATATTGACCAAATGGACTAGTTGGACTAAGAGTGTGGGTGATGACCCTGTAAAGAAGATCGAATCTTATGAAAATAAATATTATGATGAATACGATAATCTAGAATCACGTCAATTGGAGGAGGATTCTGTTAAATCTTTGTTAAATAATGTGCTTTTTGAGTCCACACCCAAAGGTGGTATTGCTATGTATTACGATTTTGAAAAAGAATCGTTTGTTTATTATTGTGATACGAAGGATATTCCATATTTATTTTTGGAAACAGTGGCTAGAAAATATGCGGTCACGTTTCATTGTAAAATAATTGTAGTTGATATGAAACAAGAATTGATGTTGGCTAAGGAGAAAAAGAATAATATTCTCGTCACAAATGGAATTGGTGATGATGTTTCTACTAAGGATAATTTATTTGCGTCGTTTAAAAGCTACAATAGAAAGGGGTCAGTAGACGGAACTAACTCAACAAATAAAAAATTTGTTTTGCGTCAACAAGCAAACCGATATTCTTATGGAGGAAAGTTTGGCCAACTATCACTTCTCAAAACACATGAATATAAAATAGAAAAACCTATGGATAATATGAACTACGAAACATTTAAGAAGTTAATGGCAAAAAAAAATTAAAGGTAGAATATATATGAATGATTTATTAAATGTACCTAATCCAGAGGAAAAAATAAAAAATATAGTAAAGGAAGCTGTATTGCAGAAACAAAATGAATCACAAAAAGTAAACAAGGAGTTGGAAAATTTAAAGCAACAAGAGGCTTCTGGTGTTTACTATACACCGATTAATATGAATCCAGAATCAACAGTACAATTTGTCGCAACAGCAATCGCATCTCTTTTAATTGATGTATTATATGGATTGAAAGAAGGTATTGAATTCGTCAAACAAGACGTAAATAAAATTCAAAGTGGGGGGGGAGGAATAGAGAAATTCTCTATGGCCGATATAATTGATAATGATGCGAATAAATTGTTAACTATGATTGGTGGGGCAATTGAAAAAACAAAAAAGGCTATTAACCCATCAACAAATACGTCAACAACGACCTCTATACCGAGTTCACCTTCCTCTTTAGGCGAACAATCATCTAGTTTATCAAGTGTGGCTTTTTCAAAAGCAAAGGATGTAGGTGAGGCTGGTGTAAAAACAGGCATTAAATGGTCTGCTGACGCATTGGGTAGATTTATTGATTATGTCATGACATTAACTGGCGAGGAATCTATACTGGAAACACCGATTGATAAATTAAGTCCAGGATTAAACAGCAAGGTTCTCTTAATTGCTGGTATATTGAAAGAATTGTCAACTAATCCAGCAACAAAACAGGCTATAAAAGAAATTGCCAAGGCATTTGCTATAACCATGGATGATTTTATAGATGAAATACGAGAACCCACTATTGAAATAGCTGGACATGCTATTGAACTTATGAAAAACGTGGCTGCGAAATTTGTTTCTGGTGTCACTGCTACAACCATTAGTGTTATTCAGGCATTTTTAGCGGAGATACCTTGGTTGGGTGGAATTATTGATTTATTTATCGCTATAGGAAAGGCATTTAATACTTTAATGGCGACCTACAAAATTTTCGTTGGTAAAAGTAGTCCAATACTTATCACAGGAGCAACTACGATAAATAACACAAAAAAAATGGCTACAACTGGTGTCGCACGTATTAAAAATGCAGCTCAAAAATCCATGAAAGATATACAAACTGCTATACAAGGTGCCACGACGACACCAACAGCAGTACCAACAGCAGTACCAACAGCAGTACCAGTCGTGCCAACAACACCAGTCGTACCAGCAACACCAGCAACACCAGTCGTACCAGCAACACCAGCAACACCAGCAACACCAGTCGTACCAGCAACACCAGTCGTACCAGCAACACCAGCTCCAACTAGTCCATGGGTTCAAAAGAAGGGTTTAAAGGGTAATGTTTTTTGGAAAAACGAGAAAACTGGTAAAGTCAGCGATACCCAACCTGAAGGATGGAATCCGACATCTAATGTACAAAGCGGTGGTTCCATTAACAATGCTATTATACGTGGTGGCAAACGATTGAGAAAAACGATGAAGCAGTTCCACAACACATTACCCAAACTAAAATATACATGTGTTAATAAAGATTGTAAATTCAATAAATCAAAATCTAAAAAAAAGAAACGTAATAAATCAAAACGACGTTAATAACTATATGATATATTTAGTACGGATTAGTGCTTTTTTTTTAGTTCTTTTTTTTACGCGATTATTATTGATTCGCTTTCCAATTTAAAAACCCAATGCTCTTCTTCATATTAAATGACGAACCTAAATGTGATTTGGCTATTTCAAGTGTTTGTCTTTCTAAGTCTGTAAGCGAACTTGTGTATTTTGACACTTCACTCATCTTGATAACTATTTTGGGAGTTGACTTGACATTTTCGGTTGATGGCTTCTTCTTTATGGCAGGCATCTTTTTTATAACTATAATTGAATTTATTTAAATGAATATAATAAATTCAATTTTTCTTTATTTGTTCTTTTTACTCGGTCTAATACTGAATCATACATATTAAATTCCCCCCAGTATTTCCAGGTGTATTCACATTGCTCTTTTGTAGTATTTTTGTTATTGAATTATCTATGGTGTATCCATTGTTTATCAAAAATTCAAATAAATCTGGTAAATTCTCAACACACATTAATTCGCAAGTATTATTTATTTGAGTTATTCCTATTACACAACTTGGTCTCGGACATAAATTATTCCTTCTTTCAAAAGGAGACAATTTATTTAGTCGCAATTGTTTTGTTATTGATTTCAATGGACCTTCAGCTGGTTTATTGATGGTTAATATGTTGCCATACTCTTGACGCACGGAATCATAATACGGCATGCTTTGAAGTGAATATAATGCTACCATGTATATATGTATATGAATATATGTATATGAATATATGTATATGAATTTCAACATTTTTTAGTAAAAATTGAAGTTAAATACTTTTTAGAATTTCGGTTATCACATACTTAATTACACTAGGTGTATTAATTAATTAATTGACTAGTTGAACACCTGTTGACAAAATGACTTCAACAAACACAAACACACCTATCTTTCGGTTCAAATTCTCTAATGAATTTATAGAACAATTGACTCCCTTTGCTAAACTACACCAATATTCCGACAGAGATGTTTATAAAGAGGAATGGGCTAGATGGGTCGCTAATAACGATGAACTCATTTGTAATGAAGGGTTGCGGCTTAAAAATATTGGATATGATGGAAATATTCACCATAAAATGTATAAAAGTGGTCGGTATTATTTTCGCAACAAGACGGAAAAGCAAATTAAGACCAGACGCCAGTATATTTCGTTAGAACATGAAATTATTACCACAATGGACGAACATATTTCTATAAATTTTCACAGCCCTACTTTCAAACCATCTACTGCTTATGAACAATTCTGTAATGATTCATCCGTCTTACTTACAGATGAATCAAATAGATTGAAGGAAGAATTACAAGATGAAATTCATAAAGAAGATATTTGGTCCAAATTTAAAAAAACATATAAAAATCGCTATTATTTATTCCAGAAGAATCATGGTAGACGACAAGACATGACTGAACGCGAGGATCGCAATGAAGAATATATTAAATATATTGAAACACAACTATATGACACAAAAAATACAAATACGGAAAATAAATTATTATTATTTAGAACGAATTACTAACACGTAGAAAATGGTTTTGTTTCTAGAAAACACAGAACAGCTTAATAATTATATAAATATTTCTAACAAAATACAAAGTATTCCTTTGTTTTTTATCCATTTTCTTCCTATAATCGATGTTAAAAATATAGATGAAAATTATCGATTAATTCCAGAGTTATCGACAGAAAATGAGAGTGATATCAAATATAAAATTATTCATTATGATAATTCTATAACTAAATATCATTTATATTCGTATGTATTTTTCAAAAATAATTTCGCAAGGTCACTTTACCATATATTTTATTCATCTTGTCTTCTTCATCAACACAACATATCATTTACACCAAACAACAATGACTCATTTATTAGCTATCAAGACAATCTACCTATTCTAAATGATTTTTCGTATTCTTTTTATTTTTCAAAAATTAATATAGAACATCTAGAACATCTAGAACATCTAGAGCAATACTTTCCCATACAATTATTAAACAACACCTATATTTCTATTGATGTATTTATCATTACTTATATGCTACATCATAATATAAAACATCTTACCGAAACATATTCAATTCAAATTATAAATACATATGTAGAAAGTAGAGAGAAAATAGACATTAATTCATTAAAGCAAATTATTACATATTTTCATGGGTATGACTCACTACAGATTATTCAGTATCTGTTTCAATTTAAATATATGTGGACTTATTATTCACTTTGTTATTATTTTGTTTTACATCATCCAGTATTATTAAAACATTTCTCTCTATTCGACCTATTTAGTTCTTATATTCGTTCTAATTTTAAGGAGCGTGATAGCAATATTATTTCATCTATTCATTGTCGACTGTTTGGATAGATTTATGGGTTTGTTCATCTCCTCTGTCTTTTTGAATGATTTTTTCTCTTTGTTTTTTTGGATCTTTTGGTTCTTCTTTTGGATTTTCGTTTTCCTCCTTTTTTGCACATTCCAATTAAAACATCATTATCAACATAAGAAAGTTTGCTTACTTGAATCGCCACCTCAGCCTGACAGTGATTCGCACTGACTACATTTCCACCCAATCGTGTATTTAACGATGCGATTGGCATAGTTTTATTGGCATTTGTTGATTCAATGACAAATATTTGATGTTTTCCGTTGACTACTTCATCTAAGTATGATAA
>TARA_B110000285_G_scaffold68222_1_pt1 | contig 10754 bp, 11 predicted proteins | sample TARA_B110000285 | Tara Oceans TARA_B110000285 (sample SAMEA4397756) | marine metagenome | biome: Polar Biome; feature: [SRF] surface water layer (ENVO:00010504); material: water (ENVO:00002006), including particulate matter (ENVO:01000060) such as... | depth 5 m
TTTTTTTAACTAAATCTCAAAACTTTAGTGAGCTTTTTTCGGTTAAAAGGACTACTTAGTTATATTTACCAAACGCGATGCTTAAGGCGTCATTTTTATTGTAACTATTTAAAAAAAATATGGCAGCAAATAACTATTACGATCCAGCCGATCTTAGAAAATTTGGTGAAATCACAGAATGGAGCGAAGAACTAGGGACGAAATTCTTCGATTACTACGGTAAAGTATTTGAGGACGGGGCTTTAACCGCTCGTGAAAAATCTTTGATTGCATTGGCTGTTTCACATACAGAACAATGCCCCTACTGCATTGACGCCTATACCAAAGATACCTTGCAAAGAGGCGTAACTAAGGAACAAATGATGGAGGCTATTCATGTAGGTGCGGCAATAAAAAGTGGCGCTACGCTTGTCCATGGAACCATGATGATGAATAAAGTAAACAAACTTGACGGCTAACAACCTGATACCTCTATGCTGAAAACAAAAACACAGTCTCTTCACAAACGTCAGAGTGAACTCGCGGCATCGAATCGACAACTTGAAATATTGTCTGATGGCATGTTTAAAAGTGGCGAGCTACCTACTTTTGCCAAAAAAATAAAAGAAACTGGGCAATTTCCATTGCGCCCAAAAACCTTGGAGATTCTTCAAATTAATGTGGGTTATATGTGCAACCAAGTCTGCGACCATTGTCATGTAGATGCAGGTCCAGATCGCACAGAAATAATGACTAAAGAGACCATGATGCGCTGCCTTGATGTCATTAAAAACACCAAAGCACATACGTTAGACTTAACCGGGGGCGCTCCAGAAATGAATCCAAACTTTAGATGGTTTGTCGATGAGGCTAGTAAGGCCGGAATAAAAGACTTTATCGTTCGCAGCAATTTAACCATTATACGGGCAAACAAAAAGTATCATGACCTCCCTCAATTTTTTAAAGACCACAACGTACACATCGTTAGCTCAATGCCACATTGGACACGTGGCAAAACGGATAAACAAAGAGGTGATGGTGTTTTTGATAAATCGATTAAAGCCCTGCAAGATTTGAACGCCATTGGCTATGGAATGCCTGGAAGTAATCTTCGCCTCGATCTCGTATACAATCCTACAGGAGCATTTCTTCCTGCCGACCAAAGCGGTTTAGAACGAGATTTCAAAAAAGGATTAATGGATGATTTTGGAATTGAATTCCATAATTTATTCGCAATAACAAACTTACCTATTTCTCGTTTTTTAGACTATTTGATAGCCTCTGAAAACTACGAAGATTATATGTACTCCCTTGTAGAAGCATACAACCCAGCCGCAGTTAAGAGCGTCATGTGCACCAATACAATCTCAATTAGCTGGGATGGATGGTTGTACGATTGTGACTTCAACCAGATGCTCGGCTTAAAAATTGCAAGTAAGGTAAAACATATTTCAGAGTACAATGAAGATATTATTAATGATCGAGATATTGTAATTTCACAGCACTGTTATGGCTGTACTGCAGGTGCAGGTAGTAGCTGTCAAGGTTCGGTAACTGAATAATCCTCAGAAATGAAAAAAACCATACCCTATATAATTCTCTTACTTTTTGCAAGCACAACGAGCGCTCAAAAGTCGTTAGAGTTTATATTGCAAGCAAACAATAATGAAAGCATACCCTACATTTCGGTTTCAGAGCTTCGAAATCTCCAGTTAAAAGACACTGTTGTAATTTTAGACACAAGGGAGATGAAGGAGTATGATGTTAGTCATATTAATTCAGCAAAATATGTAGGTTACGACCGTTTTTCTAGTGAAGAGATTTCTGCAAACATTCTCAATAAAAACGCTTCAATTGTTGTCTACTGCTCGCTTGGCATCCGATCTGAAGATGTTGGCGAAAAGCTCAAAAAAGAAGGCTTTACAAATGTTAAAAACCTATATGGCGGTATTTTTGAATGGAAAAACAACGACCTTCCCCTAGTTGATTCCGAAGGAAAAGAAACCGAAAATGTACACGTGTATTCCAAATTCTGGGGAAATTGGCTTAAAAAGGGTAAAAAAGTATACTAGTGGCTATGCAATTGAATATACAAGAAACTGACAATTCATCGGAAGTGTACCGCGTACCTACTTCCAAAAGCGCCCTTATTATATTTACCCGAAATCCAGAATTGGGGAAGTGTAAAACTAGGTTGGCCCAAACCGTTGGTGACGAAAGCGCCCTAGCCATTTATAAAATATTACTGCAGCATACAGTGGAGCTATCTAAGGATTTAGCCGTAGATAAATTTGTCTACTATTCAAATTCAGTCGTTAAAGATGATGTTTGGAATGAAAAAATTTTCAGAAAGAAAAAACAGGATGGAGCAAATTTGGGTCGCCGCATGAACAACGCTTTCCTCGACTTGTTTGCGATGGGATATGAGAAGGTTCTTATCATTGGAAGCGACATGTACGATCTAAGCAAGGATGATTTGGAAAAGGCATTTTCCTGTCTAGAAAAGAATGAATTAGTTATTGGTCCTGCGCACGATGGCGGCTACTATTTGCTCGGAATGAAAGAACTGCACCCTTCCGTTTTTGATAATAAAAATTGGGGTACAAATACGGTGCTTGAAGACACGATGGCCGATATGGTTACTAAAAGTGTTTGCAAATTACAAGAACGAAACGATATTGATGTATATGAAGATATTATTGGGCTGCCTATATTTCAAGAATTTATAGAAAAAACATAAGATGAAAAAAGACATAAAAAAAGCTGTAGATTTTTTACAACAAGGCGGTTTTGGCACTCCCGAAATCGGAATTATCTTGGGTACTGGTCTTGGCAAAATACTCGAGAAAGTGGCCATTGAAGTAGAAATGAGCTACAATCTCATCCCGAACTTTCCCACATCAACCGTCGAGTTTCATAAAGGAAAATTGATTTACGGTTCCTTAGCAGGTAAAAAAGTAATTGTCATGCAAGGGCGCTTCCATTTATATGAAGGCTACTCACTAACCGATGTAACATTCCCAGTACGCGTGATGCATGCGCTTGGAATTTCAAAATTATTAGTTAGCAATGCTGCGGGCGCTATCAACCAAAGCCTAAAAAAAGGAGATATTATGCTCATTGATGATCACATAAATTTGCAAGGAGGTTCTCCACTGGCATTTAAAGGTGTTGAAGAAATGGGCGAGCGTTTTACAGATATGAGTGCTCCCTATGATTCTGAAATGAATGCAAAATTAGAAGAAATCGCAGCGGCTCATACTATTCGGTTGCATAAAGGAGTTTATGTAGGTGTTGTAGGCCCTCAACTAGAGACCCGCGCTGAATATCGCTATTTAAAAATTATCGGTGCAGATGCTGTTGGCATGAGTACCGTTCCTGAAGTGATCGTTGCGAATCATTTAGGCATGCCTGTATCAGCCTTATCCGTTTTAACCGACGAATGCGATCCAGACAATTTGAAGCCGGCCAATATTGCTGAAATTATAGCAATAGCAGGAAATGCCGAACCCGACGTAATTACATTAATTACTGAACTTATTAAACAACTATAAGCTATGAGTTACCTAGACGCCACCCACGACCTTTATAAAGAAGCTGCACTTTTGCCAGATGTTGGGCTTTGTTGCACTACCAATCCTATTTGGGAATTACCCGGTTTGAAGATTCCGATGATTATGCAGGAAATGAACTATGGTTGCGGTAGTACCGTACATGCTCGTGATCTCACAAATAACCCAAAAACCTTATATGTAGGCGTTGGCGGAGGTATGGAATTACTTCAATTCTCTTATTTTAATCGGCAAAAGAATGGCGTCGTAGGCATCGATGTAGTTGATGAAATGTTAGATGCTTCCCGAAAAAACTTCAAGGAAGCTGAAGTTTCAAACCCCTGGTTCAAAAGTGAATACGTTGATCTTAAAAAAGGCGATGCCATGAATTTACCAGTGGATGACAATTCAATTGATGTAGCAGCTCAGAACTGTTTGTTCAATATTTTTAAAGCTGAAGATCTCAAGAAAGCAATACAGGAAATGTACCGTGTATTGAAGCCTCACGGGAGGCTCGTTATGAGTGACCCTACCTGCGAACAGCCCATGAATGAAGCCCTGCGAAACGATGACAGACTCCGTGCCCTATGTTTGAGTGGAAGCATTCCAATAGCTGAATATGTAAAGGCGCTAACGGATTGCGGTTTTGGGACGATTGAAATTAGAGCGCGAAAGCCATATCGCATTCTCGACCCAAAAAATTACCCTACCAATGAATTAATCTATATTGAATCTATAGAAGTTGCCGCCATAAAAGACCCCATGCCAGCAGATGGACCTTGCATATTTACAGGTAAGGCAGCAATTTACTATGGTGATGAAGATTACTTCGATGACAAGGCCGGTCATATTCTATTAAAAAACCAACCAATTGCCATTTGTGACAAGACTGCCGCGGCCTTAAACCAACTTGAGAGAAACGACATCTATCTTAGTGAATCTACCTATCACTACGACGGTGGCGGTTGCTGCTAATCGGATAGAAAATAAGACAAAGATGGACAGAAATTCAATCGTATTATTTATAAGTATAGGTATCATAGCTTTCGCTAGTCTTAAAAACACAGCCAATATCACGATATTTCATAAGTCTAAGGAATCAACATTAACTCAGGTTGCGGAGCTGGTAAAAGCCAAAGAAATGCAAGCGCTTTCCCACCAATCTAAAGAGGCTTTCAATCACGAAGCCTTCAATGCATTGCTAGTTGCTAATGTTTCTGAAACTGGAATTGTAAACTACAAAGGCTTTGTTGAAAACAAGAAACTTCTTGAAGATTACATCGCTTTGTTGGGCGAGTCATTACCTACTGAAACATGGACAATAGAGGACAAACTTGCCTATTGGATGAACGCATATAATGCGATGACCATTGATCTTATCGTTAAAAACTATCCGATTAAGAGCATAAAAGATTTGGACAAACCTTGGAGTCAACGCTTATGGAAATTGGGGGAAACATGGTATGACTTAAATGAAATTGAACATCAAATACTCCGTAAAATGAATGAACCTCGCATTCATTTTGGAATTAATTGTGCCTCCTTTTCCTGCCCTCCATTATTAAATGAAGCCTTTGTCGCTTCCAAAGTAGATGCGCAATTAAACACCCTCGCAATTCGATTTATTAATGACTCACAGCGCAATACTATTTCTAAAACGACTGTTGAAATCTCTGAAATATTTTCTTGGTTTGCTAAAGATTTTAAGAAAAACGGGACTCTATTTGAATTTTTAAACAACTATTCGAAGGTTCAGATTGACCCAAAGGCAAAAAAGAAGTTTAAAAAATACGATTGGACTCTGAACGAATAAGAAGAACCATAGCCACCCGAAACCCCTATGATAAGCATTGTAATTCCAGTTATTAATGAAGCCGTTACGATTGTGTCTTTGTTCGATCATATTTATAAAAACAGTACTCTAAAAAACATTTCAGAAATCATTGTAGTGGACGGCGGAAGTGAAGATGAAACCTGTAAAACCATTGATTTATATGCCAAAAGTTCTCCTTTAAACATTCGATTAATGGCTTCAGAAAAAGGAAGAGCCAAGCAAATGAATATAGGTGGATGTAGTGCAACTGCAAGTATATTATATTTTCTACATGCAGATTCATTTCCACCAAATGGGTTTGATGACTTGATCATTTCAGAATATAAAAATGGGAACACCGCAGGCTGCTTTCGAATGAAATTTGACACCACTCATCCGCTTTTAAAATTTTCACAATGGTTTACGCGATTTAATCTAAAGCTTTTTCGGGGCGGTGATCAGTCTTTGTTTGTTAGCAGAAAATTATTCGAGCAAATGAACGGTTACGATGAGCAGTATGTTATTTATGAAGACTGTGAATTTATTAACCGACTTTATAAAAAATTTGGGTTTACTGTAATTGCAGATTATGTTCTAACCTCAGCGAGAAAATATGATCACATTGGCACCTGGAAACTACAGTATCATTTTGCTGTGATTCATTTAAAAAATAGTTTTGGCGCTTCGGCAGATAAACTTCACCAATATTATAACAAACACATTGTTTAAATAGTTTTATTTTATGTGCAATTGTTGACTGCGCTATTTTTTTAAACTAAAAACGTCTTTAATAACAGCTTCAACAGGTTTGTTTTGAGGTGTAAACTGATTGTCTTCTGTACCTCCTACCTTCGAATGATCAATGAACCATTTCCAAACAAACCCGCCAGCAAACCATTCTTCATTCCAATGTTCCTCAAACAAAGCCTTTGTTAATATCGTCTGAGCATCCAAATTAACACCTTTCCATTCGTGATTGCTATCCCAAGGTTCTCTGCCGGCAAAGTCGACGCTTCGATAACCAAATTCGGTAAATACTATTTGCTTTTTGTGCCTTTGCGACAATTCTTTGAGCTCTTGTTTCCATCTTTGCCACCCCATTTTAGACTCTTCAATCGTAGGTGTCTTACTTTCCGAAATAGGGAAATACGCATCCACCCCAATAAAATCTAACTCCTTCCAGAAAGGAACTCGTTTGTATTCATCCCAATTGGCTGCATAGGTCAACTTTCCATCATAGATGTCCTTAATTTCTTTAATAAGAGCATCCCAATAAGCAGGACGATGGTTTACAAACTCCTCCAATTCGGTTCCTATACAAAGCATTGCTGTATTCGTTTCCTGAGCTATTTTGGCAAAATCAAGTATAAAAACACGATACGAGTCTTCAAGTATTTTCCAATCCTCTTCAGATTTCATCTTCAATTTTCCCGTATACTCGCCTTGCCAAATCCAAATTTGAGGTTTTAGCATTACTTCAATAGTATTTTCATGCAACTTCTTAATGTACTGCCTTGCCCCATCATTTGTCTCACCAAACCACTGCCGATTGGTGTTATACATTATTTCGGGATGGTCCAATGACTTTATAAAACCGAATGGCATAACGGCAGCATGGTTTGCATGCATGCTTAATACTGGATCAATGTGCTGTTGAACTGCTTTATCACGAGATGCGACAAAACTTACCCCATTTATTTTCGGACTGTTATGAGGCAGATTACTACAACTGCTAAAAAAATAAAAAATCAGCAATAGAAGTTTCAGATGATTCATAGACGGATAAAAATGAATGGCGAAAAGTACAATAAAAATTAATCTGTCTCGAACTTCTTACTTGCAAACCTTCTTTTCAATTAGGGCGCTCCGCCTAAAAATTAGCTCTTAGCATCGTTTGAATCTCGTTTAAAAATTATTAATTCAATCTTCAAGAGAATAATACCGCCCTTTTCATGTAATGTTAGTAACTTTAAATGCGACAGAACCGTCAACGAACAAAATTTATGGAGCACATTGTTATTATTGGAAATGGCATTTCAGGAGTTACCGCAGCCCGCCATATTCGAAAGCTTTCCGATAAAAAAATTACGATTATATCCTCAGAAACAGAACATTTTTTCTCGAGAACAGCGCTAATGTATGTCTATATGGGGCATATGAAATACGAGCACACCAAGCCCTATGAAGATTATTTCTGGAAGAAAAATCGCATTGAACTGAAACAAGGTTTTGTGAAAACCGTTGTGCCAAATCAGAAAGAACTGCATTTTTCAGATGGTGATAAAATGCACTATGACAAACTAATTATCGCAGCAGGCTCAAAACCAAATAAATTTGGATGGCCAGGACAAGATCTCCAAGGTGTTCAAGGGCTATACTCAAAACAAGATTTAGATTCGTTAGAAATCTTTGCGCCTAGTAATAAGGTCTGCAGGAGAGCGGTAATTGTTGGAGGAGGCTTAATTGGAATTGAACTTGCTGAAATGCTTTGCACCCGTAATATTCCCGTTACTTTTTTGGTGCGTGAAGAGCACTTTTGGAATGGCGTATTGCCTGAAGGTGAAAGCAAGATGCTTAGTCGACACATTAAAAACCACCATATTGATTTAAGGTTGGGCGCGAATCTCAAAGAAATACTTTCAGACGAAAACGGAAAAGTGAGAGCCGTTGTGATACAAGAAACCGGAGAAGAAATAGCCTGCGATTTAGTAGGGCTTACTGCTGGTGTTTCTCCGAATATCGATTTCTTAAAAGAAAGTGGCATTGATTTGGGTCGCGGCATAAAAGTAAACAGGTTTTTAGAAACCAGTGTAGACGCTATATATGCTATTGGCGATTGTGCAGAGCAACTGGAACCAATCGGCAATCGCCGACCCATTGAAGCCGTCTGGTATACAGGAAGGATGATGGGCGAGACTGTTGCTCAAACAATTTGCGAAAATCGTTTGGAGTATAAGCCTGGACATTGGTTTAACAGTGCAAAATTCTTTGATATAGAATACCAAACCTATGGTTGGGTATTTGCCAATAAGAAAGAATATGAAGAACATTTTCATTGGAAACATGACGATGACACCAAATGTATCACTGTGGCCTTTCATAAAGAATCACAGCTCTTTTTAGGAATAAATACTTTCGGTCTAAGAATGAAACATGAGGTGTTTGATAGATGGCTTTCAGAAAAAAGAGACATCAATTATGTAATGGGCAACCTTTCTGAAGCTAACTTTGATCCAGAATTTTATAAAAGATTCGAAGGTCAGGTTCTTCGGGCATTCACTAATAAAATCAGTCTAGAATATAAGAAGCAACAATGAGCACCATAGAAAAAAACATGTCTCTTACAGGCGACGTACCTAAGAATATCAATGCCCTTCAAAAAATTGGAACTGCCTTTGGGATGCTTGGTTTATTTATTATTGTTCTTGCTGGGTTTAATGTGAGCATGCCTCATAAAGAAGTTTGGCTTACGATCGCACTCACTGCATTAGGTGGCGGAATTGTTCTTTTTGCCCACGGTAGCTATAAAAATAAACTGGCGGGCATCAAGAATGACGGCGTTTGGTTCAAATCAATATCGAGTCGCGGGTACCTCGCTTGGATTGCTGGTATCGCCTTAACTGGTTTTTATATTGTTTTATATTTTTTCGCAGAACTATTAGGCCTCGGAATCGACGGGGCAGCAAATACAGGTGTTATAGCGCTATTTGATCCTTTAAGCAGGGTTCTAAGCGGGAACGCGGCGAGTCAATGGTTTGTTTATGGAACTTTATATACGGTGGCAATTCTAGCCTTTGGCGTTAAATTCATTCGGAAGTATAAGGGCAACCGTTATGAACAACTTCGAACCCTAAGTGTCATGTTCTTTCAGACTGCTTTTGCATTTATAATTCCTGAGCTTATGGCACGGCTAAATTCGGATGATTTTTCACTGCCATACAATGATTTGAAGAATATGTGGCCTTTAAATTATTATGCTTTTGATCAATGGCGCATCGATCAATTTATAAATGCGGAGACCATAGGCCTCGTTTTTTTACTTTTTGGTATTCTTTCCATTTTTGTCGTATCCCCGATCTTGACCTACAAATATGGTAAGCGTTGGTATTGTTCTTGGGTGTGCGGTTGTGGAGGGCTTGCAGAAACCGCAGGAGACTCTTTTCGACAGCTTTCAGACAAAAGCATGTCGGCATGGAAAGTAGAACGCTGGGTGGTGCATTCAGTATTGGTTTTTTCTGTAGTGACTACAACCGCTGTAATAGCAACATATCTTGGTTATGACGCCACGAAGTACTGGCTAACTAAAGACGTTTTTCTTATCGGAGTTGCTGTATTTCTTGGCGTATTATTCGCTGTAATCTGGCACTTCAAAAAAGAGGAGTTGGCTAAGGATGCGAGATATGGTGCAATCGGGTACCTGGTGATTATTTTAGGTCTCATTGCCACGCATTATTTTTCGGGGAATGAGCTTTTTCTCTTTGAAGCTGGAAAACTAAGGTCTTTTTACGGCTTTTTAATTGGCTCTGTTTTTTCTGGTGTTATAGGAACTGGTTTCTATCCAATTTTTGGAAGCCGTGTTTGGTGTCGCATGGGTTGCCCTATGGCTGCCATACTCGGTATGCAACAACGTTTGTTTTCGAAGTTTAGAATTACGACCAATGGAGGGCAATGTATTTCTTGTGGTAATTGTTCTACATACTGTGAAATGGGAATTGATGTTAGAGCCTATGCGCAAAAAGGCGAAAACATTGTTCGCTCGAGCTGTGTTGGTTGCGGTGTGTGCTCTGCAGTATGCCCTCGTGGTGTGCTAAAGTTAGAAAACGCCTCCATGAATGGTCGTATTGATAGCAATCAAATCCTCTTAGGTAACGATGTCGACTTAATGGACTTAGTGAATAAAAAGTAATTGTTTTAAAAATGAACAAAAAATTAAAGGATGGACAGGTGATAAATCCTTTAAAAAAAACAACAAACCGCCCAATTCAAAATGACCAATATTAAAGTCATCATTCCGGCCTACAACGAAGCAGGTTCAATTGCACAAGTGATTGCTGCTATTCCCGCCTTGGTTTCAGATATAATTGTGGTCAATAATAACTCCACAGATGCGACCTCAGAAGTAGCAAAAAAAGCTGGAGCCATCGTGCTTTTAGAAAAAAACAAAGGCTATGGCAACGCCTGTTTAATGGGAATAAAACACCTTGAAACCTTTTCAGAAAAACCAGATATTGTCGTTTTTTTAGATGGCGACTATAGCGATTATCCCGAAGAACTTTCAAAAATAGTAGCCCCGATAGTAGAAAAAGATTTTGACTTTGTCGTCGGAGCAAGAGCGAAAGAATTAAGAGACCATGGGTCGATGACCCTACCACAGGAATTTGGAAATTGGCTGGCAACTTTTTTAATGAAGC